>ERZ1643249.4717-NODE-4717-length-11229-cov-5.435386_pt1 | contig 11229 bp, 11 predicted proteins | sample MGYA00579263_ERZ1643249 | MGnify/ENA primary metagenome ERZ1643249 (study PRJEB29033, sample SAMEA4952264) | chicken gut metagenome | biome: Broiler Chicken; feature: Gastrointestinal Tract; material: Caecum | place: Ireland | collected 2018 | study: Broiler...
CTGGCGAAAGTGAAACAGTACGTAGAGAGTGGAGATGTTGTTGTACTTACAGCAGGAATCCCGTCTCCGAATGTAATAAAAGAGAGAAGCGCGGCAAGCAACATGATGCGTATTGCCACGGTAGAGTAAAAATATTAGGAAATTATGCATAAGACTGAAAGCAACTCCGACGCCGGTTAAAAGAGGCGCCGGAGTTGTTTTTGCAAAAGAACATCTGAAAATTTTCGGTTGACAGTCAGACGAAACTATAATATAGTGTTCCTGAAAAGAACTACTATGCAGCACGTTGTTTTGGTTTGCTGATAAAAATATTTTTGAAAGAAGGATATTATGGAGGAGAGCAGAGCGACGGAATACCTGGTACATTTCGGACTTTCCAGACAGGAGGCTCTTGTCTATGAGCAGCTTCTTGCCCGCGGGAAGCAGACTGGATATGAGATAGCAAGGGATACCGGCATATCCCGATCCAACGCGTACACTTCGCTTGCTGCTCTGGTGGAAAAGGGAGCAGCTTATCTGGTAGAAGAATCCGCAAAAAAATATATTCCGGTCTGTCCGGAAGAATTTTGCGGCAACCGAATCCGCCGGATGCAGGAGGAACAGAACTGGCTTGCCGAGAATCTGCCGAGAGAGGCATCTGAAGAAGAAGGCTATATCACTGTGGACAGAGAGGAAAATATAAGAGACAGAATTTGTAATCTGCTGGATAAGGCTGAGGAGAGAGTTTATTTTTCCTGTTCGGCTGTCTGTCTGGAGCAGTTCAGGGATAAGCTGTCTGCGATGGCAAAGGACGGGAAAAAGATCGTGCTTATTACAGACAGGCCGTTTTCGATACAAGGGGCCATTATCTATATGACAGAGGACCGGGGTCACCAGATAGGACTTATTACAGATTCCAGATATGTGCTCTCGGGAGAATTTGGCCAGGGCAGCATGAATACATGCCTGTACTCCGGGCAGAAAAATTTTGCCAGGCTGTTTAAAACAGCCATGGCAAACGAAATCGAACTGATTAAAATACGAAAAGGAGAGAGATAAGATGAAGAAGAGACCATTTGTGACAAAGGAACAGATCGAAGAGATTGTTAAAACTTACCCCACACCATTCCATCTATATGATGAAAAAGGAATCCGTGAAAATGTAAAAGCGCTGAAGGAAGCATTTTCATGGAATAAGGGATACAAAGAATATTTCGCAGTGAAGGCCACTCCGAATCCGTTTCTTATCAAGATATTAAACGAGTACGGCTGCGGCTGCGACTGCTCTTCCTATACGGAACTAATGCTCTCTGACGCGCTGGACATCAGAGGGGAAGATATCATGTTTTCTTCCAATGACACTCCTGCGGAGGAGTTTGCTCTGGCAGATAAGCTGGGTGCTATCATCAACCTGGATGACATCACGCATATTGATTTCCTTGAGAAAACGATCGGACATATCCCGGAGACAATAAGCTGTCGTTATAATCCGGGCGGACTGTTCAAAATCAGTAATGACATTATGGACAATCCGGGGGACGCAAAGTACGGCATGACAACGGAGCAGATCCTTGAGGCGTATAAAATCTTAAAGAGCAAAGGAGCCAAAGAGTTTGGCGTGCACGCGTTTCTGGCAAGCAATACGGTGACCAACGACTATTATCCGATGCTGGCGAAGGTGCTCTTTGAACAGGCGGTAAGACTGTCAAAGGAGGCTGGTGTGCATATCAAGTTCATCAATCTTTCCGGCGGGATCGGTATCCCCTACAGACCGGATCAGGAGCCGAACGATATCTATGCCATCGGCGAGGGAGTGAGAAAGGTTTATGAGGAAGTGCTTGTTCCGGCGGGAATGGGAGATGTGGAGATCTACACAGAGCTGGGCCGCTATATGATGGGTCCCTATGGCTGCCTGGTGACAAAAGCGATCCATGAGAAGCATACACATAAGGATTATATCGGTGTAGACGCATGTGCGGTGAATTTGATGCGTCCGGCAATGTACGGCGCATATCATCATATCACAGTGCTGGGCAAAGAGGACGCTCCCTGCGACCACAAATATGACGTCACAGGCTCTCTGTGCGAAAACAACGACAAGTTTGCCATTGACAGGATGCTGCCCGGCATCGAGAAAGGAGACTATCTTGTCATCCACGATGCGGGCGCACATGGATTTGCCATGGGATATAACTATAACGGAAAACTGAAATCCGCGGAACTGCTCCTGAAAGAGGATGGCAGCGTGCAGCTTATCCGCAGGGCAGAGACGCCGGCAGATTACTTTGCTACGTTTGACTGCTTTGAGATCGGGAAAAAACTGGTCAGGTAATCTGCTGATGATACCAGTAAAATCAGCAAACAGGTTGCCGTTTTAAAAAGCAGAAAAAGATTTCTGCGTTGAAAAAGCATTGGGGATATGCTATTATGAATAAGGGACAGCCCCAAATAGAGCTATACCGGAAAGAGCAGAGACTCCCGGTATTTTCAAGAGAAGAGGAGGTAAATGAAAATGAAGAAATATGTATGTGACGTATGCGGATATATTTATGACGAGGTCATCGGCGATCCGGATAACGGTATCGAGGCCGGTACAAAGTGGGAGGACGTGCCGGAAGATTTTGTCTGCCCGCTGTGTGGAGTAGGAAAAGATCAGTTCTCAGAGGCTGAGTAATTCTGTCATTCAGAGTGAACGTCGTTGCCGTCCCATTCAGAAGTGGGGCGGCAGTATCTGTTTACAGAGGAACAATCATTATACGGGTATGCAAGATGTTTTTCGGCGCTTAGGACGTAAACAGACGGGCGCCGGGAGTTTTTCCGACAGATGGTGAGTAAACAGACAGACGCCGGGAGAGACTATGACGGAAAATAAGAAAATATACACAGATAGGGAAAAAGAGATGGGCAGATATGATGTGATTATAATCGGAGCAGGGCCGGGAGGCATCTTTGCGGCATATGAGCTGTCTCAAAAAGCGCCGGAGCTTAAGGTGGCGGTCTTTGAGGCAGGGAATCCTTTGGAGAAGAGAAAGTGTCCGATCGATGGAAAGAAGGTAAAGAGCTGTATCAAATGCAAGACATGTGCTATCATGAGCGGATTCGGCGGGGCGGGAGCTTTCTCCGACGGGAAATATAATATCACCAATGATTTCGGGGGCACGCTGTACGAATATATCGGCAAGGAGACAGCCCTTGGCCTGATGCACTATGTGGATGAGATCAATGTACGATACGGCGGGGAAGACATGAAGATGTATTCTACCGCAGGTACGAAGTTCAAGAAGCTGTGCATGCAGAATAAGCTGAAGCTTCTGGATGCTTCTGTGCGCCACCTTGGAACCGACATCAATTACGTGGTACTGGAGAATATATTCGAAGAACTGAAGGATAAAGTGGAGTTCCGCTTTAACTGTCATGTTGATAACATCGAGCTTGCGGACAACGGATACAGGATCATCACAAAGACCGGCGCAGACGAGTGCGGCAAGTGTATTGTGTCAGTCGGCCGCAGCGGCAGCAAATGGATGGAAGAGGTGTGCGAGAGCCTGGACATCCCGACAAAATCGAATCGCGTAGACATTGGAGTGCGTGTAGAGATTCCGGCTGTCATCTTCTCTCATCTGACAGACGAGCTGTATGAGAGTAAGATCGTGTACCGCACAGAGAAGTTCGAAGATAAGGTACGCACCTTCTGTATGAATCCCTACGGCATTGTGGTAAATGAGAACACCAATGGCATTGTGACTGTGAACGGACACAGCTACGAGAATCCGGAGAAACAAACTGAGAATACGAATTTTGCTCTCCTTGTGGAGAAACATTTTTCAGAGCCTTTTAAGGACAGCAATGAGTATGGCGAGAGTATTGCCCGCCTGTCTAACATGCTTGGCGGCGGTGTGCTGGTGCAGCGGTTCGGAGATCTGATCCGTGGAAGAAGGAGTACGGCAAAGAGGATCGAGGAAGGGTTCGTGCGTCCGACCCTGTCCGCAGAGCCGGGAGACTTAAGCCTTGTGCTTCCCAAGCGTATACTGGACGGGATCATCGAGATGGTGTATGCCCTTGATAAGATCGCTCCGGGAACAGCAAATGACGATACTTTGCTCTATGGGGTGGAAGTGAAGTTCTATAATATGGAAGTGAAGCTTAACGAGCATCTTGAGACAAGGTACAAAGGCCTCTATGTGATCGGCGACGGCAGCGGAGTGACTCATTCTCTGTCCCATGCGTCGGCAAGCGGCGTGTATGTGGCAAGAGAGATCATCGGCTGAAGTTTCTATTGAATTGTAAACAAATATATTTTGTCTGAACCGGAGCGCGTGGCGGCATTCATAATGAAGCCATGCGCAGCTGCAAACGGGAATCCCGCAGAAACAGTATCTGCTGATACAGTTTCTGCGGGATATTGCAATGTCCGTTATTTCATCTGTACGATAGACTTCACATGATTGATCTCTTCCTGTGTCGCCTTTTCCGCAGGTACATAATAGCTTCTTTCGCGAGCCGCCTCGTACATCTTTTCCTGTGACATCTCACACTGATTTCTCATCTGCTTTAAGCACTGTTTTAACTCTTTGTTTTCTGTCTGCGGGATCATATCCCCGAACATCTTCAGTTCGCCGTTAATACCGACAAGGGCGTCGGCAACCATTGTTTTTTCGTCCATTTTTTCACCTCATGATTGAAAATTGTTCTGTTCAGCGATTACCCGGTGCATGGCTGAACCGATTCTACAAGAATTTCATAAGTTCCTGTTTGTTTTTCATTGCAGAATCTGCCGCGTCCTGAAACAGCTTTTTGATCTCGGGATCCTCGGTCTGTGACGCATAGTCTGTCATCTTGCAGTGCGTTGTAGAATAACCGCCGATAAGATGACGCAGGTTTTGCAGATCAAGAATGGATATCTCTGCCATAGTTGCAACCTCCTTAAAAATAAATGATTTTTCAAGGGTTAGTATGTGCGGTGCATCTTCTGCTTATGCGTTTCCAATCCAAATATTACTTTCTTTTGTGAAACGACATATTATTCGTCAATCTCTATATACTGACGTCAAGTGCGTGCGCAACAAATTCATGGAAGAGAGCCCGCATTTCCGAAGAAGTGCGGTACATGCACTCCGGGTGCCACTGCACTCCTATAGCAAATGGATGCGAGGCGATCTCCACTGCTTCGATGGTGCCGTCCTGTGCCCGGGCGCTGACGGATACGCCTTTCCCGGGGAGATTGACCGCCTGGTGATGGAAGCTGTTCACATAAAGGCATGATCCTGCATATTCTTTCAGTCTGCTTCCATGTTCAATACGGATACGGTGGCTGACTTCACTGCGGCATGCAGACTGCTGCATATGATTTAAAACTTTGCCGGGAATGAGAGACATATCCTGCCAGATCGTGCCGCCGCACGCTACGTTTAGGATCTGCATTCCCCGGCAGATGGCGAGGACAGGTTTGCGCGAGGAAAGGATGCGCTTCATAAGGCGGATCTGGAACAGGTCTACCGTGATGTCTGTTTTTCCATTTCCGTTTTGCGGTTCTTCTCCAAAGAGAAGAGGGGTGATGTCCTCACCGCCGCAGAATAAAAAACCGTCGCAGAGTTTTACATACTCATTGATTATGCGGTCACTGCGCACGAGAGGAAGGACAAGGGGAAGACCTTTTGAGTAACGGATGGACTGGATGTAAGGATTAGTGACAAACTGGCGGTTCTGTGTGAAACCGCATACAACAATACCGATCTTAGGTTCCATAAATATTTCCTGTTCTTGTACAATAATGATATGATAGATTATGTAAAAACGAAAAATATTATACATAGCATAATATATAAAAATTATAATATAAACCGGGGAGGAATCTATGGGCTGGATTGATATGCACTGTGATACACTCAGTGAACTAATGAGGATGAAAAAAGGAACTCTTCAAGAAAATGGACTTTGTGTGGATTTCAAGAGACTAAAGCAGACCGGAGCGGTGGCACAATTCTTCGCATGCTATATAAATATAGCTGAATTTACGGGAGATGGACTGATGTGGGATCATGCATATGAGAGAGTTCTGTCCATGACGGACTATGCCCGGAGATCGGCAGGGAAAGATTTTTGCCTGGCATATACTGCGGACGATATTCTTTCTGCAAAAAAAGAAAAAAAGGTGGCAGGCTTTCTTACCGTTGAAGAAGGCGGTGTGTTAAACGGAAAGGCAGAACGGCTTGAGGAGCTGCACAACAGAGGTGTACGGCTGATCACGCTCACTTGGAATCATGATAACTGTATCGGCAGTCCAAACAGCAGAGATTCCGAGGTGATGAGCAGAGGGCTGACCGGGTTTGGGATGGAGACTGTAGAACGGATGAACGAGATGGGCATGATCGTTGATGTCTCCCACCTTTCAGACGGAGGATTTTACGACTGTATCAGGCAAAGCAGAGCGCCTGTTGTAGCTTCTCACTCTAATGCGAGGGCGCTGTGCGAGCATCCGCGCAACCTGACAGATGAAATGCTCTATACCCTTGGAGAGAAGGGCGGCGCTGCCGGGTTGAATTTTTATTCACCGTTTCTGAAAGAAGGGGGCGGAGCAGATATTTCTGATGTCGCCCGCCATGCGGCATATATGATAGACCGGGCGGGAGAAGAAGCCGTCGCACTTGGGGCGGATTTGGATGGATTTGAAAAAACTGACCTTCCGGACGGTATCGAAGGAGTTCAGGATATGGAACGTCTGTGGACAGCTTTTGAAAAAGCAGGACTCACACCGCGCCAGATAGATAAGATTGCGTACAAAAATGTGATGAGGATTCTGCGGGAAGTCTTAGGATAAGCTGAGTCCTGAGATGAACAGTACTTAGAGAAAATTCTGCAGTTATAAAATCTTTAATTGTCATCAGAAAAACTTAAGGTTTAGTTAAAAGAATCCGCTGTATCAAAGGAATATAATCTTCTCATGCAAAAGGAGGAGATTGCAGATGACAGACAAAAAAGTGTATGACAGAAGAAGGCGGAATCTTGCGGAGCGGAGAAGAAGGGGTATCATAAGACTTGTGCGCGGAGCTTTAGCAGCCGTGATCTTTTTTGTGGGAGCACTTGCCGTTAAGAAGGTGCTTGGTGATCATCTTATCCTGACAGAAGAGGGGATTTCATGGAATACAGGGGTTTATGCGGTGATCTCAGAGGCAGGAGATGTGTCCGATACGCTGGGAGAACTTTTGGAAAACAATCCCGAGACCGCGGATTTTATAAAGAACTATCCGGATATGAAGGATAACCTGCCGGCGGAAGACATAGGAAATGTGACAGAGGGAGTCATTCCGCGTCTTCTTCAGTGGGATGAGCGCTGGGGATATCAGATATATGGTGACAATATGATTGCAGTGAACGGATGTGGTCCAACAGCGCTCTCCATGGTAGTGTCAGGGCTGACGGGAGACAGTACGGTTACGCCATACAAAGTAGCAAAATTCGCGGAAGAGCAGGGGTACTATACAGGCGAGGCGGGCACAAGCTGGAGCCTGATGACAGAAGGCGCGCAGCAGTTAGGCATCCGGGGAGAAGAACTGGGGTTGAGCAAAGAAGAGATATTCTCGGCTCTTGAGAACGGAAAGCCCATTATATGCAGTGTGAGGCCGGGAGATTTCACGACGACAGGACATTTTATTGTCCTTACAGGCGTGGAGGAGGGACAGATCAGGGTCAATGATCCCAACAGTGTAAAGCGCAGCGAGAAGCTGTGGGAATATGAAACACTGGAATACCAGATCAACAATCTGTGGGCGTATACCAGGGGGTGACAAGGCGCAGATGACTCCGCCTCAATCAAAAATCACACCAAGCCCGCTGCGTTCATACCAGCATCGCACCGTTTTAAGCCTGGAGAAAATTCGGGAATAATCTCTGGAGTTCCGAAAGACGATGAACGGTTTATAAATCTTTTGGAAAGATATGCAAAAAAGTAAAAAGCTGTAAACGCTGCCCTCATTTGACAAGTTATGTGATGGGCACGGCTTACAGCCTTTTGCAGTTTTATCCATGATCCGGGTTATCCCCGACCTTATTTCTGTCCTTTGATCTCCTGCATTTTCATCGCGCGTACCTTGAGCGGGAGTCCGAACAGGTTGATGAAGCCTTCTGCGTCGTGGTGGTCGTACAGTTCTCCAGTCGTGAAGCTTGCCAGTGATTCACTGTATAGTGAATATGGAGAAGTTTCTCCTGCTTTAATAATATTTCCTTTGTAAAGTTTAAACTTAACTTCGCCAGTTACATATTTCTGTGTTACATCGATGAAAGCCTGAATTGCTTCACGAAGTGGTGTGAACCATTTTCCTTCGTATACGATCTGGGCAAATTTATTTCCGAGATCTTTCTTCACTTCATATGTAGCGCGGTCAAGAACAAGCTCCTCCAACTGTTCGTGTGCTTCCATGAGAATCGTTCCGCCTGGTGTTTCATATACGCCGCGGGATTTCATGCCTACGACACGGTTTTCAACGATGTCAACGATGCCGATGCCATGTTTTCCGCCCAGAGCGTTCAGCTCTGTGATGATCTCGGATACTTTCATTTCTTTCCCGTTTAAGCTCTTCGGAACGCCCGCCTCAAATGTCATAGTCACATACTCGCCTTCGTCCGGGGCTTTCTCCGGTGTCACGCCTAGTACGAGCAGATCGTCATAGTTCGGTTCGTTTGCCGGGTCTTCCAGTTCCAGTCCCTCGTGGCTGATATGCCAGAGGTTGCGGTCACGGCTGTAGCTGTGCTTTGCGTCAAAGGGAAGATCGATGCCGTGCTGTTTGCAGTATTCGATCTCTTCTTCACGGGACTGCATGGTCCATACATCTGTCATACGCCACGGAGCGATGATCTTGATGTCCGGGGCAAGTGCTTTGATGCCCAGCTCGAAACGGATCTGGTCATTTCCTTTTCCTGTCGCACCGTGGCAGATCGCTGTTGCGCCTTCTTTCCGCGCAATCTCTACCAGCTTTTTCGCGATGACCGGACGGGCCATGGATGTTCCGAGAAGATATTTGTTCTCATATACAGCCCCTGCTTTTACGCACGGCATGATGTAGTCGTCACAGAACTCATCGATGATGTTTTCAATATATAATTTGGAAGCTCCTGAAAGTTTTGCTCTTTCCTCAAGTCCATCCAGCTCCTCGCCCTGTCCGCAGTCAATGCAGCAGCAGATGACTTCATAATCAAAGTTCTCTTTCAGCCACGGGATGATAGCAGTAGTGTCAAGACCGCCTGAATATGCTAATACAACTTTTTCTTTGCTCATTTTGTATGCCTCCTGAATGTATTTTTATGAATTTTTCCGACTGGAAGAACCGGGCGGAAATGTTGTTTTTATAAGCTCTTTTACAAGCTACAACATACTATACACTAGAAGCTATAATTATGCAAGAGTAAATTTATAAAAACATATTTATGCAAAAATAATGAATAATATGCATAAAATACACCCAAACAGGACGAAATGTTGTTCGCTATGCAAAATGTCATATTTTTTTCAGGTGCAGAAGGCTGACGCGTGGTATGATGTATCATTCAAGTGAACTTCTTTGAAGCAGATGAATTGGATAAAGAACGGATGCTCTCTGACGGACATAAACTGAATAAAAAAGGGAGAGATCAGATGATCTCTATCAGTTTATGTATGATCGTAAAAGATGAAGAAGCTGTGCTGGGCAGATGTCTGGACAGCGTGAAAAGTGCGGTAGATGAGATTGTGATCGTGGATACAGGGTCCAAGGACAGGACGAAGGAAATCGCGGCAGAATATACAGACAGGATCTATGATTTCACCTGGACAGATGATTTCTCGGCGGCGAGGAACTTTGCCTTGTCAAAAGGCTATAAAGACTACCTCATGTGGCTGGATGCAGATGATGTGATATCTGAAAAAAATACGCAGAAGCTTAAAGAACTGAAAGTTACCCTGACACCGGATGTAGATGTAGTTATGATGCCTTATACAGTGGCATTTGACGAAAAAGGGAGGAGTACTTTTAGTTATTACAGGGAAAGGCTTATAAAAAACCACAGTGGCTTTTGCTTCGTAGGGCGTGTTCACGAAGTGATTCCGCCGCGGGGAAAGATCCATTATGCAGATATTCCTGTCGAACACCGGAAAGAAAAGCCAGGGGACGGGGAGCGGAATCTTAAGATCTATGAGGAGATGGAGCGATCGGGAGAAAATTTCGATGGCAGAGCGCTCTATTATTATGGAAGGGAACTCGTGTACCACAAGCAGTATGAGAAAGCACTGGGCATCCTGAAGCAGTTCCTTGAGCGTCAGGACGGCTGGGTAGAGAATAAGATCGACGCAACCCGACAGCTTGCAGTGTGCAGTTATGGTTTGGAAGATGAGAACAAAGCACTGGAATGGCTTTTAAAGGCCTTTGTCTACGATGTGCCGAGGGGTGAGACGTGCTGTGATCTTGGACGGCATTTTATGGACAGAGGGCAGTATGAGCAGGCAGTCTACTGGTATGAGCAGGCTTTGAAAGCAAAGAAAGCTTCGCAGTCCGGCGCTTTCGTTGCTGAGGACTGCTATGGATTTCTGCCCGCCATATCATTATGTATCTGTTATGAACGCATGGGCGACCGCCGCCGCGCCGAAGAATACAATGAGCTGGCCGGGCAGTATAAGCCGGATTCCCCTTATTACTTGAACAATAGAAACTTTTTTGCAACAGCGAAGTGTAATAAGCAAAAAGAGATCTCCAACATACAATGATTATGAAAGGAGGACGGAAGATATGACATTATTTAGAAAAAAAGAAGCAGAAGACAGAGAAGAAAATATAAGTGAGATAAGAGAGCAGTCAGCATGCTGCGGGGATGACCGCCGCAGAGAATCCTGTTCTGGGCGCTGCTCAAGGCAGACTTTGGGATGCAGGATATGTCCGCCGAGACCATGCTGCTGTACCGGACCTACGGGCCCGACAGGCCCGACCGGTCCGACGGGAGCAACGGGAAGGGCAGGAGCAACCGGCCCGACAGGTCCCACAGGCCCGACAGGAGCAACGGGAACAGCGGGAGCAACCGGCCCGACGGGTCCCACAGGCCCGACGGGAGCAACGGGAACAGCGGGAGCAACCGGCCCGACAGGTCCCACAGGCCCGACAGGAGCAACGGGAACAGCGGGAGCAACCGGCCCGACGGGTCCCACAGGCCCGACGGGAGCAACGGGAACAGCGGGAGCAACCGGCCCGACAGGTCCCACAGGCCCGACAGGAGCAACGGGAACAGCGG
>ERZ1643249.4718-NODE-4718-length-11228-cov-3.601539_pt1 | contig 11228 bp, 12 predicted proteins | sample MGYA00579263_ERZ1643249 | MGnify/ENA primary metagenome ERZ1643249 (study PRJEB29033, sample SAMEA4952264) | chicken gut metagenome | biome: Broiler Chicken; feature: Gastrointestinal Tract; material: Caecum | place: Ireland | collected 2018 | study: Broiler...
CACCCGCGGCGCACCGGCGGACGCCGCGCAAAAGGCCCCCGATCGGGCGCCGGACAAAAAAGCGGACCGCCCTCCGCAGGAGGACAGTCCGATCGTCAGCGTACTGGAAGAATATCTCAAAAACAGCGCGGGGCGTTAACCGCAGATCGCGGCCAGGGCTCTTTGCAGAAAGACGTCCTCTTCGCCGCGGACGGAGGGAGCGGCAATGCCGACCGCCCCGTCCTCGTCCGTGATGCCGCGTTCATGGATACAGTTCCCGCCCGGCCAGTAGATGCGCGCGACGGTGAGCTGGAACGCGCCGCCGCTCGACGAGACGAACGTGGACTGCATGACCCCTTTCCCGTACGTGGAATAGTGTTCCGCCCCCTCGTCCATGCGCAGGAAGATGTCGTCATAGCCGATCGTGCCGTAGTCGATGAGCGCCCCGATCAGGCACTCCGAAGCGCTTGCGGAATTTTCGTCCGCGAGCACGCAGACGCGGGAATCGTCCGTGAAACAGGCGTCATAGTCGTTCCCCGTCGCGGCATAGTCGCGGCGCGTGCCGTCGCGGTACTGCGCATAGGCGACGACCGGACGGCTGTCCGATGCGTCTTTGAGAAGATGCGACGAAATGGACTGCAGGTCGCGCATATAGCCGCCGCCATTCCCGCGCAGGTCGATGATCAGATTGGTCCTGCCGCGCTTCTCCATCACGTCAAGGCACGCGGCGAACTCCTCCGCGCAGTTGCCGTCGAACGAGTCGAGGCGGATATAGGCCGTGTCCGCATCGAGCCCGACAAGCGGATCGCCCGTCTCGGTCAGAGCGGCGTTCTCGCCGCGGAACGCATAGGACGTCCCGCTGTCGCGATAGACGACGTACGCCGCCTCGTACGCGGCGGCCGCCAGCGTGTGCGCCGTGGACGCATCGGCGGGATCGGCAGGATCGTAGCTCGCATACAGCACGACCTCCTGCGCGCGCACGAACGAAGTGACGTCGGACGGGACGGAGGGCGTCTGTACCTCGCCGCCGACGGAAGAATAGCCGAGCACATACATGCCCGCCGCCAGCCCGGCCGCCTGCGCGGGGGAATTTTCAACGACCGAATAGATGCGCACGCCTTCGTCCGCATCGGCGACGAGCGTGACCCCTACCCCTTCGTTATGTCCCTGGCTTTCGGCAACGCGCCGCGCGTATTCTTCGGGCGTGTAGTAGTGGGAAAAGATGTCCGGCATGGCGGCATCGTACAGATCCTCGTATACGGCGTCCATGTCCACGTCCTGATAGTGCTCGTCTTCGAGCAGGCCGAGGATCCACTCCAGCTCCCGCAGGCGCGGATCGACGGAGTAAAATTTACCCAGCCAGCCGGCCGTAAACCCGACGGCCGCCACAACGAGCGCGAGCAGAACGGCAAGGATCGCGCGGACGCGCTTTTTTTTGCGCGCGGCGCCGGGATCCGGGCAAGATGCGCAGGCCGCGTCGGGAGACGCGGCCTGTTGCTCCGTGGTCTGTGTCTTTTTGCTCATACCTCCTCCTTCCCCTGCGCCAGGAGACGGTGCAGGACGGACAGAATGCGGAATGTGACCGCATCTGAAAATTTGCGGATATTCAGCCCCGTGATGCGCTCGATCTTGTCGAGCCGGTACATGAGCGTGTTGCGGTGCATGAACAGCTGACGGCTCGTCTCCGAAAGATTGAGGCTGCTTTCCAGAAAGGCGTCGGCCGTTTCATACAGCTCTTCGTCGCCGAACACCTCGCCGATCCCGCCGATGCGGAACTGCGTCATGTACTCTTCCAGGCGGCTTCTGGGCACATCCTCCAACATGCGGACAAGCAGATATTCGCGGTAGGAATGCACCTCTCCCGCGTCGCGGAACATGGCGCTCACGCGCACGGCCGTCACGGCCTGGGAATAGGACTGCGCGATTTCGGAAAAGGAAGCGACTTCGCAGCCGATCCCCACGCTCGCATGCACGCCGAGCTCTTCATACAGCGACTGCCAGACAAACTGCCCGAATTCGTCGCCGCTCTGCTCCCCGTCCGAAAACCGCACGACCGCAATGCGCGTCCGGTCCATCTTCACGGCAAGATCGCTGTCGTTCAGGCAGTTCCTGAGCAGGTCGAAGCACTCGTCCAGCCGCTTATCGGGCACAACGTCGAGCGCAAAGCACGCGCCGTCGCGCAGGGCATATTTCGTTATAAAGCGGAATGCGTACCATTCGCCCCCTTCGCCGAGCAGGATCTCCTTTAAGTGGGCCTCCTTATCGGGCAGAAGGGCGCGGGAATCGGCGTTTGCGACAAAGTATTCCACAAGCTTTGCGGTGCGCCCGGCCTCTTCGCCCGTCCCGTCGATCCAGCCGTCGAAGGTTTCGCCGCACGATTCGAGCAAAAGGCGCGTCTCGCCCTCTCCCGCGGGCACAAGGCGGACATGCACCCCCGTCTTTTCGCGGATATCCTTCAGAATTCTTTTGAGCTGTCCAAGAGAATCGCTCATTTTCTTCCCCTTTATTCTGTTTCTTCCAGAAAATTATACCATTTTCCCCTCCGAATATCAAGAGTTTTTTCAAACTGTGGGGCACCCATGTCCGGATTTCAGAAAACTTTCACAACTTTTGGGGCAAAACGGGCGCTCCATGTCCGCCCATGCCCCTTGGAACGCATACAAATTTGTGTTTTTTTCCGCCAGAGCATTGACACTGACACGCCGCCATGATATAATGAAAAAGAATTATGGGGAATCCCAACAAACAAACCAATGGAGTGACAACAGCATGAGCGAATTACAACAGGTAATCGTGGAAGAACCGGCAAATGCGGGCATGGATACCCCCGAAGAGGAAAAACCCTCCGCAGGCGGATACCGTGCGCTTGCCGTCATCGCGTTCGTGTGCGCCGTCGGCGGACTGTTTATCGGCCTTTTGTATGCAATCTCCGGCATCTTCCTGGGCAATTTCAACGGAAACCTGTCCACGTTTGATGCGGAAAACGTCATTCTTGCCGATTCGCTGTTCGGCTACGTGTACGCTTATTTTGCGACCATCGTCTCGCGGGGCGTGGGCACCTTCTTTTCCGACATGTTCAGCCAGGGAAATACTGCCAACGTCCTTGAATTCGGACTGCTGATCCTGCTGTGCGTGACGATCGTCCTGTCCGTCGTTCTGATGATCGTCTCCTTCTGTTCGAGAAAGGCGGCGAAGAACTGCGCGATGACTTCGGCGATCCTTGTGTTCCTTACCTATGCGGGATACTTCCTGCTGTCCTACTACCTGATTTCCGCCGCGCGCGGAGAATTCACCGGCTCCATGATCGACCTGACCGTGGGCATTCCGGCAGGCGTCATGCTCGTTGCCCTGATCGTGACGGCGTTTGCGCGCCGCAAGGGGCTTGCCCTGGTCAACGTCCTCTCCCTGCTGCTGCTTGCGGCTGCGATCTTCGGGCTGACCTATCCCGGTTCGGCAATGGCCGGCGCGGACATCTGGTACAGCCACATCGGGGACAACCTGTTCGTCAACCTGACGGCTTTCATCACGATGATCGTCGTCATTCTCAACTTTATTGTCTGCGCGGTGCGCCTGAGCGCGAAAAAGGCATACGTGTTCGATGCGGTCCGCTTCGGGATCCTGCTCATCGCCGTCGTGCTTGCCGTGATCGCACAGATCATTGACATTACCTTTGCGACGATGTTCGGAAGCGCCAACCTTCTTGCCGTTATCCTTTCGGTCGCGGCGCCGCTTGCGGCATTCCTGCTCGCCCTGATCGTCGCCATCGTGCAGGCCTCCAGAGCGCGCGCAAAAGAAGCGGAAGAAGAAAGCGCTCAGATCGGAACGGAAGAACGCCAGATCTCTGCCGCGGCATCTCCCGCCGCAGTTGCGGCTGCGCAGCCCCAATCGGCAGCAGAAGTCAAAGCGGAAGCAGCCGCGGAACCTGCCGCACAGCAGACTGTGGCCGCGCCCGGAACAACCGTCATCGTCCAGCAGCCCGCAGCCGTCCAGCAGCCCGCGACGCCCATCTACGCCGTTCCCTTCTTTGCGGCGCCCATGTCGCCGGCGCCTGCCCCCCAGGCGGCCCCCGAACCTGCGCCTGCGCCCGCTCCGGCTGAAGAGAAACCGGCTCCCGCGCCCGCACCTGCGGAGGATACGCCCATGAGCGAATTTGAGCGGAGCATGGCGGCGCTTGCCCGCGGCATTGCGCCCGAGCCCGCCCCCGCCGCCCAGACGGCGGCCGGCGTGACATATCAGTATGCGCCCGCACCTGCGCCCACGCCCGCCTACGCGCCCGCGGCTCATTATGCACCCGCTCCCGCGTATCGCCCGGCGGCGGCTCCCAAAGCGGTCTATGACCCGACTCCCTATACTTACGATTCCTTCATCAACATGCTCACCCCTCAGGAACGCAACGAGTTCGGCGACCTGTTCATTGCAAACCGCTACGGTGACCTCAGCTATCTGCCCGCCTATGTGATCGGCGGCGACAACCGCGAATTCTTCCATAAGGTGTTCATCTATCTGGGCAAGTTCCGCAGCCATATCTCCCCCGAACTGCTCGGAAAGCTGTACGAATACGTCAGCAAACTCTGATTCACCCGACACAAAGAGCGCTCCCCCACGGAGCGCTCTTTTTTCAGGAATCGCCCCATTGTAACGCTTGACATTACAATGGGGCGGTGCTATAATGACGGTATCGGAGAACCAACCATGAAGATCACATCGAGATTTACCGTAGCAGTGCATACGCTGCTTGTCATTCATACCTTTTCAGAGACCACAAAGGTCACCTCGGAATTTATTGCCGCAAGCGTTCAGGTCAATCCCGTCGTCATACGAAGAACGCTTCTGAGCCTGAAAGCGGCCGGAATGATCGACGTCAGGGCGGGAAGCGGCGGAGCGACGATCCGAAAGGATCTGAACGAGATCACGCTGTACGATGTCTATACGGCCGTGGACAGCGTCGACGGCGGGCTGTTCCACTTTCATGAAAACCCCAACCCTTCCTGCCCGGTCGGGAAAAATATCCACGCCGTTCTGGACGCGCACCTTGCGGACGCACAGGCGGCAATGGAGAACGAACTGAAAAAAGTGACGCTCGCCGACCTGACGCGGGAACTGCGCAAAGTCTGAATCATATAAAAGGCTGTCCCCTTTCCGGGGGCAGTTTTTTTGTTGAAAAAATTTTTTTGGAAAAAGCAAAAAAATTTTAGCTGTAATGCTTGACATTACAACAAGGCCGTGTTATACTATCGTTGTAATCAAAAAGATTACAACAAAACATTTTCGGAGGTTTCTTATGAAAAAGGTAGCAATCATCTGCGCGGCAGGAAAAGAGGGCGCGCTTCTCGTCGACGAAGCGGTTTCCCGCGGGTACGACGTCACGGGATTCGTCCGCAAGGGAAAGAAGGTCGCCAACCCCAAGGCAAAGACGATCGAAAAGGATCTGTTTGAGCTGACGCGCGAAGACCTTGCGGGATTTGACGCCGTGATCGATGCGTTCGGTGCATGGACGCCCGAAACGCTCCCCCTGCACAGGACGTCGCTTGCCCACCTGTGCGATATTCTGAGCGGCACAAAGGTGCGTCTGCTCGTTGTGGGCGGCGCGGGAAGCCTGTACGTCAACCCCGAACACACCGTTCAGGTCAAGGATCTGGAGAGTTTCCCCGAAGCATTCAGGCCGCTTGCGAATATGCAGGGTGCCGCTTTGGACGACCTGCGCAAACGCAGCGACGTACAGTGGACATTTCTCTCCCCCGCGGGCGATTTCGTGGCGGACGGCGCACGCACGGGAGAATATCTCACGGGCGGCGAGGAATACTTCGTCAACGAAAAGGGCGAGAGCCGCATCAGCTATGCGGACTATGCCATTGCCATGATCGACGAAGTGGAGAACGCAAAGCATATTCAGCGGCGCTTCTCCGTCATCGGAAAGTAACGTGCATCAAAAAACCCGCCCCGCTGTTCAAGCGGGGCGAGTTTTTATCGTGATCAGAAAATACGGACGATGACGCAGATGCCGTCCTCTTCGCTGTACGTGCGCGAAGCCGAGAGCGCATCGACGAGAAAGAGCCCCCGTCCGCATTCGGCGTCCACCGCAGAGCATTCGACGCGGTCGGGCGGGCGGAAATTATTGGCGCAGCGCACACGGATGACGACTTCGCCGCCCTGTTTTTCGGCAGCGAACGCCGCATGACCCCCGCCGTAGCGGAGCGCGTTGCTCAGCAGTTCGCTTGCGACCAGTTTGCAGTCAAACACTGCGTTTTCAGGAACGGCGTCCCGCTCGAGCGCAGCGCACATTCTTTCGAGCGCGGCTTTCAGCGCCCGAAAATCGTCCACTTCGCAAATCATCATTCCACCATCGTCTTTTTCATCGTCTCCCGCAGTTTCTGCAGAACCCTGCGTTCCATGCGCGAGACGTTCATCTGGGAAACGCCCAGCTTTCTGGCCGTTTCCATCTGCGAGAGCTCCTGACCGAACCGGCACCGCACGAGCGCACGCTCCTGTTCGGTCAGGGTACGCAATGCGGATTCCAGGGCATCGCGGTCCTCCACCCGTTCAAACACGTCGTCCTCGGCGGGGAGCACGTCGTGCAGGCTCATGCCGTCCCCCTCCCGGTCGACGGGCACGTCCAGCGAGACCACGCCGCCGGCATCGGAACTGCGCAGCACCTCTTCTTCCGTGACACCCAGCTTTGCCGCAAGCTCCTTTGCCGTCGGTTTTCTGCCGTTTTGTGCAAAGAATTCTTCGGAAGCGTGCTTGATCGCCACGCGCAGCTCGCTCACCTTGCGCGGAAGATGCACCAGCCGGGAACGGTCGCGGAAGTAATTTTTGATCTCCCCCGTGATCGTGGGCGTGATGAACGTAGAGAATTTCAGCCCCTTGCGCTCGTCAAAGCGATCGACCCCCTTGATGAGCGCAAGCGAGGCGACCTGATACAAGTCGTCATAGTCTACTCCGCGCCCGACGAATTTTTTTGCGAGCACGGCGGCTATGTACAGATATTTTTCGACGATCTCGTTGCGCAGAGCGACGTCGCCCGTTTCACGGTATTTGCGGAACAGTTCTTCTTCGTTCATGCCTGTTGACCGAAAGTAAACACAATCGCCCGGATCGTATCGTCCGCCCTGTCCATTGCGACGTCCTCCGCAAGCGCATTGAGGAGGGCGAGCGCGATCTCGTCCTCATCGGCAAGGGGGACGGCTGCCGCGCCCTCTTCCCCCGTGACGCGCACCTGAATGCCGCCGTCCGCCGCCGCGCAGAAAGTGATCTGTGCGGAGACAAAGCCGCGGCGCATCAGCAGCAGCAGACTCTCCGTCACGCAGACCTTGCAGTCCTCGCCGCCGTCGTAGCTCATGCCCGCGGCGGAGCACACGCCGCCCGTTGCAAGGCGGACGGTCGTCATCATCTCGCGCCGGAGCGGAACACGCAGATCAAGATAATCTTTCATGGCTCTATCTCCATAATGGTGTCCAGGGCGCAGATGACGAACAGCTTTTTCAGCCGCGGCTGCAGCCCTTTGAGCTTTAAGTTGTGTCCGTCCGAACGGACGCATTTGAGAATCTTGACGAACGTTCCGAGCGTCGTGGAGTCGATGAACGTCAGTGCGGAACACTCGAACGTGATGTCCGCGGGGTTCGCTTCATAGAGCCCCTTGATCTCCGCATAGAACTCGTCGGCATTTTCCGCGGCGATCTCGCCCGAGAGCGCAACGACGATCGCGGGGGCGGTTTCAAGCACTTTGACTTCCTGCATAGTGTCCTCCGCCGCACTTTGCGTGCGGTCTTATCGCTTTATATTTACCCCCCTTGAGGGCGGTTTCAAACATCTTTTACAATTCGGCAAGGCTGCCGAGCACCAGATCGGGAGAATCGGGAAAATTTTTCATGCTTGCGCGCGTTGTCTCGCCCGAAAGCACCAGAAGGGCGCGCATGCCGTTTGCATTGGCAAAGCGGATATCCGTGTGCATTCTGTCCCCGACCATGCAGGTGCGCGAAGCGGGCACGCCGAAGGTACGCGCGACGCATTCGCCCATGACCGTGTAGGGCTTTCCGCAGATGACGTCCGGCCGCCTCCCGCAGGAACGCTCGAACAGTGCGAGGAAAGAACCGACGTCCGGCATGGGGATATCCGCCGTGGGGCAGACGTCGTCGGGATGCGTGGCAAGATAGACGGCGCCCCTTGCGAGGAATTCGTTGAACCGTCTGAGTTTTTCAAACGTGAGCGTCGTATCGTAGGCGAGCACGCACACGTCCGGAGCGCTCTCGTCGAGCGCGATCCCCGCCGCACGGAAGGTCTCGCGGACCGCGTCCGTCGCAAGGAAGTACACCCTTTTCCCCGCATGGTGCGCTTTCAGATACTCCGCCGTCGCATCGGCCGAGGTATACACCGCGTCCCCGTCCGAAAACAGCCCCAGAGCGCGCAGTTTGACCTCGTATTCCGCGCGCGTCTTTGACGAGTTATTGGTGAGAAAGACGACGCGTTTGCCGCCATTGCGCAGGCGGGAGAGCGCCTCGGGTGCGCCCGGTATGGGCGTATTGTCCAGATACACGGTTCCGTCCAGATCGAACAAAAACAGGTCGGTCTGTCTGAGCAGTTCTTCCTTTGTCATAATATCTCCAATAATCCGAAATCACGCAGAACGGCGCACAGTCCGTCGGGCGCGAGCTCCGGCAGACGGGTGAGCAGCGACAGATCGGGCGCCGGAAGATCCGCCCTTGTATAGGCGCGGATCGCGCGCAGCTGTGCCGCATGCGCCGAACGAAGATGCAGAATTTCTGCAAGCAGTTCCCCGCGCACCCGTTCCAGCATGAGGGCACGGGACGCATATTCGGCTGCGTCGGGAATGCGCAGCTGCGCATAGGACACCTGCGACGCGGCAGCCCGCGCCCGGTAGTCCGGGACCGCATATCTGCGCGGCGATCCGCGGCGCAAAAAGGCATAATAGAGCGCAGAGAGCGCGCGCTGTGCCTGCAAGACGGCAAATGACGACCCGTCATACAGCTCCGCAAGGGTGCACCCTTCGCCGACGGGCACGCCGTCCCGCTCCAGGCGGCGCATGAGCGCGTTTTTTTCCACGACCGCACGGGCAGGGAGTTCCCCGCGCACGGGATCGAGCGCCGCGAAGGCCCGCTCGTAGGCCTCCCCGCCGAAGGGACGGCGGCAGATCAGCCCGACCGCCCTTGCCTCAAACAGGGCAAGGCGGGACAAAAGAAGCCGCGCATACCCTTCGCCCAGGGAAGGAGCAAGCAGTTCTTCATCGAAAACGATCTCCGCATCGGCAAGGCCGACCTCCCGTTCCTCTCCGGAAAGCCGCACCCGCGCGCATATTTCATATGCGCCGTCCAGCGATGCCTCGCGGGGGAACAGCATGCACGGAACGCGGCGCACGCCCGCGAAGAACCGCGCGGCCGCCAGGACCTCCCTGCCGCCCGATGCGAGCACACAGCCGACTTCCGGCAGGGCAAACAGCGCCAGCGCGTCGCCGTCCCAGAGCACGGTGACCGCCCGCGAGAGCCGAGCCGCGCAGGCGAGCGAGGAGAACGCCTCGCCGTCCGAAAGGATCAGAGCCTTGCCCGCCGTCCGGCGCAGAAACCGTTCCGCGCCCTCGCGGACGGGAGACCAGAACGGCCCGTCCTCCCCGTCCGCGCCCACGGCGTTCATCTTCGGTACGGAAAGGTCGAGCCGCATAAGCTCCCCTCCTATGAGAGAATTTTGTTGAGTTTTTCAAGCAGAATGTCGTTTTCTTCGTGTGAGCCAACGGTGATGCGCACAAAATCGCGCAGCAGCGGCCTGTCCCAGAAGCGGACAAGCACGCCCTCCGATCTGAGCTTTTCGTAGATCGCTTTTCCGCCCAGGCGGCCCCTTCCCGCAAACAGGAAATTGGCACGGCTCTCCGGAACGGTGAACCCCATCTCCCGCAGGGCCACGGTCAGCCTCCCGCGTTCCGCGATCACCTTTTCCGCTGCCGCCGCATAGTAATCGCGATCGCCGACGGCCGCCGCGCAGACCGCCTCCGCTACGGCGTCCACGGGATAGGAATTGAAACAATCCTTCATGCGGAACAGCCCCGCAATAAGGGAGGCGTTCCCCACGGCATACCCGCAGCGGATCCCCGCCAGCGCGTAGCTCTTGGAAAAGGTCCTGACGACGAGCACGTTCGGATACTCTTTTACGAGCGGCACGAAGCTCTCGCCGAAAAAGTCCATATACGCCTCGTCCAGAATGACGATTTTTTCGGGAACGGAGCGAACAAACTGCTCCATTTCCGCACGCCCGATGCCGATCCCCGTCGGCGCATTCGGATTGGCGATGTAATAGCCCTGACAGTCCTGCGCGCGCATGGCGACAAGATCGAACGTGAAGTCCTCCCTGAGCGGAACGACTTTCGCCGGGATCCCGAAGAAAGCCGCAAACACTTCATAGAACGAATATGTGAGGTCGGCAAAGCATGCCCCCGCCCCGTCGGCATCGAAAAAGGCGGGAAAGGAGAGCGCAAGCACTTCGTCCGAGCCGTTTCCGCAGAAGACATTTTCGGGCGAAACGCCCTCTTTTTCGGCGATCGCGGCGCGCAGGAGCCCGGCGTCCGGCCGGGGATAGCGCCTGAGCCCGTCCGCGTCCATATCGAGGAGGGCCTGCTTCACCCGCGGCGAAGGAGGATAGGGATTTTCGTTGGTATTGAGTTTGACATAGGTCCTGTCGCGGAGCTGTTCCCCTGCCGTATACGGCGCGATCGAACGCGCCTTTCTGCTGAGAAAATCCATGTTCTTCCTCCGAATTTACAAGCTGCCGCCGGGGCTCAGAGCGTGAAGGACGGAAGCGCAAGCGCCGCCGCATTCACGGCATATCCCACAGCGATCCCGAAAACGATCATAAAGACACACAAAAGAAGCGTGCTCTTCCATTTTTTCACATTTCTGAAGAGGACGAGATACCCGAGCCCCGCGTTGACGATCAGTCCCGCAAGGCAGCTTCCGAACGAGATGCCGCCCATGGCGTAGACTTCGGCCAGAATGACCGAGGACGCACAGTTGGGAACAAACCCCAGCACCGAACAGATGAGCGGCTGATACCAGTATCCGCTCCCCTGCAGAAAGCCGATCACGTTCTCTTCCCCGATGAAATAAAAGAGAAACCCGAATGCAAGATTGACCAGCAGCACGAAGGCCGCAACTTTGAGCGAGTGCAGCAGCGGCGAGACCAGGTAGAGCGAGAGGTTCCCCTTTTTCCCGTGCTTGTGTTCACAGACCGTGAACTCTTCGTCATGG
>ERZ1643249.4721-NODE-4721-length-11219-cov-195.641616_pt1 | contig 11219 bp, 9 predicted proteins | sample MGYA00579263_ERZ1643249 | MGnify/ENA primary metagenome ERZ1643249 (study PRJEB29033, sample SAMEA4952264) | chicken gut metagenome | biome: Broiler Chicken; feature: Gastrointestinal Tract; material: Caecum | place: Ireland | collected 2018 | study: Broiler...
GACAGCTCGAACATCCCGTTGTACAGCTGGTAGTATTCGCCCTTCTGGGCCAGCAGGGCGTCGTGGTCGCCCCGCTCCACCACCTGGCCGTGCTCCAGCACGATGATGGCGTTGGCGTTGCGGACGGTGGACAGCCGGTGGGCGATGACAAAGACGGTGCGGCCCTCCATCAGCTGGTCCATCCCTTTTTCGATCAGGGCTTCGGTGCGGGTGTCGATGGAGCTGGTGGCCTCGTCCAGGATCAGCACCGGCGGGTCGGCCACCGCCGCCCGGGCAATGGCCAGCAGCTGGCGCTGGCCCTGGGACAGGTTGGCGCCGTTGCCGGTCAGCATGGTGTTGTAGCCGTCGGGCAGCCGGCGGATGAAGTCGTCCGCGCCGGCCAGCCGGGCCGCGGCGATGCACTCCTCGTCGTGGGCCTCCAGGTTGCCGTAGCGGATGTTCTCCATCACGGTGCCGGTGAACAGGTTGGTGTCCTGCAGCACGATGCCCAGCGAGTGGCGCAGGTCGGCCTTTTTGATCTTGCGGATGTTGATGCCGTCGTAGCGGATCTTGCCGTCCTGGATGTCGTAGAAGCGGTTGATGAGGTTGGTGATGGTGGTCTTGCCCGCGCCGGTGGAGCCCACGAAGGCGATCTTCTGGCCGGGCTTGGCGTACAGGCTGATGTTCTGCAGGATGGGGCGGCCTTTCTCGTAGCCAAAGGTGACGTCGTGGAACCGCACGTCCCCCCGCAGGGGCACCAGGGAGCCGTCCGGCTTCTGCCAGGCCCAGCGGCCGGTCTTTTCGGCGCAGGCAGTCAGGGTGACCCCCTCGCCCCGGGTGTTCACCAGGCGGATCCTGCCTTCGTCCACCTCGGGGGGCAGGCGCATGGCCTCAAAGATGCGCTCGGCGCCGGCCATGGCCGCCAGCAGGAAATTGCTCTGCTGGGTGAACTGGTTGATGGGCATGGCCGCCTGCCGGACAAACACCAGATAGCTGGACAGGCTGCCGATGTCGGTCATGCCCCGCAGGGCCATCAGGCCGCCCACCACCGCCACAATGGCGTAGTTGATATAGGAGATGCTGACCACCGCCGGCACCATGGTGGCGGCGTAGCTCTGGGCCCCGGTGCCCGCCTGGCGCAGGGCCTCGTTTTTGGCCTGGAAAACGCGCAGGTTGGCCGGCTCGTGGTTAAAGACCTTGACCACCTTCTGGCCGCTGACCATCTCCTCGATGTAGCCGTTGACGTCGCCCAGGGCGGCCTGCTGGGTGGTGTAGTAGGAGGTGCTGCGCTTTGCGCTGAACCGGATATACAGGAACATGGCCGCATAGCCCACCACCACGATCAGGGACAGCTGCCAGTTGAGGATGAACAGCAGCACCAGGGTGCCCGCCAGCTGGATGAAGCTCTGGATGGTCATGGCAAAGCTGTTGTTCAGCGCGTCGGCCACCGTGTCCACGTCGTTGGTGAAATAGCTCATGATGTCGCCGTGGAGCTGGGTGTCGAAAAAGCGCAAAGGCAAAGACTGGATGTGGGCGAACAGATCCCGCCGGATGTCGTACAGCACCTGCTGGGCGGCGTAGACCATGGTCTGGGTGTAGCCGAAGGCGGCCAGCGCCCCCACCCCGCAGATGGCGGCGGTGGCCAGCACCCCGCGGGCCAGGGCGTCCACATCCCCGGCGCCCACGCTGTTGACCACCGGGCGGATCATATAGGTGCCCAGCAGGTTGCCCAGGGCGCTGATGGTGACCAGCACCGCCACCGCCAGGAACAGGAACTTGTGCCGGCCCATATAGGCCAGCAGGGTCCGGAAGGTGAACCAGAAGTTTTTCGGCTTTTTACCGGTGATCTGCCGTGCTGCCATCGGCGCCGCCTCCTTTCATCTGGGAATGGTAGATCTCCTGGTAGATGGGGTCGGAGGCCAGCAGCTGGCTGTGGGTGCCCACCGCGTGGATGCGCCCGTCCTCCAGCACCACGATCTTGTCGGTGTTCATCACCGAGGTGACCCGCTGGGCGATGATGATCTTGGTGACCCCGGTCAGGGCGGCCAGGGCCTTGCGGATCCTGGCCTCGGTGGCGGTGTCCACCGCGCTGACCGAGTCGTCAAAGATCAGGACCTTGGGCTTTTTCAGCAGGGTGCGGGCGATGCACAGCCGCTGCTTCTGCCCGCCCGACACGTTGACGCCCCCCTGGCCCAGGTCGGCGTCCAGGCCGCCGGGCATCCGCTGCAGAAATTCGTCGGCGCAGGCCGCCCGGCAGGCGGCCCACAGCTCCTCGTCGCTGGCGCCGGGGTTGCCCCAGAGCAGATTTTCCCGCACGGTGCCCGAAAACAGGACGTTCTTTTGCAGCACGATGCCCACCGCGTCCCGCAGGGCGGTCAGGTCGTACTCCCGCACGTCCCGGCCCCCCACCAGCACCCGGCCCTCGGTGGCGTCGTACAGCCGGGGGATCAGCTGGACCAGGGTGGACTTGGCCGACCCGGTGCCCCCCAGGATGCCCACCGTCTCGCCCGGCTGGATGACAAGGTCGATGCCGGCCAGGGCGTATTCGGCGGCGTCGGGGTGGTATTTGAAGGAGACGTGCTCAAAGGCCACGCCTCCGTCGGGGATCTCGGTGACGGGGTGGGCGGGGTTTGCCAGCTCCACCTGCTCGTCCAGCACCGCGGCGATGCGGTGGGCGCTGGCCAGCGAGCGGGTCATCAGCAGGAACACGTTGGAGATCATCATCAGCGAGTTCATCACCTGCAGCACATAGCTCAAAAAGCTGGTCAGGCGGCCCACCGTCAGGCTGCCCTGCAGGATCATGTTGCCCCCGAACCAGAGGATGGACACCATGGCGGCGTACATGGTCAGCTGGAAAGCCGGCAGGTTGAGCACCGCCGTGCGGAAGGTGGTCATGCTGACGTCCATCAGCTCGGTGTTGACGGCCTGGAACTTTTCCTCCTCGTACTCGCCCCGGACAAAGGCCTTGACCGCCCGGATGGCGGTCAGGCACTCCTGCACCACCGTGTTCAGGTGGTCCATGGCCTGCTGCAGGCGGGCGTACAGGGGGGCGATCCGACGCACGATGAAAAACAGGATGACGCCCAGCACCGGCGCGCAGACAAAAAAGACCGCCGCCAGGCTGGGGCTCATATAAAAGGAGAGGGCCACCCCCAGCACCAGCATGGCGGGGCCCCGCACCATGGGCCGGAACCCGCCGTTGATGGCGTTCTGCACCACGGTGACGTCGGTGGTCATCCGGGTGATGAGGGAGGACGTCTCAAAGTGGTCCAGGTTGCCGAAGGCGTAGGCCTGCACCTTGGCGTATTCGGCCTGGCGGATGCGCGCGCCGAAGCCATAGGAGGCCCGGGCGGCGTACCGGGCGTACAGCAGCCCGGTGATCAGGGCCAGCACCGCGCAGACGGCCATTTCCACGCCGGTCCACCCGATCTCCCGCACGTCCCCGTGGGCCACCCCCTGGTCGATGATGTCGCTCATCAGGATGGGGATCACCATTTCAAAGGCGCTTTCCACCACCACCAGCAGCATCCCCAGGGCCATGTCCCGCCGGTAGGGCCCCATATAGCCGAAGAGGCGTTTCAAATCGTTCATGCAATTTCTCCTCAGAAAGGTGTTTTTCGCCTGTTATAACACGGCGAAAGGGGAAAGTCAAGCGGAGGGCCCTCACTCCCGCAGGTCGGCGTTCCAGTCGTAAATGACGCCGGTGGCGGCGTCCATCTCAAACTCGTACTTCATGCCGCCGCCGTAGGCTTCTCCCTCGTAGCGGAGGCGGCCGTCGCTGTGCTCCTCCCGCAGGGCGATGTCCCCGGCCTCGACGCCGGGGGCTTTGCTTTGCAGGATGGCTTTGGCCTCGTCGGCGGTGACGGGGCTGCCGCCCAGGCGGTCCAGCCATTCGTCGTCCACCTCGTAGTCGGCCCCGACGATCCGCCCGCCGGAGAGGGCCACCTCAAAGTCGTAGTCGCCGTATTCGGTCTCGAACTCGATGTCCCAGAGGGGGATGCCGTTGTCGCCGTCCCGCTCCACCTTGACGTTATAGGCGTCCGCCTCGGGGACCGAGGCGTTGGCCAGGGCGATGGCCAGGGCCTCGTCCCTCGAGATCTCGCCGGAGGGCGGGGTCTCCTGGCTGCTTTGGGCAGAAGAGGCCGGCGGTGCGGCCGGGGCGGCGGGCGCGGGGGTCCGGGCCGTCCGGCCGGGGGAAGCGCAGGCGGTCAGGGCGCAGGCCGCCAAAACGGCGGCTGCAAGGGCGGCGGTCAGGTTTTTCATGGCAGGGCCTCCTTTCTGGCTGCTGCTTTTATTGTAACAGAAGGGCGCGCCGTGCGCCAGCGGTATTTTTGCCGGGGGCGGGGCCGCTTTTTTCTTGCATTTTTCGCACCGGGATGCTACAATGAGAAACCGGATGAAAGGGGGTTTTTCGATGCGATACGCACTGTTCAATCAGCCGGCCGTCACCATTTACGACCAGCCCCAGACGGTGGGGCGGGACCAGGAGGGCCGGCGGTTTTTCCCCATCGGGGACCAGGGCCTGTACGGCCAGAGCTGCCAGGTGCTGGCAGAGGACTCAGACAAGCTGCTGGCGCCGGTGCGCACCTTTTACGGCTATCCCGGCTATGTCCGCCAGTTCGAGCTGAACGAGATCACAGAGAAAGAGCTGCGGGCCTACCTGGCCGCGCCCGCGGTGATGGCGGCCCGCTCCGCCGACCTGCTGGACAGCCCCCGTGTGGACGGGCTGCTCCTGCAGACGGTGGGCCGGGGGGCGCGGCTGCGGCTGGCGCCCCTGCCCGACGGGGAAGAAACGCCCGCCGGCTGGACCAGGGTGCTGCTGGTGGACGGCCGGCCGGCCTGGGTGTGGGAACAGTCCCTGGAGCCGCTGTGCTGGGAGGAGGACGCCGTCTTTGCCCAGCGGGAGGGCCTGCCCTTTGACGACGCCCTGGCCCAGGCCCTGGGGACCGAGCCCGGGCAGCTGGTGCGCCGCGCCCTGGACCGCTGGCACGGGGGCAGCGAGGAAGCCTTCCGCCGGGCCGTGTGCGAGACGGCCCGCAAATACCTGGGGGTGCAGTACCGCTGGGGCGGCAAAGCCTGGGACGGGGTGGACTGCTCGGGCCTGGTCAGCGACGTGTATATGCAGAACGGCGTGCTGATCTACCGCAACGCCCGGATCGAGCCGGGCTGGCCCATGCGCGCCGTCCCCCGCAGCCAGGCAAAGCCGGGGGACGCCCTTTATTTCCCGGGGCACGTTGCCCTGTATCTGGGGCAGGGGATGTACATCCACGCCACCGGGGCGGCGGCCAGCGGCGGCGTGGTGCTGAACAGCCTGGACCCGGCCAGCGCCTTCTACCGGGCGGACCTGGACCAGAAGCTCACCGCCGTGGGCACCATTTTTTGAGCGAGGAGGCGCGCCCTGTGAAAGTATTTGACCTGCACTGCGACACCCTCAGCGAGATGCGCCGCGCCGAACAGGCCGGCCGGCCCCTCAGCTTTGCCCGCAGCGGCCTGCACATCGACCTGGAAAAGCTGGAGGCGGGGGACTATATGCTGCAATGCTTTGCGGCGTTCGTCGATCTGGGCTCGGGGGAGGACCCCCTGGTCACCGCCCTGGAGGAGATCGACCTGTTCAAGCGGCTGATGGCCGCCAGCCCCGACCGGATCGCGCCGGTATACGCCGCCGGCGACATCGCCCGGAACGCCGCCGCCGGCCGGATCAGCGCCATGCTGACGGTGGAGGAAGGGGGCTGCTGCAAAGGCAGCCTGGGAGTGCTGCGCCGGCTGTACGAGCTGGGGGTCCGGATGATGACCCTGACCTGGAACTACGACAACGAGCTGGCCGCCTCCAACGTGAAGGAGAAGGCCCCCTTCGTCTGGCCCTGCCCGCCCGATGCGGACCACGGCCTGACCGAAACGGGCCTGGCCTTTTTGGCCGAGATGGAGCGGCTGCACATGATCGTGGATGTGAGCCACCTGTCCGACCGGGGGTTCTGGGACGTGGCAGAGCACAGCACCCGGCCCTTTGCGGCCAGCCACTCCAACTGCCGTGCGCTGGCCCCCCACTGCCGCAACCTGACCGACGAGATGATCCGGGCCATGGCGGAGCGGGGCTGCATCGCGGGGCTGAACTACTGCACCGCCTTCCTGGACGACCAGCCCGACCCGGCGGCCTGCCGCAGCACGGCGGCCCTGATCGCCCGGCATGCGGCCCACTTCAAGCAGGTGGGCGGCGCCGGCATGATCGCCCTGGGCAGCGATTTTGACGGCATCGGCGGCCCGCTGGAGCTGGACAGCTGCGCCCGGGTGCCTCTGCTGGCCGACGCCCTGCGCAAAGCCGGCTTTACCGAGGACGAGGTGGAAGGCGTCTTTTGGCGCAACGCGAGGCGATTCTTTGAGGAGAACTTGTGAGCCGCCGCCGCTGCGGCGGAAGGGCGGACCCGGAAAGGAACTTTATGGACAAACATATGACGCTGGAAAAGCGGATCGCGGCGGAGCTGTATTCGTACCACGGGCAGATGAGCGTGTTTGTGGACGACCTGCAGGGCCGCACGGTGGAGATCGGGGCGGACGAGACCTTCGAGACCGCCTCCACCATCAAGGCCTATATTCTGGCGGCCCTTTACCTGCAGGCCGGCCGGGGCAAAGCCAGCCTGGACCAGACCATCACCTACCGCCCCGAGCACTTTGTGGACGGCTCGGGGATGCTGCGGGCCCTGGGTGTGGGCGCGGCCCTGAAGGTGCGGGACGCCGCCACCATGATGATCATCTGCTCGGACAACATCGCCACCAACATGGTCATCGACTATTTGGGGCTGGAGACCATCAATGCGTGTATCCGGGAGCTGGGCTTTGCCCACACTGTTCTGCACAATCCTCTCCACTTTGACCGCTACGACAGGCTGGGCACCACCACCCCGCGGGACTACGCCGCCCTGTTTGCCCGGCTGGCCCGGGGGGAGCTGGTCAGCCCCGGGGCCAGCGCCGAAATGCTGTCCATCTTCCGCTCCCAGCACTACAACGCCATGCTGACCGCCGGTTTCCCGCCCTACTATCTGGACTGCGAGGAGACCGGCGACCCCGAGCTGATCTGGGTGGCCAGCAAGAGCGGCAGCATGGACGCCTGCCGCAACGACGGCGGCATCGTCCACACCCCCTACGGGGAGTATGTGATCGTTCTGATGAATAAAAACTTTGACGACATCATTGAATACAACGCCCACCCGGCCATGGTCTACGGGGCCAGGGTCAGCCGGATGATCCTGGACCAGATCCTGGCCTGCGAGGGGCGTTTGTGGCTGACCGGCGCAGAGGACTGACCGGCGGCCTGGAGGGGAGGAACGTATGGAACCTGTTGCGATCAGCGGGCCGATGATGCTCTTTTTGATCTGCATGACCGGCTTTGCAGGGGTGGTGGACTCGGCGGCGGGGGGCGGCGGGCTCATCAGCCTGCCGGCCTATCTGTTTGCGGGGCTGCCGGCCCACTACACCTATGGCACCAACAAATTCAGCGCCGCCTGCGGCACCACCTTTGCCACCGCCCGCTTTCTGAAAAGCGGCGCGCTGGACCTGAAGGTGGGCCTGCTGGCTGCGGCGGGCAGCTTTGCGGGCAGCGCGGCGGGCTCGCACCTGGCGGTGCTGCTCAGCGACGGCACGCTGCGCCTGATGATGCTGTGCATCCTGCCGGTGGCGGCCGTCATCATCCTCACCCGCTGGCAGGCCCCCGACCGGGACGAGGGCGACCAGCCGCTGACCGGCGCCCGCGCCCTGCTGGCGGCGGCCATCGGGGCGGGCATCGGCTGCTACGACGGCCTGTTCGGGCCGGGCACCGGCACCTTTGCCATCATCGCCTTCAGCACCCTGATGGGGTACGATATGCGGCGGGCCAGCGGCAACGCCAAGCTGCTCAACCTGGCCAGCAACTACGCCAGCCTGGCCACCTATCTGGCGTCGGGGCTGGTGGTGTTCCACATCGCCATCCCCTGCGCCATCAGCGGCATCGCGGGCAACCTGATCGGCTCCCGCCTGGCCCTCAAGGGGGGCGCAAAGGTCATCCGGCCCATGATGCTGGTGGTGCTGGTGCTGCTGCTGGGCCAGCTGACCACGGAGGTGCTATGACAGACTACGAGCTGATGGGCGCGGCCCTGGCCGAGGCCGAAAAGGCCGCCGCCCTGGGGGAAGTGCCGGTGGGGGCGGTGGTGGCCCGGCGGGGCGAGATCGTGGCGGCGGCCCACAACACCCGCGAGACCGAAAAAAACGCCGTCCACCACGCCGAGCTGCTGGCCATCGACCGGGCCTGCCAGGCCCTGGGGGGCTGGCGGCTGTGGGAGTGCGAGCTCTTTGTCACCCTGGAGCCCTGCCCCATGTGCGCCGGGGCCATCATCAACAGCCGGCTGCGGCGGGTGGTGTACGGCGCGGCCGACCCCAAGGCAGGCTGCTGCGGGTCGGTGACCGACCTGTTTGCCATGCCGTTCAACCACCGCCCCGCCGTGGAGCGGGGCCTGCGGGCCGCGGAAGCCTCGGCGCTGCTGGAGGCTTTTTTCGTCCGGCTGCGGGCCGAGCGGGGCAAACGCCCGAAATGGCGCAAGCCTTCCGCGCCCTCCGGCGGGGACCTGTGAGAGAGGGGAGAAAATTTTCGTCCCCCTCTTTTCTTTTTCGCACAAAAGGTGTATAATATACACTGGTATCTTGCCGAAAGCACCCGCTTTTTTGTCCGAAAATGCCGCAGGGCCGGCGATTCCGGCAGGGAAAGTACAGGCGGCGGGACGGCGGGCGGCAAGGCATCCAAATGTCATTCAGGAGTAACAGCCCATGCATGAAGAGGATTTTGAGCTGACCTTTGATCTGGAACCGCTCGAACCGGCCCCGCAGCCCAAGGCTGCTGCGCCGGCCGTCCCCGTGCCCCGGGCCGCCGCGTCCCAGCCCCGCCCCCCGGCGGAGCCCCCGACGCCCGCCCCGGCAAAAACGGCTGCACAGCCCCATCCGGTCCCGCCGGCCCGTCCGGCGGCCCAGGAGGCTGCGCGGCCTGCTGTGTCTGTCCGGGAGACGGAGAAGCCCCGCCCCGCCCCTGCCGCCCACACGGCGGCGCCGGCCCGGGGGGTGCTGATCTCCGGCGGGGACCGGGGCATCGGCGCGGCTGCGGCCCGCGCCTTCTACGAGGCGGGGTACCGCGTGGCGGTGCTCTACCACACCAACGCCCAGGCTGCGGCCGCGCTGGAGGCCAGCCTGCCCGGCTGCATCGCCCTGCAGTGCGACGTGGCCAGCCGCGCGGCCTGCGAGTCCGCCTTCACGGCGGCCGAGATCATGCTGGGCCATGTGGACGTGCTGGTCTGCAACGCCGGCATCGCACAGCAAAAGCTGTTCACCGACATCACCCCCGCCGAATGGCAGCATATGCTGGACGTCAACCTGACCGGCGCGTTCCACCTGTGCCAGCTGGCCCTGCCCGGGATGATCCGCCGCAAATGGGGGCGCATCCTGACGGTGAGCAGCATGTGGGGCCAGACCGGCGGCAGCTGCGAGGTCCACTATTCGGCGGCCAAGGCCGGCCTCATCGGCCTGACCAAGGCCCTGGCCCGGGAGGAAGGCCCCAGCGGCATCACCGTCAACTGTGTGGCCCCCGGCGTCATCGACACCGACATGATGGCGGCCTTTACCCCCGGAGACAAGGCCGCCCTGGCCGAGGAGACCCCCGTGGGCCGGCTGGGCAATGCCCAGGAAGTGGCCCGGGCCCTGCTGTTCCTGGCAGGGGAGGAGGCCGGCTACATCACAGGGCAGGTGTTTGGGGTGAACGGCGGGCTGGTGATTTGAGCAGCCGCAGGCTGCCTGGCCTTTTGAGCGAAAAGGAGAGTATACGATGGGTATGACCTTAAAAGAAATGCTGCGCAAAGGCGCCAGCGAGGGCACGGTCAACGCGGACGAAGTGCGCGCGCTGGCCCAGGAGTGCGGCCTGGACACCGAGAGCCTGTACACCATCCTGGAAGAGCGGGGCATCAAGATCCAGGAGAACGAGACCGCCCTGGACGTGGACAGCATCCTGGCCGAGGTGGAGAGCGCCGAGGCCAGCGCCAACGACGACTACGACGAGCCGGAGGAGGACCGCCTGGAGGAGAACCCTGCCGACCTGAAAGCCGCCATGGACGAGCTGCTGGACGACCCCGTCAAGAATTACTTAAAACAGATCGGCCAGATCCCCCTGCTGAGCGCCGAACAGGAAGTGGAGCTGAGCCGCCGCATCCATGCCGGCGCCGAGGCGGCCCGCATCCTGCAGGCGGACCGGCGCAAATACAACCGCCCCGACTACATCAAGCGGAACACCGCCCGCTTCTCTTTTGAAGAGGACGAGAACTCCCCCGACTACGAAGAGCCGGAAGAAGAGCTGGACCCCGAGGACCGCCGGGACAAAGAGCGCCCCGAGGACGCCGCCGAGGATGCCGCCGAAGAAAAGGAGGCCCTGCAGGCCGTTGAGGACGGCCCCCTGAGCGACGAGCGCCGGGAAGAGCTGCTCAAGGCCCGGCAGGACGGCCTGAACGCCCGCCGCGCCCTGAGCGAGGCCAACCTGCGCCTGGTGGTGTCCATCGCCAAAAAGCACGTGGGCCACAACCTGGCTTTCCTGGACCTGATCCAGGAGGGCAACATCGGCCTGATCAAGGCGGCCGAAAAGTTTGACTGCGCACGCGGTTTCCGCTTTTCCACCTACGCCACCTGGTGGATCCGCCAGGCCATCACCCGCGCCATCGCGGACCAGGCCCGCACCATCCGCATCCCGGTCCACATGGTGGAGACCATCAACCGGATGCGCCAGGCCACCAGCCAGCTGGTCTACCAGAACGGCCACGAGCCCACCGCCGAAGAGCTGGCCAAGGCCATGGACATGACGGTGGAGCGCGTGCGCGAGATCCAGCGGATGGCCCAGGAGCCCGCCAGCCTGGAAAGCCCGGTGGGCGAGGAAGAGGACTCTTCCCTGGGGGACTTTGTGGCCGACGAAAACGCCGAGGCCCCCGGCAAGGCGGCCGACCGCGCCATGGTGGCCCAGCAGATCAACCTGGCCCTCAAGAGCCTGACCCCCCGGGAGGAGCGGGTCATCCGGCTGCGCTTCGGGCTGGACGACGGCCGCCCCCGCACCCTGGAAGAGGTGGGCCGGGACTTTGGCGTCACCCGCGAGCGTGTCCGCCAGATCGAGGCCAAGGCCATCCGCAAGCTGCACAGCCGCAAGTGCCTGACCCTGCTCAACGGCCTGATCGAGTGATCCGGCCCGGGCG
>ERZ1643249.4726-NODE-4726-length-11213-cov-56.935562_pt1 | contig 11213 bp, 10 predicted proteins | sample MGYA00579263_ERZ1643249 | MGnify/ENA primary metagenome ERZ1643249 (study PRJEB29033, sample SAMEA4952264) | chicken gut metagenome | biome: Broiler Chicken; feature: Gastrointestinal Tract; material: Caecum | place: Ireland | collected 2018 | study: Broiler...
ACGCAATAATTTTGTCCTGTTTCGTTGACTTCCGATGCGCCTATTTCAAGTGAATAAGAGTTTATCTTGCCCAATACTCCTGCCGCCCCTGCCGAAAGGCAAAAATAAAATTCGGAGGTAAACTCTATGAAAACCAAAGTTTCCAATTTCACCGAGTTCAGAGCGTATTATCTCTCTGAATTTGAACTGTACGATGGCGAAGCGTTCATCACCTTCAATATCGTCGGCATCGACCTTGACCGAAGCGTTGTACAGATTGCCGTAACGGACAGAGGTAGGATCAGCGTTGTAACGTATGACCTCTTGACGGATAAAAACGGCAGACTTTATTTTGAGTACGGCGTCATGTTCGAGCGCGTATATCTGGACGATTTCGAGGAGGCAGCGTAATGAAACTAACCCTCTCCAATATCAAAGCCATCAAACGGGATACGGAAAGCCAGCTCACAAAGCGCGTGTGCAATTACGTTATCTCCCGCTGGGGTGATTACGACGACAAGAAGTATATCTTCACGGACGTGCTGCATATTTTGCGGCTTTCCGTTCTGCCCAATTAAAATGATCCGGATCTTTTGAAAAAAACAAGAGATTCGGATTTTTTGAATAAAGTTTCTATCGGGGTATTTACAAATGGCTGAAAATGTGGTAGTATAATGCATGAAAAAAATCTTTCGAAATGAAAAAAAATTTTACAAAACAGGCATACGGGTGCTTGATTGTTGTGATAGAATGAGGTCAAATGACAAGGAGGAATCGGGATGAGGTATTTGGCGCATTTTCGTCGGGATCCCGACGGCGCGCTCCACGTTCAGACGGTGGAGGAACATTGCCGGAATACGGCAAAGTTCGCCGCGGAAGATCTTGCAGGGGTCGGGCTGGAGAAAGCAGGCTATCTGGCGGGACTGCTGCATGATATGGGGAAGATGACAGGGAAGTTCAAGGAATATTTGGAAGACGGTATGTCGGAGACTCCCTCCATGCGCCGAGGTTCAGTGGTCCATACTTATCAGGCAGTCCGGTTTTTTCTGGCCCATTTTCATATCCCTAACGGCCGAAATGACAGCCGCCGCTTCACGTCTGAGATCCTGGCCTATGCCGCAGGCGCGCATCATGGCCTGTTTGATTGTCGCGATGAAGATGCGATAAATGGGTTTCAAAAGAGGATGAATGCGGAGTATTGTCAATATGATGAGGCGCAGCGGGCGTTTTATCAGCAATTTGAGCCGTTTGAGAAAGTTGCAGGTCGGTTTGACTCGGCGGATGAGCAGCTGCAGCCGTTTTATGATTGGATCAAAGGGATACGCTGCGGGGATCGTCATAAAGACAAAGAGGGGGTATATTTTTATTGCGGTATGATGGCGCGGCTGCTGCTTTCTGCCGTCATCGATGGTGACAGGCGCGATACGGCTTCCTTTGAAAGCGGTGAGCCGCCTTTTCGGACGAAAGAGTTTTCCTGGCAGACTTTACTGGAGCGCACAGAACGGAAGATAGCACTTTTTCCGCAGGAAACAGCCATCGCCAAAGCGCGCGCCGAGATCTCACGCCGCTGCCGGGAAGCGGCAGAACGGCCGTGCGGAGTCTACAGGCTCAGCGTTCCCACAGGGAGCGGAAAGACGCTTGCATCTCTTCGGTTTGCCCTGGCTCATGCCAAAAAACATGGGAGTCGCAGGATCATTTTTATCGCTCCGCTGCTTGGCATCATCGATCAAAATGCAAAAGATCTGCGTGATGCGATCGGGGACGACGAGCTCGTCCTGGAGCATCATTCCGATCTGGTGCAGGAAAAGCGCGGGAAAGAGGAGCGGGAGAAACTCGACCGACGGGAACTGATGACGGAAAATTGGGATGCTCCCGTCATCATTACGACCCTGGTCCAGTTCCTGAACACGCTTTACGATGGACGGACTTCCTGCATCCGTCGGTTTTGGGCTCTGTGCAACAGCGTCATTGTCATAGATGAAGTGCAGTCTGTGCCCGTCAGGATGTTGTCTCTCTTCAACATGGCGGTCAACCTTCTTGTCCATGTGTGCAGAGCGACCGTTGTGCTTTGTTCTGCGACGCAGCCCTGTTTAGAGGCCGCACAGCGTCCGATCTGTGAAAAAGCCGAGGATCTCGTGCCATACGATCCCGAACTTTGGGCGCCCTTTGCAAGGACGCATCTTATAGATGGCGGAAAATATACGTTGAAAGAGCTGCTTCCGTTTGCTCTGCACATCCTGGAAAAAACGGATAGCCTGTTGATCGTCTGCAATAAAAAGGCCGAAGCAAGAGAATTGTATCACGGGCTCCTACAGAGCGGCCTTCGGTGCTATCATCTTTCGGCCTCAATGTGTTGGACGCACCGCCAGGATGTGTTGAACGATTTGCGCAAATCTCTGAATGAGTGTGTTGGGGGCGGCCCGAAGGTGGTATGCGTTTCTACGCAGGTGATCGAGGCGGGGATCGATATCTCATTCGCATCCGTCATTCGTCTGACGGCGGGGATGGACAACATCGTGCAGGCAGCGGGACGGTGCAACCGTAACGGCGAATCAAAAGAACTTGCTCCCGTCTATCTCGTGCTGTGTGAGGATGAAGATCTGCGCCGTCTCGGTGACATCGCGAAAGCCAAGGCGGCAACGCTGCAGCTGCTTCACGATTATAAGATGGATCCCGAACGGTTTGGCTGCGATCTTTGTTCGGATGCCTCGATCGCATTGTATTATAGGAATTTGTATGCCAATATGAAGAGCAAAGAACAGGATCTTCTTTGCGGAGAAAGAATTACGGTTTTTGACCTTCTGGCAGAGAATCGCTGGTGCGCTCAAAATGGTGTAAACGATCAAACGGGCGACGGATACTTTCTTCATCAGGCATTTCGGGAAGCGGGAGAAAAATTTGAGGTCTTTGACGGCGATACCGTCTCCGTCGCGATCCCTTACGGGAAAGGAGCGGAGCTGATCGCAAGTTTGGGTGCGAGGGACATTGCATACGATCTCAAAGAGCAGCGTGAGCTTTTGCAAAAGTTAAAGCCCTATACCGTTTCGCTTTACCGTTGGGAGCGGGAAGCGCTGATAAGACGTGGTGCTTTGTTTGAGTATTGGGACGGTGCAGTACTGGCTCTTGCTCCGGAATATTATGATGACGGAACGGGGGTCGTAACGGAGCCGTTGAATTGCGGATTATGGGAGAAATAAAGATATGTCGAAACCTGTTCACAAAAACATTGTAACGTTTCAGGTAACGGGCGGAAGAGCGCTGTTCAGCGATCCCGTTACGCGGGTCGGCGGAGAAAAATGTACCTATCAGGTACCGACGTACGAAGCCTTGAAGGGCATTCTTTCTTCCGTCTACTGGAAGCCGACGATCGTCTGGTATATTGATGCCGTGCGCATCATGAACCGCATCCAGACAGAAACGGTCGGGATCCGGAATCTGAAGTATCAAAACGGGGAGTCCGATCTTTCCTACTATACTTATCTTCGGGATGTGTGTTATCAGGTGAAGGCGCACTTTGAGTGGAACGATCACCGCCCCGAACTCGAATGCGACCGCAATGAAAACAAGCACCACAATATCGCCAGGCGGATGATCGAAAAAGGCGGGCGGCGCGATATCTTTTTGGGGACCCGTGAATGCCAGGGGTATGTGGAACCTTGCGAATTCGGGGCAGGGGAAGGCGCCTACGACAATATTCCGGAACTTGGTTTCGGACTCATGCTGCACGGCATCACCTATGCGGATGAGTCGCCGCTTCCCGAAACGGATGGCAAGATGACGGCGAATTTCTGGTATCCCGTGATGAAAAACGGCGTGATCGAATTTCCGCGCCCGGAAGAATGCCCGTTCCATAAAGAGATCCGTGAAATGCAGATGAAGATATTTTCAAAGGAGCTGCAGAATTTTATCGGACTGGACGAATTCAAAAATGAGTTTGAAGGGGAAGAAGCAGAATGAGTTTGTTTCAGAAAGCGCTGGAAACCTATGACGCGAGCGTGGAATATTCGGGTGCGGAAATAGAAGGGCATCAGATATTGGCGCCTCTCTTTCATCGCGCCAGGAAGCCGGCTATCGAGATCACATTGAATCGAGACGGTTCTCTCGATATGCTCAAGCCATGGGATGAGAAGAATACATGGAAAGACAAGCGCGGGAAAGAACACTCAAAAGTTGTCAAGATCATCATTCCTGTTACGGAAAAATCTAACGGCAGGACGAGCGCTCCGGAGCCTAATCCCCTCTGTGAAGAGCTGGGCTATCTGTTCCCGCAGGGAAAGGAGAAATATTCAAAGTATATTGAGCAGCTTTCTTCCTGGGCGGCGTCGGAGCACACGCATCCGTTTTTACAGCCGGTGCTCGCCTATGTGAAGAGCGGGTCGATCGTAAATGATGTGCAGCGGGCGGGGATCAAGGACGCTTGCGATGACTGCGGGGATCTTTCCGAGAAAGGCAAGAAGATGCTCGTCTGCTGGAAGGTGCATGGCATCGAAGCGCTGGAAGGAGACGAGCCGGGGCGGGAGGGGAGCTGGCAGCGGCCTTCCCTTGTGCGTGCGTTCCGGGAGTGGTATACGTCCACCTTGACAAGTGACGGAAATAACCGAGGACTGTGCATGATCACGGGGCAAAACGATGTTGTTGCGTCCAATCATTCCAAAAATATCGTCGGACATTATTCCAACGCGAAACTCATTTCTTCCAACGATGAGAACGGCTATTCCTTTCGGGGGCGTTTTGAGGACGAGATGCAGGCGCTCACCGTAGGGCAGGAGGCATCGCAGAAGATACATAATGCGCTTCAATGGTTGGTAGCCGAGCAGGGGGTCAGGATCGGCGGCAGGGAGTTCCTTTGTTGGAGCCCGCAGGGAGCATCGGTGCCAAATGTGGACGAAAAATTTTTTGACGATGAAAACGACCCTTGGGGCGATTCGGTCACGCCGTCCAACTATCGCGACGCATTGCAAAAGACGTTGCTGGGGAAGATCAGCAGGCTCCCCGAACAAAACAGCGGGGTCGTGCTCGCATCGTTCGATGCGGCTTCACCAGGGCGTTTGTCTGTCACATATTACAGCGAGCTTATGGGGAGCGACTATCTGCAGCGGCTGCACGACTGGAATGAACGCTGCTGCTGGTACTATCGCAAAGGGGATCGTATGACGATCGACTCTCCTTATCTCAAGAGCATCGTTGACTGTGCGTTCGGCAAGCTTGTGCGCAGCAGCGGGGATTGGAGATGGGAAACAGACGAAAAACTTCTGAAGCAGCAGTTTCAGCGATTGTTTTATTGCCGCACCGAGCGGGCTCATGTTCCGTCGGATATCGTCCGGGCGCTTGTCCACCGGGCATCGGCGCTGTATTGTTATCCCGAACAGTCCATGCGGGAAACGGTCCTGTTCATTGCGTGCGCAGTGATCCAAAAATATCGATTCGATCTTTACAAGGAGGAATGTACGATGGAACTTGAACCAACCAAAGCGGACCGCAGTTATCAATACGGAAGGCTCATGGCAGTCTTTGAGAAAGCGGAACGGGATACCTACGATAGGGACGATGGGCGCGAGCCGATCACGATCCGCCTGCAGCCCAAGTTTTGCAGGCAGCCGCTCAGAACGGCGGCGCAGATCGAAGCGCATCTCGAGAGGGCGTATTTCCCGCGGCTGGGGATGCCGTGCATGATATATTACAAAAACCTGATCGGTGAGATCATGGAAGAGATCTATGCTTTCCCGGAGAAAGAATGGGATCAACCGCTGAAGGAGACCTATCTGATGGGGTATTATCTGCAGCGGAGGCAAATGTATCAGAAGAAAAATCAAAACGAAAATCAAAACAAACCGGAGGAGGAAGAATCAGAATGAGTACTTTACAGCACAAGATCGATTTTGTGGCGCTTGTCACGGTGACGAAGGCAAATTGCAACGGCGATCCCTTGGACGGGAACCGCCCCAGGTGCGATTACAGCGGATACGGGGAGATCTCCGATGTGTGCATCAAGCGCAAGATCCGCAATCGTATGCAGGATATGGGCTATCCCATCTTCGTGCAGTCGGAGGACCGCTGCACGGATGGCTGCAAGAGCCTTGCCGAACGTGCGAAAAAGGTGTTGGATGGCCTCAATGATGATGAGAAAGCAAAAAAGGCATGTGAGACGTGGCTGGACGTCAGAACGTTCGGGCAGCTGTTTGCCTATGAGGGGAAAGAAGGGAAGGACGGAAAACCCAAGAAGGGGTCGGGCCTTTCCATCGGCGTGCGCGGGCCTGTCTCTATTCACCAGGCGGTAAGCATTTCTCCCATTGAGATCGAGTCGATGCAGATCACCAAGAGCGTCAACGGCAATGCGGTGAACAAGGGGGAAAACGATAGCGGGAAGAAGGCTGCCGACCGCATGGGAATGAAGCACTTTGTGCGCTTCGGCCTGTATGAGATCAAGGGCTCCATCAACGTGCAACTTGCGAAAAAGACAGGGTTCAGCGAAGAGGATGCTCAAGTCGTTAAGGAGTGTCTGTGCACGCTCTTTGAAAACGATGCCTCTGCTGCCCGTCCCGATGGTTCTATGGAAGTTCGGAAAATTTTCTGGTGGGAGCATAATTGCGAAATTGGCCAGTATTCTTCCGCTCAAGTCCATCGCTCCGTCAGGGTCACGTCCGCGACGGATACGCCTTCCTGCTTTGAAGATTATGATGTCAATCTGGAGCCGCTGCCCGGGCTGGAGCCTCAGATCCTCGTCGGGCGTTGATCGGGACGGAGAAGCGATCGATCATGCCTTTTTACAGCGAAGAAGAATATCTTCAGCTTGCGGGGCTGCAGCACTTTGTGTTCTGCAGGCGGCAGTGGGCGCTCATCCATCTCGAGGCGCAGTGGCAGGAAAATCTGCGCACCGTGGAAGGCGCTCTTCTGCACCGCCGCGCACACGATGTCTCTCTGAGGGAACGGCGGGGCTCCCTTCTTATCCTGCGCGGCCTTCCCGTGCAATCGCGCGAACTCGGGCTTTCGGGACAGTGCGATGTCGTGGAGTTCCGCGCCGCATCCGGCGGCATTTCGCTGCGGGGCGAGGAAGGGCTTTGGACGCCCTTTCCCGTTGAGTACAAGCGCGGAAAACCCAAGGAGCACGCCGCCGATGAGCTGCAGCTCTGCGCACAGGCGATGTGCCTTGAGGAGATGCTCTGCTGCTCCATCGCGTCGGGCGCGCTCTTTTACGGGGAGCCCAAGCGGCGTACGCCCGTAGAATTTTCCCCGGATTTGCGGCAGACGGTCCGCGATATGGCGGCAGAGATGCATGCATACGCTGCCCGCGGCCATACGCCCAAGGCGAAGCTCTCCAAGTCGTGCAATGCCTGTTCGCTGAAGGAGCGCTGTCTTCCGCAGCTGGTGCGGCGGGGGAGCGTCGGCGGCTATCTGAAGAATGCGATGGAGGAAACGCCGTGAGACACCTTCTCAATACGCTCTATATCACGAGTGAAGACCTCTATCTCTCGCTGGACGGGGAAAACGTGGTCGTCAACCGGGAAAAACAGGAAGTCGCCCGCTATCCGCTTCATGCGCTCTCGGGGATCATTTCTTTCTCTTATGCGGGGGCTTCTCCCGCCCTGATGGGCGCCTGTGCCGCGCGGGATGTCTCCCTTGCTTTCTGCACGCCGCGCGGGCGGTTCCTTGCCCGTGTGTCGGGGGAAAGCTCGGGGAACGTCCTCCTGCGGCGGACGCAGTACCGAACGGCGGACGACCGGGAAGCGGGCTGTATGATCGCGCGCAACATGATCTTCGGCAAAGTGTATAATGCGCGACGGAGCATCGAACGCGCCCGCCGCGATCACGGGCTGCGCGTGGATGACGGGGCGCTCGCGGAGGCCTCTCTGCGCTTGAAGGAGCTGCTGCCGCAGATCGGCGGAGAGACGTCGCCGGACAGCCTCCGCGGCCTGGAAGGGGCGGCTGCCACCATCTATTTCGGCGTCTTCGACGGGTTGATTCTGGGAGAAAAACCGTTGTTCTCCTTCTCTTCCCGCACGAGGAGGCCGCCGACCGATCCCGTCAATGCGATGCTCTCCTTTGCATACAGCCTGCTCGCGCACGACTGCGCATCGGCTCTGGAAAGCGTCGGCCTGGATGCCCATGTCGGATTCCTGCACCGCGATCGGCCGGGGCGCGCCTCGCTTGCGCTCGATCTGATGGAGGAGCTGCGTCCCTGCATTGCCGAACGGTTCGTGCTGACGCTCATCAACAACCGGATGATGGGGGAGGGGGACTTTGACTTTCGGGAAAACGGGGCGGTCCTTCTCAACGAGAACGGGCGCAGGACGTTCTTAAAACGCTGGCAGGAACGCAAGCGGGAGGAGCTGACGCATCCCTATCTGAAGGAGAAGCTCCCCTGGGGGCTGGTTCCGTTTTTGCAGGCGCTGCTCTTGGCTCGGTATCTGCGCGGCGATCTGGACGCGTATCCGCCCTTTTTGTGGAAGTGAGGATAAGATGCTGGTCGTGATCACATACGATGTCAATACCGAGGACAGGGCGGGCAGGCGGCGGCTGCGGCTGATCGCCAGACAGTGCGTCAATTACGGGCAACGGGTGCAGAATTCCGTGTTTGAGTGCCTTTTGGATGCGGCGCAATGCAAACAACTGCAGGCAAAGCTGCTTTCCCTCATGGACGCGGAAAAAGACAGCCTGCGCTTTTACTATCTGGGAAAGAAGTACGAAAGCAAGATCGAGCACTTCGGCTGCAAGCAGGCGTACCTTCCCGAAGAGCCGCTCATTCTGTAGTGCGAAGGCGAAGCGTTCATAAGATCGCAGAGGGGTTCGCACCGAAATCGGGGCGAAGATCGCGCATTTTCGGGCGGCTGAGCGCCGGATCTGCGGTTTGTTGGACGGGCCGCTTGGCAAGCGTGCGCCGAATATGCGGCTTGAGCGTCGGTTTTCGCGCCCAATGTGCGGCCTGAACGGCGCCGCAAAAGAAAAAAGAGCGGGATATCTGAAAATCGTTTATTTTTTTGGATAAAACCGCAGTCGCACCCCGCATGGGGTGCGTGGATTGAAATTTTTACGTCCATCAGTATCCCTCCAGCGGCCGGGTCGCACCCCGCATGGGGTGCGTGGATTGAAATATCGTCCGATCCTACTATGATTGTGTGGGATCCTGTCGCACCCCGCATGGGGTGCGTGGATTGAAATTCTGATCGAGACTACCGGTTTTAACTATTATTACGTCGCACCCCGCATGGGGTGCGTGGATTGAAATGATGTTGCCGCCCGTCGTCTCGGTCGCGGCTACGGGTCGCACCCCGCATGGGGTGCGTGGATTGAAATTCCTCCTGCCCCGCTCTCGGCGGGGGTATTCCCGATGTCGCACCCCGCATGGGGTGCGTGGATTGAAATAATATCCACATCGTTCAAATGTTTTGATACGTCCTGTCGCACCCCGCATGGGGTGCGTGGATTGAAATGTCAATGCTCCGATGGCCGCGGGCCACGGCCGCACGTCGCACCCCGCATGGGGTGCGTGGATTGAAATATAATGTCGAGAAAGCCGTCGTAGTCTTCCCGCAGGTCGCACCCCGCATGGGGTGCGTGGATTGAAATACTCACCGAAAATGGGACCATGTCGTAAACGTCGGTCGCACCCCGCATGGGGTGCGTGGATTGAAATGGTGACCTGCACGGACGGCGTGCCCGTCGTGTCGGTCGCACCCCGCATGGGGTGCGTGGATTGAAATGTCCGTGATTCGGCGCTCATTTTTTTCTCCCAGGTCGCACCCCGCATGGGGTGCGTGGATTGAAATCCCGCCATCGGTGGGACAGGGAACAATATCAATATGTCGCACCCCGCATGGGGTGCGTGGATTGAAATATGGACTATTACGCGCTGTCGAACGGGATGAAACACGTCGCACCCCGCATGGGGTGCGTGGATTGAAATGGCGGAGGTCGTATCGGCGCATTGCACACCGTCGGTCGCACCCCGCATGGGGTGCGTGGATTGAAATATTCAATTTATTCATTTCTTATTTACACTAACAGTCGCACCCCGCATGGGGTGCGTGGATTGAAATTGATCCTAATGAGTCTATTTATATGGCTGTACCCGTCGCACCCCGCATGGGGTGCGTGGATTGAAATGGCTTTCCGAACGAGCCGCCGCCGCCCTGCACCGTCGCACCCCGCATGGGGTGCGTGGATTGAAATAGACTGTTATGGTTCAGCCGCTACCTGCAATTCAGGGTCGCACCCCGCATGGGGTGCGTGGATTGAAATATGGAAAGAAGTAGGGGCCCCTGATTTATCTTTGTCGCACCCCGCATGGGGTGCGTGGATTGAAATTATTTTATTGGCGCTGTGTATTGCAAGAGCTTAGTCGCACCCCGCATGGGGTGCGTGGATTGAAATCCCGACACGGCCGTCCGAAAACTACACACGGGCAGTCGCACCCCGCATGGGGTGCGTGGATTGAAATGACCTTGTACGCGCCTATCCGGATCTGATCCAGGTCGCACCCCGCATGGGGTGCGTGGATTGAAATGCCATGTTTCGCGAATTATGGGACGCATTACACAAAGTCGCACCCCGCATGGGGTGCGTGGATTGAAATCTTCGGGGATATTGATTAACAGCGTGTCCGTGCCGGTCGCACCCCGCATGGGGTGCGTGGATTGAAATCCGTCTGCGGACACCGCCGCAACGCTCACCACGGGTCGCACCCCTCGCGGGTGCGTGGATTGAAATCCGTCTGCGTCACGGTCACTTCGGGCGTCCCGGTCGCACCCCTCGCGGGTGCGTGGATTGAAATGCTACTTGCCGCCAACATTATATTGAAATCACTTGTCGCACCCCTCGCGGGTGCGTGGATTGAAATTGCCCAATCGCGTTTTGGATATACGCCAACGTATGTCGCACCCCTCGCGGGTGCGTGGATTGAAATCCCTTTATCGTCATCTCCACGACGGAAGAGTGATGTCGCACCCCTCGCGGGTGCGTGGATTGAAATGCGAAGCCGTGTGCGTCAAGTGCGGCTGCCGTCGCGTCGCACCCCTCGCGGGTGCGTGGATTGAAATGGTAAGCGATAAAATCAATGTGACGCAAATAACGGTCGCACCCCTCGCGGGTGCGTGGATTGAAATAAACGCAAGGGAACGTATACGGACACGAAAACAGGTCGCACCCCGCATGGGGTGCGTGGATTGAAATCACGAATTCGCGCTATTTTACCTCGAGCGGGTAAAGTCGCACCCCGCATGGGGTGCGTGGATTGAAAT
>ERZ1643249.4727-NODE-4727-length-11209-cov-8.259907_pt1 | contig 11209 bp, 10 predicted proteins | sample MGYA00579263_ERZ1643249 | MGnify/ENA primary metagenome ERZ1643249 (study PRJEB29033, sample SAMEA4952264) | chicken gut metagenome | biome: Broiler Chicken; feature: Gastrointestinal Tract; material: Caecum | place: Ireland | collected 2018 | study: Broiler...
GGCGTTCACGCACAAAAGCGTGAGCGCTTTTTTTATGCCCTGCGAAAAAAGTCGCTGACACCTTTGAAGTAATCACCGACTTGTACCTTATTTAGCAACTTCTAATTGCTCTATGGTGGTCAACCATTCTGTTAAATTGTCGTTTTTATGCTTTGCCCGCTTCTATGTAAAATGGTTTTGGGCTTCCTGACTCAATGAATATCATCTCGGATTATTATTCATAGTCTATTCGTTCAATTTTAAATATAACAGGTCTTGTCCCGTCCGAACAACATGTAATCATTGTATTTTCGTCTTTCATCCAACCGTTCATTATTGAGCCGCCCTGCAATCCTGTATAGATATACCTTGATTTAGACTTGACCTGAAACGAGGCTTTACACATAAAAAAGCGTATGCTTATAAAGCCCCATTATGGCTCATCTTTCAGACGGCTCGGGTTGGTTCCCGCCGCGCATTCTTTCCGCGCGGCAACTTCGGAGCATACAGCTCCGCGGCGCAATCTCGTTATGCGTCCTTCCTCCCGCAAAGGGAGTACACCATACTTAAAATCAATGTACGGCAAAAGAGCACAGGCAACTTTCACGCCTGTACTCTTGCATTATAACATATCTATCTCCACAATTCAATAGAAATACAAACGTTTGTTTGTGATATTTCTCAAAAATTTCGCCCTATGAGCAAAGCCGCCCCTTATGGAGCGGCTTTTAATATAATTATGTATTTTTTGTTAACAGACGTTATACCGTTTTTTTAACCCAACACTATAATTATACCGTTAATTATCTCTGTCAAACAGCTACGCTCTAACAGTTCAACGTTAGAAGTTTTCAGCCCGTATAGCCGGTAGAGATAAACGCATATTCTACATAGTCATAGGTCATCCACTGCGCAAGCACGTCAGCACTTACAGGAGAGTTAATAGGTTTGGCTGTTGATTGTATCGGTTGGCCATATTCATCCTGCATATACATAATCCACTGCCCTTTGAAATCAAACTTTACAGAGGTGAGGTTAGCGCAACCTTTAAACACTCTTTCACCGATTAAAGTAATGCTGTCAGGCAGAGTAATTTCTTTAAGCGAGGTGCAATCGCTGAATGCCTCCCAAGATATAGCTTCAAGCGTATCAGGCAATATCACCGTAGTGAGATTTGTGCACCCGCTGAATGCACGCGGGCCTATTATTTCTACACCCTTCGAGAGCGTTATCGATACGAGATTCGTATTTCCGGCAAAGGCGGTGCCTATCTGTGTGACGGTATATCCGCCCAATGTTGAGGGAACCATAACATTGCTTTCCTTGCCGAAGTAGAATACAAGCCCGACATTGTTAGATGATACTAAACTACACAGCATCATATTATCTTCGCTGAAAACAGTTTTGCTAATCGTGTAGCTGCTGTTACCCTTCCAGTCAGACGGCCACAAATTTACTTGTGCATCCGTCGCCCCTGTCGTAATGCCGTTAGCGTTGTCACCGTAGAGGGCAGAGGTATTGCTGAACACTTTTGAGCCCATATTCGTCACAGTCGAGGAGATATATACTGTTGTAAGCGCTGTGCAGTTTGCAAACGCGCCGTCTGCAATTGTCGTTATTCCGTCGCTTATGGCAATGGCGGTAATAGTCGTATTGCCGGCGAATACTTCCTCCCCTATGCCGATTACCTTGTTGCCGTCTATCACAGAGGGCACCACAACAATTGTATCTGAGCCCTTATATGAAGTCAGAGTAGCCTCGCCTTCTTTTAATTTATATCCGAATATAGCATTTGTATCTACATAGGTTGTGTTATATTCAAATATGACCTGTACGTTTTCCGACAAAACAGGTGCAGTATTTAACCATTCATCGGCTTCAAGTTTTATTGTGGTAAGATTTTTAAGTGCGCTCAAATCACCGCTTACTTCAATTTCTTCAGGCACTACCAGCTCAGTTATGTCGGAAAAATATTTTAAATCATCGCCGTTAACATACGTTATCCCATCAGGAATCTCGAACGTTCCGTTTACTTCAAAATAATTTCCATCTTCGCCTTTAAACATAACCTTATCGACATACGCACAATCGGCAAATCTTGCTAACTTATAGTTTTCAAACCATGCCCCAATATCGCCGTCTATGTATAGTATTCGTTCTGCGTCGATATCGGTGAACACATCTTCACTTAAATAACCATTAAAATCACCAGGCACGGTTATACTTGAAAGATTTTCGCAATCTGCGAAATCTCCTCTATAAAGATTTATATTTGAAGGAAGTGTTATCCCTGCAACATTTGTGCCGCCGAAACTTTTCCCGTTAAGGCTGTATATATTATCAGGTATTGTTATGTTTCCGGTTAAGTTATCCGGTATATATTTAGGAGAAGTCGCAACGCCGTCGTATTTTTCATAGAGCACTCCGTCTACCGACATATAATCCGCATTTTCGCCATCGACGATATATGCCTCGGTTGCGCGGAGAGAGGAATACATACGCCCCAATTCAAACACAGAGGTTACCGTTTTTGGTACGGTGAGCGTTTTTATTCCATGTTCGGCATATGCAAGCAAGGCATTGGTAACGTTATATTGCACCCCTCCTATTTCGACCTTTTCCTGTATGACAGCATTGCCATCCTCGCCGCGGTATTCCACAGCTATGGCTTCATCTTCATTTAAAACATAAAGTATGTCATTTACTATTGTATACTTGTTTTTGTCGATAAGATTTACAACCGTAATTCCATCATAATAAATAGGCCTTTCTTCAGAAGGATCTGATACGTATATCAATGCAAATGAACAATTGTCTTTATCCAAACCGCCATATAAGGCCCCGGGAATAACAATTATTCCCGTAGCACCCTTAGGGACTGCAATGGGATTGTAACTATCAAAAGTCACCCATGTGACTCCGTCGTCCGAAGAATAGTTGCTCTCGATTATGGTAAACAAAACGCCGCTTATAACAACAAAATTTTTATTGCTTTCATCAATGGCAAATGCGGTTATTCCCTCCGCGTCAGTTTCGCACTCGATACTTTCAAGCGTTGCGGCAAGCTTCAATTCACCTTTATATAGCGCGGGAACACCAAGCAAAATAGTCCTGTCGGCATTATAAAGAGCACCGTTTAGGGAACTGTAATTTTTATTTCCTTCTTCAACGGATATGTATTCCGCATTAAAATCAAACGTACCCACACCAATGATGCCTGTTACGGTGGCGGGAATTACAATTTCGTCATACTTTTCGGCACTATTATGGGCATAAACGGTACTTTTTTGAAGATCACAAAGCAATCCGTTTTCAAGAACAAAATTTTTATTACTGTCTACATAATTTACTACACCACTTCCATCTATTTCACTTACAAGCGCATATTTCGATATTGTTTTTACGCTCTCGGGCAAGGTGTAGCTATACGTATCATTTTTCCTGTCATAGTTATAACATGCCCAATACAACAATGTTTTATCTTTATTGTAAAGGCTTCCGTTGGAAGACGAATAGAATTTGTTATTTATGCTGACTGTCCAAGACTTATTCCAAGCTTGAAAACGGTAGTATTGCATTATTAAAGGATTTATATATTCAACCGAAGTAGTAATAAACGGTATATCGTAAACTCCCGCACGGGTAAAGCCGAACACCATAACAGTCCTATCGTTAATCTCCTCCATTATGCCATCTTCACCGACAATGGCATAATAAGGATTATCTGCAGTACCCAGATAAAGCCCGCCCATGTAAGTATTGAATTCAACCTCTTCAAAACCTTCAGTGCGGTTATTCACGCAGCCTATCCATTTGACATCTTTATGAAGTTCTACCTTTCCGCTGCCGCCCGCAAGCATATAATAGGGATTGCTCTTTGTACCTATATACTTACCATTACCATATTCGTTATATTCAAGCGACTCACATTGAATACCTATGGAGTCATAATCTCCTACCGATTCAAGTGTTTCGGGCAACGTTATATGCCTTAGATGACTTGAAATAATAGCATATTCGGCTATTTCCGTAATGCCGTCTGAAATTATAAGCGTTTCAAGACTGCTATTCGTTGTTATCGCATAAAAACCTATGCTGGTGACCGGCTTACCGTTATATTCTGCCGGTACCGTAAACGATGTCAACTTGCTGAAACCTATGTCGGTCAATTCATAAGTGTCATCATCTTTAAGCGTATATATCGGCTCGGCCTTACGAACTTTCTCATAGTTGCAATCGTTGCACTTTAAAACTTGTTCCCAGGAATCGGTATCGCCTTCCTGCCAATGCTCTTCTGTAAATTCATGCGGCTGAATATTGCATGGTTGCTCGCAAACAATACAAATAGACCAGTGTGACGTACTGTCGTAGTTGTCGCCATAATAACCTTCACTCATTGGTGAGTGTGCTTCAGCCTCTTCTTTTTCACCGCACAATGTGCATTCAAGCCAGTGAGAATCTGCATCTGACCGCCATTCAAAATTGTGGTTGCAACTTTTGCCATTTCCGCCGCCTGTACATGCAGCAATTCCTGCACTAAGGCAGACTGCCGCCACGCAAGCAAAGAAAACTATTAGCATTTTTCTTTTCATAGAACTCCTCCAAAAATTTTTGCTAGGGCAACAACAAAGGCGTGCCTTCAACCGAAGACACTCCCTGCATAAAGTATCTCTGATTGTTGTCACACATCTTCCAAAACATACGGAAAATAGAGATACGAAATGCCTTATTGTACCGTATGTTTTGAATATTAAGATGTGTGACAGTTACAGTATATCACAGGCGGGTGAATTTTGCAAGAGCAGCGCAGATATTTGCTATAAAAATAAGAGCGCCCCCAATTAAGGGAACGCCCGCATATATATCCCTTAATTGTCTTGCGCTACAATTCCAACCAAATCAGAAAAAAGGGTACACCTATGCCGTTGTAACCCGATTTGGTATTATTGAATTGTAGTGCAGTTTTATTATAGCAGAATAAGTAAACTTTTCAAGAGTAAAATCATAATCACTTAAAATAAAATTTTAATACGATAGATGTATTGATTTTGATTATAAAATTGTATATAATATAATCGAGAGGTGATACAATATGGTAAATATGATAAGACAGCGGCTGAAAGAGCTGCGTGAGGGCATAGGCAAATCGCAGGCTTTTATCGCAAAGGAAATTGGAACAATAGCGCAACCGGCGATATTCCGCTATGAAAACGGACAAAGCGATGTGCCGAACGCTATTCTGTTATGGTATGCCGACTATTTCGACGTATCGCTCGACTACATTTTCGGACGCACGGACAAGCCGCAGGGCAAACTATATGACTATAACCCCAAAGCCTTCGACGACGAGAAGATGCAACAGTTTGTGGAGATGTGTTTTGACCCAAAATCTACCGCCAACGCAAAGCTCAAAAAGGCCAGCTCGGGATAAAAGGGCCGAAAGACAATATTCGGATTTTTGTACAACGCCACGGCGCCTTCTATAGTTATCGCCGCGCCCATGCCGCAGTCCACCAGCGTCGCCGCGTTGTTGACCAGATTGTAAACGGCAAAGACGTCCATTTTGTCGTAATAGTCGCCAAACCAGTCGGAAACGCCCTGTGTAACGCCGCGATAGGTCATAAATACGCGCCTGCCGGCTAGGTCCTCGCGGGTAATATATTGCTTTTGCGCCAGAGGACATTTTGCCGGGACAAGCGCTCCCCACCGTTCCTTGCCGGGCATGGGCAGCGTTTCGGCGGCGCGCGTAATGTTTTCTTCTCTTGCAACGGTCAAAAAACATCTGAGTATGCGCAATTCCATGCTATTGTCCTCCGACGCTTAAAAATGCTATGCAAAATTTTACAGGTTGTCGTATTGCTTATCGGTTACGGCTTCCAACCACTCGTTGGATGTTTTTTCGCCGGGCACTTCCACCGCAATGTGCGAAAACCAGCTGTCTTTTTGGGCGCCGTGCCAATGCTTGACTTCCGGCGGAATGACCACTACGTCGCCGGGCTTTAAGCTAAGCGGCTCCTTTCCCCATTCCTGATACCAGCCCTTTCCCGCTACGCATAAAAGTATCTGTCCGCCTCCCGATGCGGCATGGTGAATGTGCCAATTGTTTCGGCAGCCGGGTTCGAACGTGACGTTCGCAAAAAACGGACTCACGCCTGCGGGCGTCAATGGGTTGAGATAAGACTTGCCTATAAAATACCGGGCGTACGCCGAATTTTCGTTGCCTAAGCCGAATATATTTTGCTTTTCAAATTGTTCATCCATAAAAACTATTTCCTTCATTTTATAAAATATATTTATGCTAAAAGCTCTTTTGCGCAATTGAGCGCATTAAACAGACGCGGAATACCCATATACGGCATGGCCTGTACAAGTGCGCACACTATCTCTTCCTTTGTGCTGCCCGTCTTCAACGCGCATTCCACGTGCGATTTTACCTGCACTTCCGCTCCTCCCAGCGCCGCAAGCATAACGACGGTAAGCAGTTCGCGAGTTTTGGCGTCCATGCCTTCTCTCGTCATAAAGTCGGAAAAACACAGTTCGGTAAGATACCGCGGCACCGCCTCGGCAAATTCGCCCGGCAGCCAGGTGTAGCGGTCTTTGATTTCCGTGCTGTACACGGGCGCCTGCAGCTGCAAACCCTTTTTGTAACGGTCGGCCTCACTTACTGTCTCGCACGACGGCAAAGGAAGGCTTATTCCCTTTTCGTTAAAGGCCTGATTCATCGCGTCTATGGCGTTAAGCGTCTTGGGAAAGCCCACAAAGGGCGCGCACTGATAGACGGCCTCGCGTATTTCCACAGGCGTGACGCCGGCGTTAAGACAAGCGACGGTATGCGCTTTTATCTGGGGCAGCGTCTGATTGACCGTAAGCACGGTCAGCGTTACAAGCTCACGCATACGGTTGTCCAGCGGCCCGGCGTAACACACTTCGCCGAAAATAAAACGCTGTAAAATACGCATGAATTCCGCGTCGCTGCCCTGATCCGCCGTCGGTTCCGCGCGGAACAGTTGGTTGAATTTTTCCTTACACTTCTCTACTCTGTCCATATTTATCACTCCTCTATTTGATTTATCACGACAAATTTCTGCCCAGCTGATAAGCAGCCACCATAAACCTTGACGCGGCGGTATAAGAAGGCGTGCCGCAGCCCGTTCCCCATATCGCGCCCATATCGCGCAAATTGAGATATCGCACGAGCGTATCGTAATGGCTTTTAAGGGCGTCGAACGTCCATTCGTCGCTGTTCCACGCCGCGGCTATTATGGCGGACTTCATGCCTTTGCGCTGCAATTGGCCGTTGAAAGCGCAAAAGCGGTCCACCAACGTTTTCAACTGAGCCGACATTCCGAAATAATAAAGCGGCGTCACAAAAACCACCATGTCGCATGATAAAATGCCGTTTTTAATGCCTTCGACGTCGTCCTTAAAGACGCACGGCCCGTCGTATCCGCACTTTATACAGCCCGAGCACGGATGAATTTTCGCATGCGCGACATCGAATATATGCACATTGTGCCCCGCCGCCTTGGCTCCTTCCGCAAAACTGTCCGCCAGCATGTTGGACGAACCGTTTTTGTTGGGACTGCCCTGCAAAATCGCAATTTCCATGCTTTACCTCCGTTTTTTTGTATTATAACACGTCGGATAAAGAATGTAAAATACTTATTTTTAATTTTAAGTTATGCGTAATATGCATGATAAACAGCATACGTCGGCAATACAAAACGGAGAGTCCGATTGGCTCTCCGTTTTAGCAAATACGTCATTTGTCCTACGCGTCAATGGTCAATTTACCCGCGTCGTCAAACGCTACGGGCGCGATGCATGCCCTGCGGTCGCCGCTTGGATGGTCATAGTCGGTGTGAACGTGAAAAACGGTATACAGTCTGCCGGCAGGGTCGGTGAAGAAATGGTTGTGTCCGGGACCGGAAAAGACGTTTTCCTTGTACTTTAACACCGGTTCGGGATATTTGACAAACGGCCCCAGCGGCCTTGTAGACTGCGAACAGCCTATCGAATAGTCGCGCGACGCATAAAAGTTTGCGGAATAATTGAGATAATAAACGCCGTTACGCTTTATGACCGCGGGGCCTTCGTTCCACAGCCAGTCTCCGCTCTTAAATTCCCATTCTTCATCGGGCTTGGATATTACGACGGGCTGCATTACCGGCTTATAGGTCGCCGGATCCACTTCCATGCCGTATATTACGCTGACGTGTTTTCCGTCTATGACGTTTTCGCTGCAATCGCGCGAATAATACATGTATACCTTTCCGTCGTCATCAAACAGCATTGTCGCGTCTATTGCGGCATAGCCGAAGTCGAACAGCGGCCCGGGCTGAACGTCGACAAAGGGACCTTCAGGCCTGTCCGCCGTCGCAAGACCTATACGCAGACTGTGCGTTTGCTTTTGACGGGCGGTAAAAAGCAGCAGATATTTGCCGTCGCGGGCAAAGACTTCGGGCGCCCAATAACAATTTTCTCCCCACGTTCCCTTGTAGCAGTAGCCTATGTCGCGCCAATCGGTGAGATTGGTCGAATAAAAGCACTTAAAGCCGTCCGGAGCGTCGGTGGCATACATATAATATGCGTCGCCGCAGCGTAAAATAAAGGGGTCGCCTATTTTCGTAATTTTGGTTTCTATCATTTTTTATCTCCTTTACCATATGATAAAAAATTATAACACGCGCAAACCGTTGTGTCAATATCGCGGCGGAAAAAATACGCTTTTATTGCGGCAGATAATCTTAAAGCCGACGGAAATAGTACGCCGGCACCGCGCTCCATCCGTGGCACAGACTGCCCGCCTCGCTAAACGCAGCGGCGCCTTCCATCGTTTCCCACACCGTCGTGGAGCCCGCGTCCAGCATTTTGGAATAATCGCGGCGTATCTCGTCCAAAACCGTACGGGCGTATTGTCCGCAATCCGTTTTGAGCAGCGCGTCGTACTTAAAAACACGCATACTGAGAGTGCACGCATCCATTTCGCCGTCCGCAAGCGCGCGGCAAATATCCTTGGCGTCTTGCGGGGGCGCTATATCGAACAGCACGCACAGGGCGTTTGCAAGCTCGGTATACACCCTATTGTCCTCGGAAAAGAAGAAGCGTTTTTTGTCGCGGTCATAATAAGCTTTTAGAATATTATTTGCAAGATTGTGACGCAGGTCTGCATATTTATACGGCTTTTTCGCATAGGCGCAGATTTTTTCGAAATTGTCGAGCGCCATTACCGTGAGCGCGTTTATCATGACGTCGGGCAGCGGCTCGTCGATCTGTCGTAAATTGCCGCTCATGACATTTGTCCACTCGTAAAAATTCCAGTACTGCTTTCCGCTCCAACGCACGACCAGCCCATCTAACATATTGCTAAGCACGGCGTTTAGAATATCGCACAGCTTTTCGTACACGTCCTCCGCCAAAGACTTATCGCCCGTAAAATCTATATACTCGCGCACCGCCAGAAAATAGTACAGCGTAAACGACGGTATGGTGAGATTTACGCCGCACGGAAAACATATCGACAACAATCCGTCGCCGCGCCTGTCTTTGCTCATGAGCAGCAGATTGGCCCGCGCGTATTCGCGGTTACCGTTAGAAAAGACATAATATCCGCACAACATCTGATTGCGCGCGTCCAAAACGTAAAGGTCCTGTTCGCGCCACGGACAGTCGACATAATGATTGGACATGCAAAGCCGCAGCGTGCGCACGCAGATATCGTCTATCGCCGCGTCCAAAGCGCCGCTTAGCGTAAAAGGCGCCTTGTCTACGTCGTAATAATGCGGCACACACCCAGCTTTTTCCAAATTAAACGCGCTTTCGCCCGTAATTTCCATATAGCGGCAGCCCATCTTTAAAAAGGGGCAGAAAAAGTCGTTTTCGCCGCGCTTGGCTATGTATTCGAAGGAAAAATCACGCCACGCACCCACCTTACGGCGGACGTGACCGTCTTGCAGATATTCGCCGTAACTCACCGTTATTTTCTGCCGGCAGGACGAAAACAGACGTAATCGCGGCATACCCACACGTTCTTCTCCCAGGTCGGCGACGTAATTTTTGTCCGAATACGTCTTGACTTCTTTAGCGAAAACCGTCGCGCCGTAGACGAGTTTTGCGACGGGGCGTGCCGAAAAGCTGCACTTCTTGTCCACTTCCGTCGCCGGTACGAAACCTGCCGCATCGCCCGATATCCAGCCGTCTTCTTTTTCGGCGTCATACAAAAAACTTAGTCCCAGCTGCGGCGTAATGACTTTGCAATATCCGTTGGCAAATGCGGGACTTTGCCGCGCCATGACGTTTTTGTCGCTGACAAGCGCCGTTTGTCCGCCCGTCGTAACTTCGAAAATTACGCCCGCCCGAGCGGGTATGTAGCGCTGAGTCGCCATGCCCGGATGCCATACGCGCACGGCAAAAAGATTTTTTCCCGCCGTGACATAACGCGATATATCGATGTCGTCGTAAATTTTGTAATGCTCGTAATCGCCGTACTGGTCGGACGCGACAAACATCCCGTTTATGTACAGCTGGTAATCGCCGTCGCAGGAAATACGGCAGAAGGTTTTTTCTCCGTCGCCGCGACAGTAAAAGTGCGCCCGAAATTCCCCGTAAGTATCGTCCGCCGACGCCAATGCATACCAGATCCACTTGCTTTTATCAAACATACGCCCTCCGTTGACAAATAAAAAGTCTTTTACGTTTGCCGCTTTGCGGCTGAGGATATTCTGCTTTTTACCGCCGTCCTTAATTGTAACGACAAAGAAAAAATTCATCATTTCATCGAATTGCATTTCCGCGGCCGTGCGGACTTTGTTTCCGCGCCTTACCCGGCCTTATGTCGATAATTTTACCACATCCAGCCGCAATATGCAAGACAAAACAGGCGATTTTTGCGTATATTAATAAAATATCTCCCGTCGTTTGCGCCCGCCGCAACCGAAGACGACAAGCGCGCTGACGAGTGTATTTTTGCACAAAAAAACCGCGACGCAATAAATTCCGCGGTTTTGACGACATATCTATGCATGCAAGGACGAATAACCGAATTTCGGCACCGCTATGTTTCGCGCCGCAAACGCCAGCAGCCAAAAATACAAGCCCAGCACCGGCAGCAGCGGCCAAAGATAAAAATACGGCGCGGGAATTAGTTTGTACAGCCCTTCCAAAACGGCTATCCCGCCCTATTTCAACCCCAGTAGAACAAATCAATCAGATACAGCAAAAGACGGCAGAG
>ERZ1643249.4728-NODE-4728-length-11208-cov-10.395140_pt1 | contig 11208 bp, 9 predicted proteins | sample MGYA00579263_ERZ1643249 | MGnify/ENA primary metagenome ERZ1643249 (study PRJEB29033, sample SAMEA4952264) | chicken gut metagenome | biome: Broiler Chicken; feature: Gastrointestinal Tract; material: Caecum | place: Ireland | collected 2018 | study: Broiler...
ACACTGACCCTGCTTCCATCCAGGCCGGCAATAAGGGCGCTTCCTGTATCCGGATCTATGGCGCCGCTGCCTATGGAATTCCAGACAGCGGCTATGGCTGCATCAATCTGGGCATTGGCACTGTCTGCCGCTGTCTCTATCTGGCTGTTTGCCTGGCTGATCTGAGCGTTTGCTGAATCTACCTGGGACTGGAGAGCTGCCCCAGCCTGGTTTAGACTGTCACTGGCACTATCTGCCTGGGACTGGAGTTCGCTTTCTGCCTGAGAAAGAATATTTCCTGCTTCCTGAAGCTCTCCCGCCGCCTCATGATACAGAGAAAACATTTCTCCGGCCTTTGCCTGGACACTATCCATAGCCTGGGCTGCTTCCTGAAGACTGCCCAGCATTTCCTGCAGCTGCCCGCCTTCCCTGGAGTCTTCCAGAAGCCGGAGCTGGGACTGAAGGGCCTCCAGTCCATCAGACAGAGCCGCTGCCCCATCTGTAAGCTGCTGAGAACTGTCTTTTAAAGCAGTTACCCCCTGGGAGACTTCTCCCAGGTTTTTCAGTCCGGCCAGCTGTCCGGCCCCTTCCTTCAGCTGGTCCACGCCGCTGATATAAGCCTGGACGCCGTTTATATAGCTCTCGGTTCCTTCTGTATAGGTCCTGGTCCCTTCTGCTAATTGTCCTGCGCCGGCTTCCAGAACAGGGACGCCTTCCTTCAGGCTGTCCGCTCCCTGTATCAGAGATTTACTTCCGGAAGCTGCCGAAGAAACGCCATTCAGATAAGCGCCGATGCCGGTCTCCAGCTCCTGGCTTCCCTGGACAAGAGCAGAACTTCCCGAAGCCGCCCCGTCTGTGCCTGTTTTAAGGCTGACTGCACCTTGGGCCAGGCTGCCTGTGGCATCCAGAAGCCGGCTGCTGCCTTTCGCCAGTTCTCCGGTACCTTCCTTCAATGAACCGGCTCCCTCATCAAGCCGGGATACCGCTTCTTTCAGTTCATCTGTCTGTTCATAGAGAGCCGTCATATCCAGGCTGTCTGTATCAATGGCAAAGGACATCGGTACTCCCTGAAAAGAAATCCCGTCCATTTCAAAGTCTGTAACTTCTGAAGTAATGGAAAATTCCTTTTCCTGTCCCGCCATAATGTTGTATAGGATCTGTTTATCTGCTCCCACATTTGCCAGAGTAGCCCCCTCTGCCTGGATATTTTTGCACTTTTCGGAGTCCAGTGTAACTGTGGCCTGGAGCAGATAATCTTCAAAATAGTCTCCCTTTACTTTTTCATTTTTCTTTACGGAAATCCGGATTTCCAGATTTCCGCTCTCTCCGGCCAGTTCTTTCGGATTTTTCTTCTCACCGTTCAGGTAATAGGAAATCTGGATCTTCCAGGGCAGTTCTTTTGTCTCCAGATTCCCCTGATAATAGAATTTCCCTTTTTTGCCTTCTACTGTATATCCGTCGGCTGTCTCCTCTATTTTATCCTCGGTAGTCAGGTTGGTTACTTCTGTATAATCGCCATAGTCTGTGATCCTGGTATCTTTTTCCAGATCATATTCATTGACCACATAGACGCCGGATACGGTTCCATCTTCTTCCAGGGAGGCATAGACATTTTCTTCTTTTTGAGGATTCTCCTCAGCCATGACCGGCAGGGTGTTTCCGAGGACCATGGAAAAACATACAGCCGCTGTAATGGTGTTTTTTGTATATCTGCTTTTTTTATTTCGATTCATGATGATGTCTCCTTTTCTGATAAAAGTTTGTGTGCAGGGTAGTTTTCTCTATAAGCCCGTCAAATAAGTACAGCAGTCCCGGCAGTACAAAAAGTACGATAGTCAGGGACAGCATACTTCCGTTTCCCAGGAAGGTTCCAAGCTGGGAAAGGATCCCGTGAGAAGAAATCGCCCCCATCAGGTATCCCACCACAGCCAGCACAATACCGGAAGTAAGCAAAGATGTAGTCACCGCTGCGATGGTTTCAGAAACTGCCTTTTTCTTATCCATGGTCTGTCTGAACTCCATATAGCGTTCCGTAGTCAGGATCGCATAATCCACGGTAGCTCCTAATTGGATAGAGCTGATGATCAGGTAGGAAATGTAGAATACCGTAGAATCCTTAAAGTATGGAATCGACACATTGATCCACACTGCCGTCTCGATAGCCAGCACCAGGAAAACCGGGAGAGAGACGGATTTCATGGTAAAAAGCAGTACCACAAAAACTGCTGCGATGGCGATAAGATTTACTTTCACCATATCTGCAGTGATGGTGTCCATCAGATCATAGGTACTCACTCCCGCTCCTGCCAGATACCAGGAATCCGGATAATAGGTATCTGCAGTTTCCCGGATCTTTTCCACCAGGGCAAAGGCTTCCTCCCCCTCTGCATCTGCATCTACAGTAAGCACCATTCGGCTGTAATCTTTGGAGAGCAGCTGGGAAAGGAGTTCCTCATCCAGATATTCTTCGGGTATCTGAGCCCCTACTGTGTCTACATAGGAAAGGATGCCGGTCACTTCCGGTATCTCATGAAGAGCCTGGGAAAGCTGCTCTTCTCTGACCTTGTCTCCTCTGGGGATCATTAAGGCGTAAGTATCGCTTTTTCCGAAAATTTCTTCAATCTCTGCAATATCCCGGCCTAATTCTGTATCCTCCCCGAAAATATAAGCAGAGCCATAGTAAAAAGTATTTTGGTTAGAAGCCAGATAAGAAGGCACAACAAGAAGAGCAAACACTGCGGTCATCGGTACCATGATCTTTCTCACCAGGAAACCGAACCGGTGAAAGTCAGGCAGAAGTCTTCTGTGATGGGTCTTCATCAGCCATCCGTTTAAGGCCAGGATCAGTACGGGCATGAATACAAAAACCGTGATCAGGCTGATGGTTACGCCTTTTGCCAGAGCAAGGCCCAGATCCGGACCGATCTTAAACTGCATAAATACCAGCGCCAAAAATCCGATCACTGTTGTCAGTCCGCTGGACAATATGGAACTGGTGGATTTACAAAGGGCCTCTACCATAGCCTTTCTGGGAGTTTCCTCTGTCTTCATGCACTCTTCAAAGCGATGGATCAGAAAGACCGAATAATCCAGAGAAACCGCCAGCTGCAGGATATTCCCCGCCGCATTGGTCACAAAAGAAATCTCTCCAAAAATCAGGTTCGTTCCGGCATTGATGGCGATAGCAATGCCAAGTCCCGCCATAACGATCACCGGCTCTGCCCAGGAGGTGGTGGTTAAGAAGAGTACAAAAAATACAAATAATACTGCAAAAGCTGCAATTTTATAAACTTCACTGACTGTACTGGTAGTAGCCACTGCTGTTGAAACTGCGTCTCCGCTCATGGCCCCTCTGTCCCCTGCCACTTCTTCCATTGCCTCTACAGCATCCAGGACCTGGTCCTCCTCTACAGTAACAGTAAAAAGGGCGTTTCCGTTTTTATAATAGGTCTCCGCCAGTTCCTGATCCAGAGTCTCCAGAGGCTGCTCAATATTTGCTGCATCATCCAGCCAGGTTACACTGACGACCCCCGGGCATCCTTCCAGCTTTTCTTTATATTCCAGGGCTTCTGCCACAGAAGTATCCCGGATCATCACCCGGGCGTTGGGAATTCCCCCTTCGTATTCCTCCTCCATTTTGTCCAGAGCAATGGTAGATGGGGATTTTTCCGGCAGGTAGTCTTTGATATCATAGTTCACACGAACCAGCCTTTGGCAGAACAGGGAGAAAACTGCTGCCAGGATAAACAGGGTAAGGATGCTTTTGGGATGCTCCACGATTTTCTGATAAAATTTTTTCATGACGGTATACCTTTCTCTGCCTTTTCACTCATTTTTCTCACCTTCCCGGGACAGTTCTTCCAGAAGCTTCTCCAGTACTCTGACCGTTTCATGGATTCCACGGCTGCTGTTGATGCAAAAGTCATAATTATCTGGTTTTCCCCAGCCCCCGTCTGTGTAATAATTGTAGTAGGCTTTTCTCCGTTTATCTGTTTTCCTTATCAGTGTCTCTGTCTCCTTTGCGGATAAATGGAGCAGCTCTTTTTTTCGCATTACACGGCAGGCATATGGGGCAGTGATAAAAATACAAACACAGGGGATATCTGCCTCTTTTAGAATAAAGTCTCCGCATCTGCCTACAAAAACTGCATTTCCTTCCCTTGCCCGGTTCAGGATATAGTCCTTCTGTATCTGAAATAAAATATCATTGGCCGGAAGTCCACGGAGATTTTCATCCTCTGCCTCATACCATATTCTGTGTATCCAGGGATTGGCTTTCTGCTCATCTGCCCTTTCCAGATGCTCTATGGGAATCCTGCTTTTCTCCGCCGCACCTTCCAGCAGCCTGCGGTCATAAAAGGAATATCCAAGCTGCTCGGCAAGTATCTTTCCGATCTCATGTCCTCCGCTGCCAAATTCTCTGCTTATGCATATATTCATTTTCTAAGGCCTCCTTTTTTTCATCTGTTCTGCATTTTATGAAAAAAATCCAGGAAAGAAAAGCAACACTTTTCAGCAGATGTCTAAAATTTAGGCAAATGGCTGAATATGTTTAGCTGAATGATTGACTTTTTATTTTTCAGCCGCTAAAATGAAAAAACAATATTGCTGATAAAGGAGTATGGATGATCCCATGAAACATAACGCTACCACCTTTTATACCAGGAAAATCCTTGCAGAATCTCTGAAAAAGCTTATCCGCAGGAAATCCTTCTCGAATATCACTGTCCGGGAAATCACCGAGGACTGCGGATTGAACAGAAATACTTTTTATTATCATTTTGAGGATATCAACGATCTTTTGAAATGGACTTTAGAACAGGAAGCTATTGATGTGGTAAAACATTTTGATCTGATGTCTGATTACGAAGAGGCTGTCCGGTTTGTTATGAATTATATCGAGGAGAATGAAAAGCTGCTGAACAACATCTGTAACTCTTTAGGACAGGGAGAACTGAAACGTTTCTTCTTCAATGACCTTTATGGGATCACCTCTTCTGTTATAGATAAAACTATCCAGCAGATGGAACTGTCCATACCTTCCGACTACAGAGATTTTCTCAGCCGGTTTTATACGGAAGCCTTTGCAGGCCTTCTGATGGACGGGATCACAAATCCCACTCTGAGGAACAATGATAAAAATATCCTGTATATCTCTCTGGTCATACGCTCTTCCCTTCCGCCTCTTCTCAGTGATTATGCCGCCCAGCAAAAGGCAGAGAAGGAAGAATAGCGGCAAAAAGTCCCTGCGAGAGCATAAACTGCCCTGCAGAGACTTTTTCATTTGAAAATGATAGGATGCTCATTTCTTCACATCCAGCAGCTTGGTTCCCTCTGGCGGATTGCTGTCCACTGCGCCTACGATCCTGTGGGGCACATAGGGTTCTTCCAGGTATGCAATATCTTCCTCAGTTAATTTCACAGAAAACGCTCCGACTGCATCGTCAAAATGGGAGGCTTTCGTAGCCCCGATGATCGGCGCTGTTACCCCTTTTGCCCATTCCCATGCTAATGCGATCTGCTGCATTTTTACACCGTATTTTTCTGCCAGAAGATGGACCCTGCGGACAATTTCCATATCCTGCTCCTTCGTCCGGTCATATTTCCCCATGGCAGCCCGGTCTGTTTTGCTGCGGATAGAATCCGAATTCCATTCCGGCCTGGTCAAATGTCCGGCTGCAAGAGGGCTGTATGGCATAAGAGATACATTCATCTGGCGGCAGATAGGAATCATCTCACGTTCGTCTTCCCGATAAAGAAGATTGTAATGATTCTCCATAGCCACAAACTGTGCCCAGCCATGATCCCGTGCGGCAAGCTGCATATTATAGAATTGATATCCATACATAGCCGAGGCGCCAATAGCACGTACTTTTCCCGATACCACCAGATCATTCAGAGCCTCCATTGTCTCTTCGATGGGCGTATCATAGACAAAACGGTGGATAATATACAGATCCAGATAGTCTGTGCCAAGCCGTTTCAGGCTGCCGTCAATTTCCCGGTGGATAGCTTCAGAAGAAAGTCTGCCGGGATTAAAATAAACTTTGGAAGCGATAACCACTTTATCTCTTGCAACATTTTTCCTGAGTGCATTTCCAAGATATTCTTCGCTGGTTCCTTCCGAATATCCGTTTGCAGTATCAAAGAAATTAATTCCCTGATTTTGTTTCTGTGAGCAATAAGCTCCTGTATTTCTATCAGCAGATAGACTGCCAATTTGACAGCTTATTCATATACCCCGGCACATCAATGCTCTGAAGGCAATGGGTGGTACACTGGCCGCAGCCGATGCATGCAGCAGGGCCTGCTGCTTCTTCCATAGCCTTTTCCCATACTTTCCTGTCATGTGTGAGATGAAGTTCATTATACAGATTCATCCATCTTGGGATGTCGATCTGCTCCGGAGTCAGCGCTTCCTCTGTCTGGAATGTAGCCACGTTATCCCGGATCTGTTCCATAGTCGTCATGCCGCTGAGGATCATCGTCACATTCGGAAGCCCCATCAGCCAGTGAAACGCCCATGCCCAGCCGGGAAAGACTTAAGTCCTGAAATTGTTTATAGATCATATGGTTTCTCCTTATGATCAGACATTATTCATGTATTTTCATACCGCAAAGTGCCTTGACAAATCCGGGATCCTCATGGTTTACAATTTCGCTGTGCCCCAGATCTTTCTCGGCGATCTTTTTCATTTCGTCCTCAGTCAGGCTGAAATCCCAGATATCTATATTCTGCTCCATCCGCTCCACATGAACGGATTTAGGGATGATGGATACCCCACGCTGGGCATTCCAGCGGAGTACGACCTGGGCAGCGCTCTTACCGTATTTCCTGCCGATCTCGGTCAGTTCCGGATCTGTGAAAATACCATGTTTTCCTTCTGCCAGCGGTCCCCATGCCTGAGGTACCACACCATAGGCTTTCATATTCTCTAGGGCTGCTTCCTGGGTAAAGAAAGGATGCAGCTCCACCTGGTTCACTGCAGGGATGACTTCTACATTCTCGCAGAGATTGGCCAGGATCGCAGGATAGAAATTCGCCACACCTTTTTCAGCCGATCACCTGGAATTCCTTCCATTTGCCCTTTTTGAACCGGAGCCAGAACAGTAAAGCACGCAGTCCCCAGTCCAGACACATGGCAAGGGCCACGCCGATGACTCCCATATCCATCCAGATACCGAAGATCACAGAAAAGACCACTCTGCAGACAATCGTGGAAAAGATACTGACGTACATGGTAAATTTTACGTCTCCTGCAGCCCGAAGACCGTTGGAAAGAGCTCCGGACAGAGGATAAAACAATGCGTTAAAAATATTGTGGATCAGTATCAGAACAAGGGTCAGTCTTCTCGCCTGAGGAGACAGAGCATATCCCTGAAGGACCATAGGGGATATCAATAGGATCACCCCATTCCACAGCACAGAAGCCAGGAAGGTAATCCGCAGAAGCTTTCTCATATAATAATCTGCCGCCTGCCGGTCCCCGGCTCCCATACACTGGCCGATAACTGTAATAAAGGCCAGGCCCAGGGCCGTCCCCATAAGAGCTGCCACAGACCAAAAACTCTGAGCCACACCGTTGGCAGCGATCTGTACTGTTCCGAACAATGCGGTTATACTGCTTAAAGCTACTTTGATCAGCTGAAAAAGGCCGTTTTCTATGCCGTTTGGCACAGCGATTCCCAGGATTTTCCGGATCATATTTCCTTTCCAGCACAGGATTTTTCTCCATACAAGATAAACTTCATTGCTTTTTTTAAAGCACAGGATGATGATCACTGCCCCGGAAAAACTTCTGGAAATCAGCGAGGGATAGGCCACTCCCGCTACCCCTGCATGGAGGAGAAATACGCCAATGGCATTTCCCACTACGTTAATCCCATTGGCAGCCAAAGAAAGATACATGGTAACATTGGTCTTTCCCATACTTCTGTAAATGGCCGCTCCCGCATTATATACAGCGATAGCAGGATAAGAGTAGGCAGAGATCCGCAGGTAGATAACACATGCTTCCATAACATCCGCTTCTACTTCACCGAACAAAAGCCCCAAAAGCCGGCGGTTTAAAAGCAAAATCACGGCCATAAGAACCAGAGAAAACAGGACAGAGATCATCACAAGCTGACCAGCAGACAAGCTGCTTTTTTCTTTTTCTCTGCTTCCGATATACTGGCTGACCACGACAGAGCCTCCTGCGGCAAGGGCAGAAAATAAAAACAAAAAGACCGTATTAAACATATTTACCAGGGATACCCCGGATACCGCCGCCTCTCCGGCATAGCTGACCATAAAAGTATCTGCCACCCCTACCAGCACGCCTAAAAGCTGTTCCATAAAAAGGGGGATCAGCATAACTTTCAGGGCGCGGTTGGAAAAGATCTTCTGTTCCTCTCTTATCTGATTTTTAGGTTCTATTATTTTATTAAGTAACACGTTCATAGCAAAGATCGGATAAATTCTTTCCGAAAAAACTCCTTCCTATAATAATTTTTTGGAATCAGAAAAATTATAGCCAGAAAACTTTTTTACGTCTAATACTTTATTTTCATACAGAAAAATGCCCGCCAGGCATAAGTCCAGAACTTATATCTGACCTTATGTCTGACGGGCAGAAATTTCACATATTTATACGTCAAAGCAGCCTCCGCCTACAAATTCCCGGAGTATGGAGTTGTGAGGTATGGCCTCACTGGGCACTCCTATGAAGTAATCCAGGAACTTCAGCAGCCGTTTTGCCTCATTGTATTCCGGTTCTCCAGGCTGTATGGAAAAAAGCAGGGGTTCTGCATAAAGTTTTAAAACTGCCAGTTCATAAATCAGAGCAGAATTAAACATCACATCTGCAGACTCCTGATAGGGGAAAATATTCTCCTCTTCTCCCCGCCGCACAGAGTTCCACATGGCAATCGTAGCCTTTGCAGAAGCGCCTCTGGTCCTGGCGTCCCGGACGATCCGCCGGATCAGTCTTCCGTCTGTGGTAGGTATCCGGTTGTGTTCATCAATGTTCAGCTGGGTAAGAGCGCTGATATAGATCCGGAATTTGCTCTTAGCAGGAAGGCTGAAACTCAGCTTATCATTGAGACAGTGGATCCCTTCGATCACCAGCACATCGTCCGGACCCAGGCTGAGAGAATCTCCCCTATATTCCCGCTGTCCCGTTTTAAAATTGAAAGAGGGCATGGATACTTCTTCTCCTCTGAGAAGAGCTGTCATATCCTCGTTAAACTGCTTTACGTCAATGGCTTCCAGACATTCAAAGTTATAATTTCCTTCTTCGTCCAGAGGGGTATCCGCCCGGTTGACAAAGTAATTGTCTACAGCAATAGGATGTGGCTTCAATCCATGGGCGGAAAGCTGAATGGACAGCCGATGGGAGAAGGTGGTCTTTCCCGAAGAAGATGGACCTGCGATCATAATAAATTTCCTGCTCCTGTCATTGGCAATCTGGTCTGCGATCTGGGAGATCTTAGATTCCTGGAGAGCCTCTGCGATAAGAATCAGTTCATTGGCTCCCTTTTTACTGATCTGCTCATTCAGATCTCCAACTGTATCTGCGCCTATCATTTCTCCCCAGCTTGCAGATTCTTTCTGTACCTGGAAAAGCTTTGTCCAGGGTTTAAAGGGAGGCACAGCCTGGGGGTTTTCTCTGTCCGGAAGCTGAAGTACTATGCCCTGATCGTAAGGATATAGTTCAAAATATTTCAGATAGCCGGTATGATTTACCATGTAGCCGTAAAAATAATCCTCAAAATCTTCCAGACTGTAAATATTTACCCGGGATCCCCTGCGGAAATGAAAAAGCTTTTCCTTATCATACATATGATGGCGGTGAAAGATCTCAATGGCTTCACTGGTCCCCACACTTCTTTTCCGAATGGGGATCTTTCTCTCCGTCAGTTCCAGCATATAAGCTTTCACCTGCGCCAGGAACTCCGGCGTGATCTTCACATCTCCATCAATGGTATAGTAATATCCGGAGCCCACGGAAAAGTGGAGGGTCACCTTTCGTATCCTGCCGTGTCCTACATGATAAACTGCCTTCAGTAAGAGCAGAGAAGCGCTTCTCTTGTAGGTTTTATGACCGATTTCATCACCCAGTGTGATGAATTGAAGTTCACCGTCTTTTTTCAGCTTTTTATGGAGCTCACAGAGCTTTTTATCCTTCATCACCAGGACAATGGGATATCTGGTGCTTTCCGGAAAATCTTCCACGATCTTACTGTAAGGGGTGCCATAGGGATATTCTCTCAGTTTTCCCAGGATTTTTACGGAAATCATTTTTTCCTTCATTATGCCTCTCCTTTCCTGCCAGATGCTTATATTGCTTTACAGGGATGCTGTACCTTCATCTTTTCAATTTCCAGTTCCGGAAGCATTTCTCTCAATTCTTTTTCCATATAATCCATGAAAATATATTCTGTACCGTAATGGCCGGCATCTATGACGCATACTCCCTGAGCTACTGCGTCTATAGAAGAATGATAGTCCATATCTGCCGTAACATACACATCGGCGCCTGCCTGGAGTACAGCAGACATGAGACTTTTTCCGGAGCCGGTGCAGACGGCGGCCTTCCTTACTATTTTCTCCGGATCGCCGTAGATCTTTACAAAAGGCAGGGAGAATTTTTCCTTTACAAATCTGCCGAAAGCTTCCAGTGTCTGAGGTTTGGCGAGATTTCCAACCCTGCCAAGGCCTTCTCTTTGACCTTCCCGGTCATAAGTAACCTCCAGAATCTCCCTCTTGACAAGTTCCAGGTAATCTGCACTCAGATCCGCCATTCCCAGCACATCAAAATTTGTATGCATGGCATAATAGGAAATTCTATTCTCTATCAATCCTATGATCCGGCGGCCGATAAAATTATCTGTAGTCACCTTTTTGATGCCGGAAAAAATCAGAGGATGATGGGTAATGATCATATCCGCCCCTGTCTTCACTGCTTCCATCAGACTTTCATCTGTCACATCCAGTGCAAGAAAAATTTTCCTCACTTCTTTCTCCGGATCTCCTACAAGAAGTCCGGGATTATCCCAGTCTTCTGCAAAGGAAACGGGATATTTTTCTTCTATCTTCTTTATGATCTCTTTACACTTCATAGTAGGCAAGGGCCTCCTCTCTGTCTTTAATCTCTGTGAGCAGCTCTTTGCTCCGCTTCCTTGCGGAAGGGGTATCTACACGGGAAAGCTTTTCCAGAAGCTCTTTTGTCTCCCGGTCCTCTTTTT
>ERZ1643249.4730-NODE-4730-length-11205-cov-5.816233_pt1 | contig 11205 bp, 12 predicted proteins | sample MGYA00579263_ERZ1643249 | MGnify/ENA primary metagenome ERZ1643249 (study PRJEB29033, sample SAMEA4952264) | chicken gut metagenome | biome: Broiler Chicken; feature: Gastrointestinal Tract; material: Caecum | place: Ireland | collected 2018 | study: Broiler...
TTTTTAATAAGCTCATAATGGTTTGAATTTCTATAGAATCTAGATATTCTTGAGAACTTTCAGAAAATACTGGCATCCCTAAATTGATAATTTCTTCTTCAAAAATCGGTGCATTGACTTTTGTAGATCTTAGCAAAATAACAATATCTTTATATTGGATATCTCTAAATCCATTGATTTTTCTGTCAAATACTTGAAAATGACTTTCTACCAATGATTTTATTTTATTCGCTACAAATCTTGCCTCGACTTGTATGTCCTCTACTCGCTCTTCTGCTGTTTCTTCATCCTCATCATTATCCTGCTGCTCTTCAATCCCCCTTGCTTCCTCTTCTGGTGCTAAATCTTCTTTTTCTTTTAAATCAATAACATCAATTTCTGTTTCTAGTGCTTGTGATGTTTCTTCATAACTAGCTCCCAAATTCAAATACTCTTCTTCTGTATAGTCTATTTCTCCTAAATTTTCACTCATGATGTCTTGGAATATTAAATTGGTGAAATCTAATACATTTTCTCTACTTCTAAAGTTTTTAAATAATTGTATTTTTAAATCATCGTCATCTTTCTTGTTTTCTTTTAACTTGTATGTTTTATATTTTGATAAAAACAAATCTGGCATTGCTTGTCTAAATTTATAAATACTTTGTTTGACATCTCCTACCATAAAGATATTATTGCCTTTTGAAATCGCTGTTAAAATGTACTCTTGTACCATATTACTATCTTGATACTCATCAATGGCAATTTCGACAAATTTTTCTTTATAGTTTTTCGCAACTTCTTTTGGCTCTACTTTTCCATTTTCATCTTTTATCAAAATTTGTAATGCCAAATGCTCAATATCATTAAAATCTACCATATTCTTATTTCTTTTTCTTTTTGAAAATTCTTCTCCAAATTCAAATATAAGATGTTTTAATTTTACTAAAATAGGATACATATCTGCTATATCTCGATTGGCTTCTTCTGAATTATATATAAAGATTTTATTTAATTTTTTAGTAACTTTCTTTTTAATATCATCTCTTACCAACTTTGCTTGGTCTTTGATTGCGGAATCGATTTTTTGTCTTGGCCATGTAGCAAATGTTAAATTGCTATAAATGGCATATGCCTTATCCCAACTATTTAAATTTACTTTTAGCATTTCTAATTTATCAATATCATCAAAAATCGTTTTTGCATATTTTTCTAATTCTGGATTTCTTTCTAAATTCTGTTGTTGTTCTTTTAATGTACTGATATCATCAATGAGTTCTTCTTCTACTTCTTTTAGTAAAATTTCTCCCCATGGATTTTGACTAAAATCTTGCCCAAAGTCTTGAATATGAAACATTTCTATTTTTTCATTTAACCATTGATTTGGAAATGGATTACTTTGAATATATGTATAGATTTTTATAATTAATTCTTTTAGAGGTGTATCATCTCTGTAACTTGTATAGGTATTAATCAATTCTGCAAAATCCTCTTCTTGATTTTCATATTTTTCTTCAAATATATCTTCTAACACTTCTTGTTTTAATAACTCAATTTCTGTTGTATCTGCGATTCTAAAATTCGGAGATATATTTTCTAGTTCATAAAAGTGATTTCTCACCACATCTAAACAAAATGAATCAATTGTACAAATGCTGGCCTTATTTAATAAAGTAATTTGCCTTTGCAAATTTTCATTTTCTGGAGTTTCATCTAGTTTTTTATAAATTGCTTCTAATACCCTTTCTCTCATTTCGGCTGCTGCTGCATTTGTAAAGGTTACCACTAATAACCTATCAATATCTATTTTTTCATTAATGATTTTATTAATAATTCTTTCAACTAGTACAGCTGTTTTACCACTTCCTGCAGCTGCTGCAACTAGTATATTAGATCCTTTTTCATGAATTGCTTGTGACTGTTCTTTTGTCCATTTAACATCTGCCATACTCTCTTCTCCTATTAATTGTTTTTTTAGATTATATCATTCGTCATTAAGAATGACAAGAATATTTGTTTTAAGTTTTAAGTATTTCCAGTGAAGGTCTTTATTATTTTTTTGAAATCATCGACGAATGCGCCGTGGAATAGATGTATAAATTCTTGGTTTTAAATAAATGAGGAAGCACGATAGCGAGAGGCTCGTTTATTTAAAACTTAGAATTTATAATCTATGTAACAAGCCGAGGAGATATTTCAAAAAAATAATAAAGACCTTCACTGGAAACATATAAAAACTAAAACATCACATATAAAGGAATCTTTTGAAACCTTATATGTGATGTTCTAATTTTGTTAATAAATCTTGTAAAGCTAATCTTCTATGACTAATTTGATTTTTTTCTTCCTTAGACAATTCTGCATATGTTCTACCATCTTCTAATTCAAAAATCTCATCAAAGCCAAATCCATTGTCTCCTCTTGGTTGTTCTGCAATTTTACCTTGTATTTCTCCCTTTCCAACTACATAGTCGCCATTTTCATAATAGGTAATACAGCATTTTACTCTTGCTTTTCTGTCTATACCTTTTAAATTCTTCATTTTTTCTAAAATATATTGATTTCTTTCTTTTGCAGTTGCATTTTCTCCTAAAAACCTAGCAGTATGAACACCTGGCCATCCATCATATATATCAATACATAATCCACTATCATCTGCTATACAAGGCATTTGTAATATTTCTGAAATCTCTTGTGCTTTCTTTAAAGAATTCCCTTCAAATGTGTCTTTATCTTCTTCTACTTCCACTTTATAATTTACATCTTTTAAAGATAACAACTGATAATCTTTTAATATATCTTTTATCTCTTTTAATTTTCCTTCATTATTCGTTGCTACAATGACTTTTTTCATTTATCTTTCTGCTTCCTTTGATTTTTTATTTTTCTCATCATGATATTTTAATACTTCATCAACATCTTCTCTTTTATCTAATTCCCTGCATATTTCTTTTAAAGTCACTTCTGTTCCGTCATATTGTTTATCAATATATTCTAATAATTCATTATATCTTACTTTTTCAGTTCTATCTTTTTCTGATAACATGCATAGATGTCTTTGTGCTCTTACTTCTTCTAAGTATTTTGCTATTCTTCTTAACTTTTCATATACTTCTTGATTATCTTCTGCTATTGCTCTAATAGATAAAACTTGTATTGATGAAGTTAATTCTCTATATTTTGCTTGCGGACTCATTTTTTCTTTATTTTTTTCTTGTGAACTCATTTCTTCCATTTTTTCTCTCCTTTTATACTTATACATCATAACAAATTTTTTCCAATATTTCAAGTTTTTATGTTACATAAATATTCATTCTATAAGCTAATTCTGAAAAACTAGCTTGTCACATAAATTCTCATTTTAAACAGTAAAACTGTAAAACCATTGAAAAATCTAGCAATTGATGATATAATCACCTAAATGTATATTTATGAAAGGAGTTTCAAACATGAATCAGGAAACAGAGACACGGAAAACCAGAGAGAACTAAAGAAGAACTTTCAAAAATATGGAAAAACTATTATGATTGGATAAACTCTACTTATCCTGTAGAACATTTTGAAATTCAAAGTAATAATGGTGAATTACTTTCATTTTATCGTGGAGCTAAGAGATATAAAGATGATTCTCCTAAAATTTATTATTATTTAAAAGATATGGGTTATCAAAAAGCTTATGAAGAACAAAAAAAGGAAAACTTATTGGGAGAAGAAAGTCATAATGAAGATATCTATCAAGCTTTTCCATCCAAAGCTTTTATAGGTATAAATACTGACGAAAAGTCTTTTAACTTTGGTGTTTACGAAAATGCTGAAGGAAAAGGTTATGGTAGAGCCATTTATGACAATTACTTACAGATTTTAGAACTATTAAACATTCCTGATAAAGAACAATATGAATTAGCTGTACGTGGTAGTTCAAACCACACTTTTTTAAAAAGAATGCAAACAAAAAACTTTATTGCAAGGGCTAGCGGCAAACCAGATAAAGAAAAAGCTTTACAACTACTTACAGAATTTTCAAATTATCCCAATACTATGAAGCTTAGTGAATTAAATACTCTTATTCAATATGCCATAGATTCAAATATCCCTATTACAACAATTGTAAATGCGATAAATGACAATGGGTTAAATGTATTTTACACGATTGCTAATCGTTTACCTAAATTTCCAAAAAAAGATCTTGAACAATTCAAATCATTTGGTATTACAGGGCTAAAACCTACTGCTATGCACCATCATTTTATGAAATGCAGAAGTTTCGGATTTATGAAACTTTTAGATGGTGTCGATATGGAGGATTCTACATTAGAGTTTAGGAGAATTTTAGAAGAATTAAAAGAAGAACATAAAAAAGACAAAGCTGCAGGTACTTATATTTATCATAATTTAGAAAAATATGGTGAGCTTGAACATCTTATTTTAGATTGGGATTACTTTGGATTGTTATTAAAAAATACCAATCCAGAAATACAAGCAACTGTTAAAGCCCATGCCATCAATAAATTTGCTGAATTTGACCCAGAACATCAAAGTGATTGGAGTCACCATATTGATTCTGACTCATCACAAACTTTTAAAATGTTAAGAGAAGCTGGATTAATGGATAAAGATGCTTATATTGCTTTATATCAAAAAGCACTTAATCGTAATTATGATTTAAAAGAATTTGATAAAGAAATTAGTAGTTTTATTAGTGAAGAAGAAAAAGCAAAAGCAAAAGAAGAAATCCTTAGAAATGCCTTCTACCCTTCTCCTAGGGGAAAATGGCAAAAATCTCCTTCTAAAGGAAAACAACATAAAATTTCAAGAATTGCGATTCCAAAAAAAGTTGTCAAAAAAGGTAATGTCATTAAAGCTCTAAAACAAGAAATTTTAAAACAAGGTATCGCTAAAAGGACAAAAATAAGAACAGACATGACAGGTAAAGATAAGGATGGAAAGCCTATTGTAGTAGATAATTTAAAAGATTGGTTATTTGGCGTACCTGGAGCTCATGGTAATTTACAAATGATGGGAAGTGCAGCTGTAACCTTACCACCTCAAACACCAGAATTTGCAGTTAATTTAATTGAAAATGCTTTTAAAGATATAGAATACCCAAATTCAGATGGAAGATAATTCTCCATCTTTTTGTTTTTCAGAAATTTTTATGATTATACTTTTCTTTGTTATAACTTCATAAACCGCTCCTTTGTTTGCTTAAATGCTTATTTTATGGTATAATATCTATATCAATCAAAGGAGGATTTTCAGAATGAGTAAAGGAAAAAATGAAATAAGAACAGAGCATTGTTCAAAATATGTCGATGAGGATGGTTATACCAATATTATCTATCAGTCACCTGACACCAAAATGGTGATTCGGTATAAAGGAGACAAGATGTCCTATTGGTATAATTCCAAGTTAGAATACTCCGGAGAATACTCAAAAAAGCTTGTCGACCAGGCTGAGCAGCAGTTTTACGCAGGAATGAAACAGCTTGATGATTCTTTGGCACGATTGGATAAAGAAGTCGATAAATTAAACCATATCGACACTATTTCTCTTTTCAGTACTGCCAACCAGTCATCATCAAGTCGTTCCCGTTCTAAAACCACTAATTCTATAAAAACTACTTCTAGCAGTGCTTCTGACTGGGGTTGCTGTTTGGGCTGCTTAATTTCCTTTATAATCATTACCGTGGCATTTTGTGTTGTACTATATGCTATGGGATGGTTAGGAGGAGAAGTCATCTCCTTCCTGAGAGATTTTTTCGGAAGTCTCTTTTAACCGATAAAAGCCACTCGTCTTCCCAAGAGACGGTGGCTTTTATTGATTCTATTTTGTCTATTACAATACACATACTCTATATCTTCTACAATCTATTTTGCCTTTAAAATATGTAATTAACTTTTTTTCTTTTATTAAATTTTCTTTTTGTTGTTTTGTTAAGTTTTTAATTTGATATTCTAATTTACAAGCCAAAGATTTATCTTTACTTTTCCATGCAATTTCTAATTTAATGACTTCATGTGATTTTGTATATTTTGCTCCCTTTTTATCTTTTGATATATGCTCTTCTATTCGTTTTTCTAAATTATGAGTCATACCTGTATAGATTGAATTATCTAAACATCTTAACATATATGTATAATACATTTTCTTTCTCCCATATTATATATTTTCAAATACTTTTCCTAAACTATCATGTATCACTAAATCTGCTCTATCATCATAAGGTGTCTTATCTCTATTAATTAACACTAACTTATGCCCTTTATAATAATTTAATAAACTACTTGCTGGTTGTACTGTTAGAGATGTGCCTGCAACAATCATTACATCTGCTTTTTGAATCGCCAAAATTGCATTTTCTAGAGTTTCCTCATCTAATCCTTCTTCATATAACACAACATCTGGTTTTATAATTCCACCACAAGTACATTGAGGAATGCCTGTACTATTAAATACATATTCTGCATCATAAAAATTATTGCATTTCATACAATAATTTCTTAATACACTTCCATGTAGTTCATAAACATTTTTAGAACCTGCCTTTTGATGTAAACCATCAATATTTTGTGTAACAACTGCTTTTAATTTTCCTTTTTTCTCAAGTTCTGCTAATTCTATATGTGTTATATTAGGTTCATATTTTAAAGAGTTCATTTTGTCTTTATAGAACTTATAAAAAGCTTCTGTATGATTTATGAAAAATGTGTGACTAAGAATTTCTTCTGGTGGATAATCATATTTTTGATTATATAGCCCATCTTTACTTCTAAAGTCTGGTATACCACTTTCTGTAGAAACACCTGCTCCACCAAAAAACACGATATTATTGCTTTCATTTACCATTTGTTTAAATTGTTGTATTTTATCTTTCATTTTATATTCATCTCCATATTATTTGCACCTATTATCTTGCTTTTTTATTAGTTATTTGTTCAAGTAGATTTTCGTCAATTTGTATTTCCGACACTGCCTTATCTTTTTTAGTTGTTTCACGATTAATCGTTGCTTTCCATATTTCCTCTTCTTCAAATATTCTTTGTGATATATCATCATTTATCTTATCTTCTGATTTATCTACTGTCTTTACTTGTTCAATCCCTAATAATTCTTTGGACATTCCTTCAGCAAATTCCAATATATTATCATATGGCTTCACACTATTTTGAACAATTTTTAAAAAATCCTTATCTTGTATTTTTTCAAAAAACTCTTTTCCATAAATTTCTTCTATCATTGATTCATCTCTTTGAATATCTTGTATGACAGCTTCCATTTGTTGTCCATTATTTCTATTATTATACATTAGAACATAAGGATACATCATTCCTCTTATTTTTATGATTCCCATTTCTTCTTTTGAGAAATCTTCCGAATACTTACCAAAACTTTCTTTAGCCTCGGTATGTAATAATTCATTATCATTCATTCCTAAAGCTTGTAAATCATCAGTAGTAAGTACCCTATTATTATAAGGAATTTTTCCCATATGAAATACACTTTGAAAATAACTTGAATGATTTGCCATATCTATTCCCATTTCTCCATTTGCTAATAATTCAATAATCGTATGCTTTAGATGTGAATCTAATTCCCTTTGCATAGGATTTGCAAACTTTTCCTTGCTTTGTGTTGGTAAATCAGCATGTAATTTTTCATGAAATAATATGACACTTTCTATCCCTTCTGTATATTCCATTCCAAACATTTCTTCAAATTCATCTCTATCTGTTGGAATTGTAAATTCAACTGCATATTCCTTATTTCCATTTTTATCTGATAAACAACATGGTTCCATACTAAATAACTCTGGTGTAAACGGCATAAAAATAATTTTTTTAGTTTTTGTTTTTCCTACAATATTATCTGCTTCTTTCTTATATGGTTCTGTTTGTGCTTTAAATTTATTTTCCATTATATTCGTATATTTATCATTTAATCTCTCTACTTCTGAAAACAAATCAGTATGTAATAATTCTTCTACCACTTTTGCCATTGATGGATTATTTTTATGTAATTCTTCTATTTCCATGTGTGCAAATCTTTCAATATACTCACCATATTCTGCCCACATGTTTTTGCTTTCTGCATTATCTTTAAAAGATGTAAATTCTTCTAATCCTTCTTTGTGACTTTCCATTACTTTTTTAAAATTCTCTAAATAACTTTTCAAATATGATACTCTATCATCTGAATTAATAGTATTTTCTATATTATCCATTCTGTATAACATTTGCATTAATAGAAATATTTTATTTGTATGAAATTCTATATCTACATTACCAAATCTATAATTACTCATTTGTGACTCCTATATATTAAAAATCCTTTTAAAAAATTTTGTTATCTTTATATAAAACTTTTCTTTACATTCTACAGGTAAATTATTTACATCTTCTTCTATTTCTTCTGTTTTTTGCTCTTTTATTTTTTTATTAAAAATCTCGTTTGGATTATATTTTTGTGCTTTTTCTTCTTCTATTTTTTGTCTATCATAATTTTCTTTTGCTTTTATCCTTTCTCTTTGATATGGTGTTGCCCAATAATCTCTAAATATAATTGCGAAAATATCTTTAGTTTCTTCTAATAAATTTTGTTCTTCAAAAGTTTTATTTATATCAACTTGAAACTCATGGTCTTTATCCATTCTATTTTCAAAAGTTTCTAGCATTGTTTTTGGTATTTTATTTACACTTTCTTGAGGTACATATTTTAATATTTCAATTACTTCTTTGTATGCTTTATGGTAATTTTCTTTCATATTGAGTAATCCTCCATTAGGATATTAATATTTTTGTTTATTTATTATTTTATCAAATTCGTTACATAAACTAATAATATAGTCATACCTTTTCAATGTTTGTTTCCAACTATCTTTTATACTTTCAATTCCATAATATATCCCAAGCATCCCACCTGTGCAAGCTGCAACAGTATCTGTATCTTCTCCTAGGTTTACAGCTTTAAGTATAGTTGTATTATAATCATTTGAATTTAAAAATAGCCATAATGTAGCTTCTAATGTACTTACCACATAGCCGCTTGATGATATGTTTTCTTCATCTACATTTTGTATATTATCCTTTAAAATCCTACTATACCTTTCAACAGTATCACTACTAAACATACTATAATCTAGTTTTTGTATATTATTGTATGCTTCAGCTTTATCTTTTCCATCTAACAATTCTAATACAAAATTCACATATATGTAGCAACCTAATATGCTAATCTCGTGTGCGTGTGTTATTGAAGAGACTTGTTTTACTATATTATAAATTTCCTCATTATCTGTAACATTCTTATAATAAATATAATATGCAATTGGTAGCATTCTCATAAGTGATCCATTACCATTACTATACTCATTATTTTCTCCACAATTACTTGCGTCATTTAATTTTAATTCATATTTAGCAAGTGCCTGTAATGTAGTTCTTCCAATATCAAACATTTCGTTAGTTGCTGTATATTTTGCATTTCTAAACCAGTCTAAAAATCTATTTGCCATATCATTTACTTTTATATCTTGCATAAATATTATGCTATCTATTGTAGCAAGGGTCATAGATGTATCATCTGACCAAGTTCCTGTAGGTACATTATATGTTCCATTTCCTATCATATCTGTTATAGGATTTAATTTTAATTCTGCTCTTGACTTAAATTCTGCAGGTACACCTAAAGCATCTCCAATTGCAAATCCTACTATTCCATTACTTGATTTTATATTTTCTAAAAGAGTATTATTATATAGTCTGGTTGTATTTACATCTAGTTTTCCGTTATAGTTAAGTTTTTCCATAATCTTATCTCCACTCAAAATTGTAATATTTCTTTATTTTTCTAACTTTTTATTTATTAATTTAATAATATAAGGGTCTATAACAAATAAAATAATACCATATATAATAAATGGAATAAATAAAACTCCGAATCTAGCACTATCACTGATTAAATTGAATTTATCCACTATATAAAGACAACCTCTATTTAAAAAGTTAGCAATTATAATACTAACAATAATCACTATTAGATTTATAACTATTTTTTTCATTAAATCACCATTACTATTTTTTGGTATTGTATCATTAAATAAAATATTATTCAACTAATAAAACACATTATAATTAAAGTATTCATGCAGAATTATAATATAAGAGGAAGTAAAGTATTACAATCTGTCATATCTAAAAGTTGTAATTACAAAAAACTAGAAATTTCAGAAACATCTCCATTAATTGAGTAGTAAAATAGTTTATAATATACCATTATTTTTTATTATATGCAATAAAATCTATAGAAAAAATTAAACCTTCACAGGATTTAGTACTTAAAAGCAATGCAATGCCCCCTCTACTTTCTTTCAAAAGCGAGGGGGCAAAGTGGTGATTACAGGTTAAACGAAAATGAGTTGTCTTCACCCTTGAATTGGGTAAAGGACCCGAGCTTGCAGGCAAATCTGCGGACTTTCTTTTCATTCAACTCCAAATGAGTGTGAACGATGATTCTTCTTCCTTCAGACCGTATCATTACCGGATCTTCAGAAAAGACATTTTTGAAAGCCGACTTTAGCCGTGCATTTGTCAGACCTTGGCAACCTTTTTGCGCTGTAATGCAGATTCGATTTAGCATTGTTTAATCCTCCTTATAAGCAAAGACCATACTCAGACTGAAACCAGTCAAGGACCTCACATCTGGTCGCATATTTCAGCCGAGGAGTCCAATTATCCATAGTGTTTAACACTGTCCGGATAACACATTCATACATGTCGCCAGATAACCTACCTTTTTTGCAATCTTCCTTGCAATCGTAAAGCTGCTCATCAATGTTTTCCGCTACTTCCTGCGAAAGTTTAGACATTTCAGAAAAATTTTTCATCACCAATTCCTCCTTTTGTGCAATTAGCACATTCTATGTAGTTAATTGTCCTGATGAACGGAGTAAATGCGTTTCATCATTTATAATTATACTATATTTACATAAAATTGTCAATGTTTACTTTCTGGTTCTAAATGTTTAATGCTATTAAACAAATACAATTCTACTTTATATTATTAGAGACTTACCATTTCTGGTAAGCCCCAATTAATTTTTTCACTCTCTCATTGTATTTATTATATACTTTTTCCTCCATCTACAAGATAAATTGAACCTGTTGTCCATAAAGATTTATCTGACAATAAAAATTCTATTGTTGGTGCTATATCTTTTTTTGCATCTC
>ERZ1643249.4733-NODE-4733-length-11201-cov-4.967881_pt1 | contig 11201 bp, 8 predicted proteins | sample MGYA00579263_ERZ1643249 | MGnify/ENA primary metagenome ERZ1643249 (study PRJEB29033, sample SAMEA4952264) | chicken gut metagenome | biome: Broiler Chicken; feature: Gastrointestinal Tract; material: Caecum | place: Ireland | collected 2018 | study: Broiler...
GGGGAGTGCCGGGACAGACGCGCTTCCAATTACTGAATAAACAGAGGGCAGACCCGCTGTTGTGCCTTGACGGCATACGCGGTCTGCCCTTTTTGGCGTTTCATGGGGAAACTCCGCTTTTCTCCCGCAGAAACCGGATGGCGGACAGGGCGGCCCGGGCGCCTTCGCCCACGGCGATGGAGATCTGATAGATTCCCCCGGTGCAGTCGCCTGCGGCGAAGACCCCGGGAAGCGGGGTGGCCATCTGTTCATTGACCACAATCCGGTTATCTTCCAGACGGATGCCCAGCTTTCTGGCCAGATCACTGCCTTTGGCGGTGCCCAGGGCCACAAAGAGAGCCTCCACCGGCAAAATGGAACCGTCGGAAAATTCCACGGCTTCCAGCCGTTCCTCCCCCACAAGCCGCCGGATGGGTTCCCGGCATACGGTTACCTCCGGGGGAAATTCCACCGAGGGCGAAAGGCCGTTGGTGCAGACGGTGACGGGGCCGGTGATGGGAAGCAGTTCCTTCAGCTCATGGAGGGCGTATTCCCCGTCTCCCAGCAGGGCCACCGGCTTTTCCCTGAAGAAAAAGGCGTCGCAGACGGCGCAGTAGCTGACGCCCCGTCCTTCCAGCCGGTCCAGCTGATCGATGGGCGCTATTTTCCGGGAGGTTCCGGTGGTGAGAAGGATGGTGCGGGCAGTCAGCTGCCCGCCGGCGGTATCCACCAGAAAATCCCCGTCCCAGGTGATCCCCACCACCTGATCCCGCAGCAGCTGTCCGCCCAGCCGGAGTACCTGGGCCTTGCCGTCCTCCACCAGCTGATGACCCGTTTTCGGGGTTCCCAGCCCAAAATAATTTTCAATATATCCGGCTTTTTCCAGCGCGCCGTTGTCCTGGCCGATGACGGTGACGGAAAAACCTGCCCGCAGCAGATAGAGGGCGGCAGACAGTCCCGCCGGACCATTTCCGATAATTGCTGCATCCTGTATCATGAGATGCCACTCCTTTCCGAATTTCCAATTTCTGATCTGAAAAATTGTAACAGTGTAACAGTTCAGTCTTCCACTATCCCGCGAGGTGTCACGCTGCTTTTGCAGCGGGATCCCGAGGCCCGCGGGCGCCAGGCTGCGGGAAGCGCAGCTTGTGTGCATGCTTTCGTGACAGTGAAGCCGGAAGGCTGAACTGTTACGTAACAGTTCCTCCTTCCGGTCTCACTGTCACAAATATCCCTATGATTTTTGTGGGAGTTCTTTCTATATATAATATCGGCAGAAGGAAAAAAGGGCAGTGGATTTGTGACCCGGTCACGTTTCCCTCGGAATTTTAAAATTGCATTTTGAGGAAATCCATACTATCATAAGTAGTAAGCCGAAAAGGCGGGAAATACTTTCCGGTCAGTCCGCGGGCCGGACGCAGGGAAATCCGGAAGAGGATATATGGCCGGGAATGAATGAAAGGAATCGGAAAGAACATGCAGACGGAACGTTTATTTTATAGAGATGCTTATCAGAAGGAGTTTGACGGCACAGTGCTGGAGTGCCGCAGGGCAAAAAAAGGGTATGAGGTTCGGCTGGACCGGACGGTATTTTACCCGGAGGGAGGAGGACAGCCCTGCGATCTGGGAACGCTGAATCAGGTTCCGGTGACGGATGTGCAGGAGAAGGAGGGAGAAATCTGGCATACGGTGGAATCTCCTCTTCCGGAGGGAACGGCGGTGCATGGAATCATCGACTGGCAGCGGCGGTTCGACCTGATGCAGCAACATTCCGGGGAGCATATTGTCAGCGGCATGATTCATGAGAAATACGGCTGCAATAATGTGGGATTTCATATGGGGCCGGAAATGATCATCATCAATTTTGACCGGGAGATTCCTCCGGAGGATCTGGAGGATCTGGAACTGCAGGCCAACCGGTATGTATGGGAGAATCATCGGGTGGAGATCGACTGGCCGGATCCGGAGCAGCTGGAAAAAATCCCTTACCGCAGCAAAAAGGAGCTGGAGGGAGATGTGCGGATCGTCACCTATCCGGGCGCGGATATCTGCGCCTGCTGCGGAATTCATGTGGCGGCTTCGGGGGAAATCGGCCAGATTATGCTGGTTTCCTCTAAGAGAGACCGGGGCGGCACTCAGCTGGAAATGGTGTGCGGCGGCCGGGCGCTCCGCTTTTCCAATGAAATGAAAAACCAGAACCGGAGAATTTCCGTGCTGTTGTCCGCCAAGCCAAAAGAGACGGCGGCAGCGGTGGAACGGCTGCAGCAGGAAGCCCAGCAGGCCAGATTCCGGCTGACGGGAATGGAACTGGAACATTTTGCCGCCATTGCCCGGCAGAAGCAGGGGCAGGGAGACCAGCTGCTGTTTGAAGAGGGCCTGTCCCCGGACAGTGTGCGGAAGCTGGCGGTTCAGGTGATGGAGACCTGCGGCGGGAGATGCGCGGTATTTTCCGGCGATGATACGGAGGGATATAAGTACGCGGTGGGCGAAAAAGACGGCGACCTCAGGGAATGGACAAAAACCATGAACGCGGCGCTTGACGGCCGGGGAGGAGGAAAGCCATTTTTCGTTCAGGGATCTGTGCGGGCATCCAGAAAAGAGATAGAGAAATTTTTTGAGACGGAATCATGAGACAGGAACACAGTCCACGGCGGGAGATGCGGATGGAGGAAAAGCATACGGAAGGAAACAGCGGCGGATTTTTCGCAAGAGAAACGGCGGGCGCGGATCCGGAGGAGAGACGCAAATCCTATCAGAGGTTTTGCGAGACGGGGCAGGCGGCGAAGAAGCTGGAAATTGCCCTGGAAGCGTATTTGTCCATGGCCGGGGTGGGAGCCTGCACAGGGCGGGAGTTCGCGGATTATGAGAGATACCTTCAGTTCCGAAGACGCCCGGCGCTAGAGCAGCTGATTCGCCGGGACGATCTGGAGGGGCTGCGGCTGTTTGCGGCCAGAGGATGGATTTCCCGCCGGGAGGCTTCCGGTTACCTGGATCTGGCGGTGCGGGAAGAGCACCGGGAGAGCCAGCTGTGGCTGTTGCGGTATATCCGGGGGCTGCCGGAGACTGGGGATGCGGGAAAGCAAAATCCGGAAGAGGCCGGGAATGTACGGAAGTCCGAGGAAAATGCGGCTGAGGGGAATCTGGCAGAAACCATGGATGTGGAAAATTTAGCAGATGCTGCGGTTGCGGGGAATCTGGCAGAAACCATGGATGTGGAAAACTTGGCAGAAGCTGCGGATACAGGGCATCCAGAGGAAACCATGGATGTGGGAAAATCGGCGGAAGCTGCGACTACAGGGAGCCTCGCGGAAGCCCCGGCTGTGGAAAAATCAGCAGATGCTGCGGCTGCGGGGAATCCGGCAGAAACCGTGGCTGTGGAAAACCCGGCGGAGGCTGTGGTTGCAGGAGAGCTTACGAAAGCGACAGATGCGGGATTGCCGGGTACGGGAGAGTCAGCGGAAGTTACGGATGCGGAACTTTTGAAAGAACATCTTTGCAGGGAAATCCTTCAAACCATGACGGATTTCCTGCAAAAATGTATGGCCAGTTTCTCCTCGGCTTTTTCTCTGTTGGAGTGGAAGTCTTCCGAAGAGTATCCGGAATGGGGGACGGACGGGCATTTCTTCTTCTGCCCGGCGGATTTGCTGATGGAGGAGTTCCTGAAGGGCGTGGAAGCGCTGGGGCGCAGATATCTGCATACTCTGTGCCACTGTATGTTTCTGCATATGCTGGGGGAAGGCGGAGAGGGCGAACTGACAGAGACCTGGGATCTGGCCTGCGATCTGGCGGCGGAGTGGGCGGTGGATGCCATGGGAATCTGCCCCGTTGACCGGGAGCGAAGGCGGAAGCGGGATGGTTGGTACCGGGAGATTTCCCCGGAGGGGCAGGTCAGCGCAGCGGCGGCCCAGAGATGGCTGCAGTCCAGAAGCCCGGAAGAAATCGGAGAGATCGGACGGGAAGTCCAGGTGGATTCCCACCGGTTCTGGAGGGAGAGAAAAGAGGACGCCGGATCTCTGGCAGGCCGTTGGAAACCTGCCGTTCTTCTCGTGGCCCGGCAGCAGGGCGAAGAAAAGCGGCGGCCGGGAACCCGCAAAGGCGACCGGACGGCAGAAGTGGTTCTGCAGGATACGGGCCGGGGAGATTACCGGAAATTTCTGGAGAGGCTGTTTGTCTGCCGGGAGGAAATGCAGGTGGATCCGGACAGCATTGACTATATCCCCTATCTGTACGGACTGGAACATTATGGAAATGTGCTGCTGATGGAGCCGCTGGAGACCACGGAAACCAGCCGCCTGGAGGAATTTGTCATTGCCATTGACACCTCGGGTTCCTGTTCCGGAGCGGTGGTGCGGCGTTTTCTGGAAGAAACCTACGGGATTCTTTCGAGGAGGGAGAATTTTTTCCGGAAAATGAACGTGCATCTGATTCAGTGTGATTCCATGATCCAGGATCACCGGAAGGTCACCTGCGAGAGGGAATGGAAGGATTATATGGCGCATTTGAAAATCCAGGGGCTTGGGGGAACGGATTTTACGCCGGTGTTCCGCCTGGTGGATCAGATGCTGGAGAAGAAAGAGATCCGGAAGCTGAAGGGGCTGCTCTATTTCACGGACGGGGACGGCATTTATCCCAACAGAAAACCGGCCTATGAGACGGCCTTCGTGTTTCCCTGGAAGCGTCCCGAGAAGCAGCAGGCGCCCGGCTGGGCCTGGAAGCTGTATCTTCCGGAGGCCAGGGAGCGGTGAGAATGGCCTCCGGGTATTGCGGACCGCGGCAGGAAAAATGAGAATGGCAATGGAACAACGGAGGAAAAAAGCCGGCAGGAGGAACGTATGAATATTCAGGAAGCAAAACAGACAGTGATCGACACGGTGCGTGCTTACACCGCCCGGGATGAGCAGGGGAATTACCGGATTCCGCCTGTGCGGCAGAGGCCTATTCTGCTGATGGGGCCTCCCGGCATTGGCAAGACGGCGGTGGTGGAGCAGGCGGCCCGGGAGTGCGGCGTGGGGCTGGTGTCTTACACCATTACCCATCACACCCGGCAGAGCGCGGTGGGACTCCCCATGGTGGAACACCGGACGTATGGCGGCCGGGAATACACGGTGACGGAGTATACCCTCAGTGAAATTCTGGCGTCCGTGTACCGGTGCATGGAGGAAACCGGCTGCAGGGAGGGGATTCTGTTCATTGACGAAATCAACTGCGTATCCGAGACGCTGGCGCCCACCATGCTTCAGTTTCTGCAGGGAAAAACCTTTGGAAATCATCCGGTGCCCCGCGGCTGGATCATTGCCGCCGCAGGCAATCCTCCGGAATATAACCAGTCGGTAAGGGAGTTTGATGTGGTGACCCTGGACCGGGTGAAATACATTTCCGTGGATATCGACTACGAAGCCTGGAAAGGATATGCGGTGAGGCAGCGGATTCATGGGGCTATCCGCGCGTATCTGGAAGGGAAACCACAGAATTTCTACCGGATGGAGCAGACGCCGGACCACAGAGAATTTGTTACGGCCAGGGGCTGGGAAGATCTGTCCATGATTCTGCGGGAGTACGAAGAGCTGGGGATTGCCGTGGATGAAGGACTGGTGGGACAGTATTTGCAGTGCCCCCAGATTGCCGGGGATTTTTTCGGCTTCTATCAGATGTATCAGAGCTGCTGGCAGCGTTTCGGCGGGGCGCTGGAGCGGATTCTGGAAGGTGACGCGGAGGATGGAAAATCCCCGGCCGGCGGAAACGATGAAAATTCCTTCCCGGCGGATGTGCAGCTGTCAGTGGCCAATCTCCTGATTTCCTCTGTTCTTGACGATGCGGAGCGTTGGAGGCAACTTCAGGAGAATCAGGAGAAATGTCTCAGCGAGACCCGGCGGCTGCTGGAGAGGAAGAAGGAAGATTTCCCCGCGGCCATGGAAGAATTTCTGGAGAACCGGGAACGGGCTTTCAGTATCCGGGACGAAGCGGGGCTGATGACGGAAGAGGAGCGGAGAACGGAGGCGTTCTGCAACCGGTGGATGCGCGGGATGTTCTGGGAATTGAAGGCACAGGGAATCACCGGATGGGAGGAGGCCCGGGCGCATCTTTTCCGGATTTTGGAGGAAGAACGGGAAAATGCGGACCGGATGGGAAGAAACGCGGCGGACAAAGCCGGGAGAGTCATTTTGTGGCTGGAGGAAAACTTTCCCGGCGGGCTGGCCTGTATGGCTGCGCTGGAGGCTTTTTCCGCCAGCGGAAACTGTATGCGGTTGATTGCGCAGTATGGGTGTCTGCCGTTTGAGCAGCGCTGTCAGCGGCTGATGATCCGGGACCGGGAGCGCAGCCTGCAAAAGGAAATCAGAAGGCTTCAGAATCCCTGAGGGATTTTTCATCGGCCATGCGGTCTGGAATCATGGCTGTTGCGCAGGAATTAAGGAAAGGTACAGAAGATGATCAGAATACATGGATTTAATAAGCTGACCCTGCTGGATTACCCGGGGAAGGTGGCGTGCACGCTGTTTCTGGGGCATTGCAATTTCCGGTGCCCGTATTGTCACAACGGGAACCTGGTGCTTCACCCGGAGCAGGAGCCGGTGATCCCCATGGAGGAAATCCTGGGAACGCTGAAAAAACGGGCCAAAATTCTGGACGGCGTGTGCGTCAGCGGCGGGGAACCCACCCTGAATCCCCGGCTGCCCTGGCTGATGGAGAACATCCGCCGGTTGGGATTGGCGGTGAAGCTGGATACCAACGGCAGCAATCCGGAAATGGTGGAGCAGCTGGTTGGTGACGGGCTGGTGGATTATGTGGCCATGGATATCAAAAATTCTCCCCGGCGGTATGAGGAAACCGCCGGAGTGAAGCTGGATGTGACGAGAATTAACGATACCGTGGAATTTCTCAGGAAGGGACCCGTGGATTATGAGTTCCGGACCACTGTGACGCGGGAATTCCATACCAGAGAGGATATCCTGGAGATCGGGAAATGGCTGGCGGGAAGCCGCCGGTATTTTCTCCAGGCTTACCGGGAATCCGACCAGATGATCGGCTCCGGATTTTCCGGATACTCCCGGGAGCAGCTGGAGAATTTCCGCCTGCTTCTGCTGGATAAGATCGGGGAAGTGGGAATCCGGGGCATCTAAGGTTCCGGAGCGGTCTTTCGGACCCGCGCGGCAGCTGCCGCATGGACCCGGGCGGCGGCCGCCGTCAATACAGAAAACGGTACCAGTATCCGAACTGGCCGGAGCGGATGGAGGATTCCCGGGATGGCTTAAAATTGGGAAATCCGAACATCCCTGCCAGAAACCGCTCCTTTTCGTCGTAAATTCCGGGAATCCCCAGCACCCATCCGCTGTCCTGGCCGTTGTCATCCCGGAAAACGCCAAGAAGAAAATGATGGTACTGCTGGCAGCCCCGGGCCAGAAACTGATTGCTTCCGATGAACCAGGAATTTTTCCTGAGTTCCGGAAGATCCTTCATGGTCAGCTGGAGACACTGATGGATCTGGCCGTCGGAGAATGGCTGGATGTGGGGATAGCAGTCCTGCAGCCGGCGCCAGCTTTCCCGGTTTCTGGAAGAAAAGGCGGGCCCGGCGGGAGGATCGGCATCTTCCTGACATTCCTCAGCCTCCTCTGTGTCCTCCGGAAAATTCCGGGAAATGTCCGCGTTTTCCGCCCTGTGGCTGTTCTGGGACTCGCGGCTTTGCCCGGGGGATTCCGGATAGATCACATGGGATGTGCTCCGGGAGATTCCGGCCTGGATCTCCTCCGGTGTGGGGATTGGGCCGCCGGTGAACCGGTGGGGAGAAAATGGTACGGAGGCCTGGCGGAGCAGGGATTCACCGGAAGGATCCGGGGAAACGGAGGCGGGCCGGCGGTTTCGTACGGGCGGTATTTTGGGAGAATTTGACCGGCTTGTCATGGCGCGCAGCAGCTTCTCCTGATTTGCGGGCGGCGGATTGTATTGTCCGGATGGTACGGAAAGCTCCTCGGGGACGATTTCCCCCTCGGTTTCCACCGAAGCTGCCCGGACGGATTCCGGAGCAGATTCCGCGGCGGCAGGGGGAGTACTTCCAGGGGGGATTTCTGATGGCGCGGCCGGAGCAGGAGAATTTCCGGGAGCGGATTTAGCGGCAATATTTGGAGCGCTTTCCGGAACGGATTTCGCGGTATTATCGGGAGAAACTTCCGGAGCCGATTTCATGGCACCATCAGGAGAGCCTTCCGCAGTAATATCAGGAGAGCTTTCCGGTGTGTACTCTGTGGCATTATCGGAAGTATTTTCCGGTGTGTGCTCTGCGGTACTGCCGGGAGTGTTTTCCGGTATGAACTTCGCGGCACTGCCGGGAGTATTTTCCGGTATGAACTTCGCGGCACTGCCGGGAGTATTTTCTGGTATATATTTCGCGGCATTGCCGGGAGTGTTTTCCGGTATGAACTTCGCGGTACTGCCGGGAGTGTTTTCCGGTATGAACTTCGCGGCACCATCGGGAGCGTTTTCCGGTATAGACTTCGCAGTACCATCAGAAGTGTTTTTCGGTATGGATATCGCGGCCATATCAGAAGCGTTTTCCTGCGTGGGTTTTGCGGCGGGCTCCGTGTTCCTGGATATGGATTCCGCATCCGATTCGGAGTCGATTTCCGGAGTGTTTTCCATAGCATCTTCCTGCACAAGGAAATTTTCGGGATTGAAAGGCAGGTCTGTCCAGCTGGTGGCGTAAAGACCGCCGGTATCTGACTGCACGATCAGACCGCCCAGCTGCTGGAAGTCATATTTGCCGCCGATTCCCCGGGCGGGGAGGTGGAACAGGCCGTATACGGTTCCGCGGGTATAGGCGGCCTCCCCCAGAGGAATCCCCACGGGCCGTTCCTTCCCGGCGGTAAAGGTATAGACCTGGAAGGCGGGCGTGTAGGGGAAGGGAGAAAATTTCATGTGCAGCTCCAGCTTGCACTGGCTGCCCCGGACCTCCGCCCGGCAGAAGCCGCAGCTGTGTTTCTTTTCCCCGTTTCTGTATTCGTAGACATAGGAGACAAATCTTTTATATTCAGACAAAGCGGGCACTTCCTTTCAGAGATTTTCTAAGACAACATATGCTGAGAAAGGAAACGGTATGCCAGCGGAAAGAGAGGAAACCCCTTTCAGGGATACCTTTATGGCCATACGGCCAGGAAAGAGAGGAAACCCCTTGCAGGGATACCTTTATGGCCATACGGCCAGGAAAGAGAGGAAATATGACGGACATGGAAAAAGATGAGAAGTATATGCGGGAAGCCATCCGGCAGGCGAAGAAGGCGGAGGCGCTGATGGAGGTTCCCATCGGCTGTGTGATCGTTTTTGAGGATAAAATCATTGCCCGGGGCTACAACCGGAGAAATACGGATAAAAATACCATTTCGCATGCCGAGATGAACGCCATCCGGAAGGCCAGCCGGAAGCTGGGGGACTGGAGGCTGGAGGGATGTACCATGTACATCACTCTGGAACCCTGCCAGATGTGTGCCGGGGCCATTGTGCAGGCCCGGATTCCCCGGGTGGTAATCGGAAGTATGAATCCCAAGGCGGGCTGTGCGGGATCTGTACTGAATCTGCTGGAAATGAAGGAATTTAATCATCAGGTGCAGGTGACCCGGGGGGTTCTGGAGGAAGCGTGCAGCCAGATGCTGTCGGATTTTTTCCGGAGGCTGCGGGAGAGCAGGAAACAGGATTCGGTACAGAAGAAGTCGGAAAAATAGATTTTGGCACTGTCAGAAATATTTGGACATTTCAGAAAGAGGTGGAAAACGGATATGGAAAAAGATCCCTTCAAAGAATATATGAAAGAATCTGAACCTGATAAGGCCGGTAAAAGCTATGTCTGGAGTACGGCTATTGGGCTACAGGCGGTAGATGGGCTGAAAACCTCCGAATATCTGCTTCATACTGCCATTCAGAACATTGAAGGCAATGTAACCTTAGAGGAAGCGCAGCATCTCATTGAAAGTTATTACGAGGAACGGCCGGACAGCCAACGGACCGAAGAGGCAGATAAGGTGTCAGCCCGAATTGCGGCCATTCTGTCGGAGCAGGCGTTCTCTTTTTCACCGAATGAGTATATCTCTATACATCGCAGGCTTTTTCAGGGACTTTACAGCCATGCCGGAAAGATACGGGATTACAATATAACCAAAAAGGAATGGGTTCTGAATGGAGCGACCGTTTTGTATGGAAGCGCTACGGAATTGCGCTCCACACTGGAATATGATTTTTCTCAGGAAAGGAATTTCAGCTATAAAGGACTTTCCATGGATGAGATTATCCATCATCTTGCTGTTTTTATCTCAAGATTGTGGCAAATCCATATTTTTGGAGAGGGAAACACAAGAACTACAGCGGTCTTTTTTATCAAATATCTGAGAAGCCTCGGATTTTCAGCAACCAATGATATATTTGCCGATCACGCGTGGTACTTTAGAAATGCTCTTGTTCGCGCAAATTATACAAATCTGCAAAAGGGTGTCCACGAAACGACAGAGTATCTGGAACTGTTCCTCAGAAATCTGCTATTGGGTGAAAAGAACGAGCTGCATAACCGGGATATGCACATCAGTGGACTTTTGAGTGCTTCAAAAGTGGACATTCGAGGTGAAAAAGTGGACATTCAGGGTGGGAAAGTGGATATTCAGGGCAGAAAAGTGGATATTCAGACCACAAAAGTGGACATTCACACCATGCTTGCGGAAAAAAAGTTTTCGGGGAAAACCATTTCTCATATTGAAAAATTGTTTGAAATATATGGGTTTCAGGATATATTTGGGAGGGGATCCGTTGGTGAGATCCTGGGAATTAAACCCTCAGGGGCGTCAAAGTTGCTTGCGAAGATGGTGCAGGCAGAAATTGTGGAACCGGTATCCGGATATGGGAAAGGGAAGTACCGTTTTAAGAAACCATAGTGTATTGGCTTGCGTGTTACAAGATCATTTAGTCAAGCATAAAAATCGAAAGATTAAAAAGAGACGGCCCTCCTGATAAGCGGGGAAAGTGGATAATTTAAAAAAATATATAAAAATTGTTTTTCAGGTGTATATGTTGCGGAATTTCAGGCAGCGGAGGCAAGTACTTCTGCAAAAACCGGTTGACGCGGCCAGTTCCCGGCTGTATAATATTAGAGATCGTTTTTGAAAGAAATGATCTCTGGAGGAGTACCCAAGTGGCTGAAGGGTCTGGCTTCGAACACCAGTAGGTCGGTAGCACCGGCGCAAGGGTTCAAA
>ERZ1643249.4735-NODE-4735-length-11200-cov-6.103096_pt1 | contig 11200 bp, 10 predicted proteins | sample MGYA00579263_ERZ1643249 | MGnify/ENA primary metagenome ERZ1643249 (study PRJEB29033, sample SAMEA4952264) | chicken gut metagenome | biome: Broiler Chicken; feature: Gastrointestinal Tract; material: Caecum | place: Ireland | collected 2018 | study: Broiler...
CAAACTTTAGATTCTCAAATTTTATTTAATCTTAAAAATGATATAACTGAAGAGGCTTTAAATAATATTTTTTCTAAAGATGATTTTCCGTGTATTAATTTAATTTATCAAATTAATCAATTAATTACAAACAAAGCAAATAAACCTGAAGAAATAGAAAAATATAAACAAATTTTTTATAATAATCGTCATCTTTTCCCTGAATTGAATATTAATGTTAATACCTTGTTTAATAAAGAAAATACAATATTATCAGTTTCTAGCTGTATTAATATAATTGAACGAATACTTAAATATGGCAAATTTAAAAATAATCAAATTTGTGAATTAAATGATGAATATATTTCAATAATCATTTTATTAAATGTATTCGAAACCACTATTGATGAAAAAAATGACTTAAATGCAGATGAAAAAGATATTATAGAGTTATACTTAAGTATCATTTCTTATAACCAATTTTCTAATGACATTGATAACAGCAACTTTTTTAGATTAAGGTATATATACGAACATTATTTAAAACAAAATAAAAATCTATTAAACCAATTTAAAAAGTTTTATGGATACTCTTTAGATAATTATTTAATTTTTCTCCAATTATTTTTATTACTTGGAAAACACAATAATACTTTTATAGATAAAAATATCTTTAATGATACTGACAATGCTAAAGAAATAATAAATTGTATTAACGATAGTATATTTAATTATAAATCACAAAATGATAAAGATAAAATTATAATAAATTCATATATACCAAGCCAATATATACTAAAGAAACCAATAATTGAAATAAACAATAAATATTTTGTAATTAACCCAGACATTTTATTAAAAAGAATATATAGCTTTTTCTTTGAAAAAATAAAGGCCTCATATACATCAGAAAAAGATTATCACAGAAATTTTTATGGACCATTATTTGAGAATTATTGTAGAGATGTAGCTAAAAATGTCTGTATTCGATCAAATTTTAAATATTATGAATTTATAAATGAATTTAAATATTATATAAACAAAGAAGAAAATTTTTCTTCAGACTTTTACATTATATTTAATGATACTGTAATTATTTTTGAGATAAAATCTACAGCTAGATATAAAGAAACTACAATAAATGTAGATTTAAAAAATAAATCAAAGTTTATAAGTGATGAAATCCAATATAAAGTAATAAAACCTTTTAATCAAATAGAAAAGCGACTTTCAGAAATAAAAACATTAAATCCAAATAATTATCCCAACATTCCGTTGTCAAAGATTCAAAATGCAACAAAATATTATTATGTTATTGTATCAGAAGAAACAATTATGAACAATTATAGAATTTATAACAATTATTTAAGCAAAATAAACTCTATTCATTCAAAAGTACCACCTTTATATTTAAATGTAACAGAGTTTGAGTATTTTTTAATGTCATTATTAAAAAGAAAAAAACCTATTAATAAAGTAATAGATTATTATCATGAAAATTATTATAATTGTAATTTTTCTGACTTTATAATGAAAGAAAGGAAATCATTTAAATTTGATAGATTAGATGTAATTGAAAACAAAAATATTTCACATTATATAAAAAAAGTTTTAAATAAAAGTGAAAATGAATAACTAAATTATAAATAATATTATAGAATATTAATAGATTTGATATTTATAAGTCTTACTTTGAACAAAAGTTCAAGATAGGCTCAACTGTGGCTCCATAAGAAAATAACTCGCACACCCTATAGTGAAGTGAGTTATTTTCTTATTATTTTACTTTTTTATTTTATCAAATGCTTATTTGATAAAGAACTTAGGACTTTTATTTGTAGTTCTTTACCATTTAATAAATCATCCGGTAATATACTAATAGCATTGGCAATATCATATATAAGCCATTCATTCATACAATTACTTTGTTTAACAATTTCTAAGAAATGTTGTATTGCTTGTGCTTTAGTGAAATTATATTTTTCGGCAATAGTTTCTAATATCCCTCTTACCAGTAAATAAGATGATATGTAAGATGTTCTAAATGAACATGACCTGTTAGGTATTATTTCATCAATACCGTAGGTATCATCTTTTTCAGAATCTAAAAGCTCTTGAGCGCTAAGAATTTGTTCTTCACTTAAGTTCAATAAAGCATTTTTGTGTTCAGTAAATATATCTTCTATATCTAATCCATAAAGTGGTAGTGCTTCTGCAAAGCCTTCACTTATTGTTTGGTTTTTAGAGAAGAAGTCGCTATGTATAAGGTGACTTAGTTCATGAATATCATTTTCAATTCTAGCTATGTTTGTTTCTTCTTTTTTATTTTCAAGCATATTTTGACTTAAACCATATGCTGTATTAAAACCATCTAGGTCGTAACAAGTTACTGGTTTTCCTCCACCTCTGCCTTTATCGAATTTCTTTGGAAATTTTAATAATTCAATATAAGAATCATCAGGAACAATATAAATATAAAGTGTTGGATGAGCATTACCTGGGTATTGAATATTTAAGGTGTTTATCATATTTAGAAATTTTTGAATATCTTTCAAATAGTTATAATAACTGCCATTGTCATATTTTTCTGCTAATTCTTTAGATAATCTTACCTTTATATTTTCGCTAAACACTCTTAATTCTGATTCTTTTATATATTCTCTTAATATATCTTTTTGATACATTATGTATCACCTCTTTAACTTATCTAAATTATAACAAATTTTCTAGTAATTTCCTAGATATTTTCAATAAAAGCTCTTTAATCTTATATAACTTTTTAAAGACAATGTAAATGATATATGATAAAATTATTATAGATTTATTAATTAATACAAATTTTAGGAAGTGATTTAAATGATTTTAGCTATCAAAAGAGCTGTAATAGTAATTTTAGGGGTATTACTACAATTTGGTTTTGAAATTATAACCGTTTTATTATTTAGTGAATATATTGCTATAATTAACATTATATATCGTTTGATAAGTGTACTAATAGTGCTAGCAATAATTAAGTATAGTACTAGAATAAGTAATTATTTACCATGGATTATTTTAATTTTAATATTCCCTATTTTTGGTACTGTGTTATTAATAACCTTAGGTAGAAGTTATAGTAAAAATAAATTATTTAAAAATATTTTACAAAAAGAGAGTGAATACGAAAAATTTTATATTCAAGATGGAACTATAAAAAAAGAAATTGAAAGTAAGAATTTAGATGAATTAAAATACATTATGAATCATGCTAAATATCCTATTAGTAAAAATAATGAAATAACTTATTATAAATGTGGTGAAGAATTTTTTCCAGAATTACTAGAAGAATTAAAGAAAGCTAAAAAATTTATTTTTATGGAATATTTTATAATTAATAAAGGAACTATGTGGAATCAAATACTAGATATTTTAAAAGAAAAGGCTAGTGAAGGAATAGATATTAGAGTAATGTATGATGATATGGGGAGTATTGCTATGTTACCCGATAATTATGGTAATGAATTAGAAAAATATGGAATTAAATGTATATTATTTAATAAATTAAGTCCTTTTCGAGGAATATTTATGAATAATCGTGATCATCGCAAGATGACTATAATTGATGGCAAAGTTGCATTTTCTGGTGGTGTAAATATCTCTGATGAATATATTAATCTTACTCATCCCCACGGCTACTGGAAAGATAATGGTATCAAAATTATCGGAGATGCTATTTGGAATTTAACAATTATGTTTTTAACAATGTGGAATGCCAATATTGATGAAGATAAGGATATAACTAAATTTAAATATCAATTTCCTAAAAATAAAGATTTAGGTTATGTATCCGCTTATGGATCAGCGCCACTACACAAAGATATCATCGGTGAAGACATTTATTTAAATATGATTAATGGTGCTAAAAAATATTTATATATTTTAACTCCTTATTTAATTATTGATACTGATGTAATTAATTCTTTAACTAGAGCTGCTAAAAGAGGTGTTGATGTAGCAATAGTTGTTCCAGGGATACCTGATAAGAAAATAGTTTATTTTATGTCTTCCTCATATTTTGAAATTTTAATTAATGCGGGAGTTAAAATCTATACTTATACTCCAGGATTTGTGCATAGCAAAGTATTTGTATGTGATGATATAAAAGCTACTGTTGGTACACTTAATTTAGATTATCGTAGTTTATACTTACATTTTGAAAATGGTGTTTATTTAGAAAATCATAAAGAAATTACCAAAATAAAAGAAGATGTTGTTAATACGATAACATCTTCACATCAAGTTACTAAAATGGAAGCTAAACCTAATTTTTTTAAAAGTATACTTCAAGCAATTTTAAGAATTATTGCCCCAATGTTTTAATATATTTCCGTATTATCTATAAGCAAATCTATTTTCTTATATTTCTTTAAAGATGCAATAAAATCATCTTTATTACTTATATCAGTTCCTATTAAAATAGAATAAGAACTTTTAGGTATTACACAAATAGAATATTTATTTATAATTATATGATCTATATAATCCCAATATAGTTTAGTAGATATTTTATTTTCATAAATATCTTCAATACCATCCTCATCTATTTTAATGTATACACTTTCATTAAGAGTTATTTTAGTATGTCTTTTTATAATTATTAATATTATTACTAAATAGAAGAAGATAATAAACAACATAAAGGATATTAATTCAAGTTCTGAAACAAACATTAATGCTGTAGAACTTACAAAAAATAATATAGCTAAAAATACTAAATATTTAGTTGCAGATCTTGCTTTCTTATTAGGATGTTTTCTAAAACTTCCACAATTAAGAGCAATATAATAAAACTCATCAAAAAATTTTTTATTTTCTTTTTCCCTACTTTTAATAATCATACATAACACATCCTTAATTACATTTTATCATAATTTTTACAATTATAATTAATAATTATATATATTTTTAGCTTAAAAAATGTTATGATTATAATAGAAAGGAGTATATAATGGAAGAAGGAATTAATGTTACAAATGAAGTAACAAACGAACAAAATAAGAAGGGAGGAAATAAGAAAAAGACTATAATTATATGTATAATAGTATTATTAGTTATTATTGCAGCAGTTTGTATATACTTTTTCTTAATTAGAAAAAGTGATAATGAAGAAAATAATAACAATAATGAGGTTAATAACGAAACAGAAGTTATTAATACTAATTCACCATATAAATTAACAAGCAATGGATTAGAACCTTTTGACTTATACTTTATGCAACTTGAAAACAATGGTAAAAACAAAGTTTATAGTCCTCTATCTATAAAGTATGCTCTTGCAATGTTAAGTGAAGGAGCAAATGGGGCTACAAAAGAACAAATAGATAATATTATTGGTGAATATAGTGCCAGAAAATATAATAATAGTGATAATATGTCATTTGCTAATGGCTTATTTATCAAAGATACTTATAAAGATTCAATTAAAAGTTCTTATATAAATACAGTTGCTAGTAAATATAATGCTGATGTAATAATTGATTCATTTAAAAATGCCGATACACTAAATTCATGGATTAGTGATAAGACATTTAATTTAATTACTAATATAACTGATGATATTTCTGATTTTGATTTTATATTAGTTAATGCCCTAGCTATTGATATGGAATGGGTTGAAAAGATACAAAGAGAACATGGTATTTACACAGTGAAATTTCCTCATGAATCCGTAGATAATGAAAATCGTATGTATGGTTTTTCTGTATATGGATTAGATACAGCCGATTATCACAGACTGGAATTTGAAGGTGTTGATTATGAAGTAAAATCAGTAGAAATTGGTGCGATTGCTAATAATTATGATATTATAAACATTTTAGGTGAAGATAATATTAGACAAACTGTAAGAGAAGCATTTGAACAATATAAATCAGAAAATCCAGGAACAGTATATGATTATTCTAGAAGAGAAATAACAGACTTTGATACTTGGTTTGATACATATTATATAAAAGAGTTAGAAAATAATTTTGGTCATGTTAGTTCTTCAACTGATTTTGAATTTTATATTGACGATAATACCAAAGTATTTGCTAAAGATTTAAAAGAATATGATGGTACGACTTTGCAATATATAGGAATTATGCCAACAAATACTAGTTTAGATAATTTCATTGAAAATATGGAAGCTAGTGATATAAATACATTAATAAATAATTTAAAACCTATGGAACTTAGTAGTTTTAAAGAAGGCTATATTACAGAAATAACTGGATATATTCCAATGTTTAAAATGGATTATGAACTTGATTTAATAAGTGATTTAAAAACCTTAGGTATTACAAGTGTATTTGATAAATCTGCTCAATTATCTAATATTACCAGTGATAAGGCTTATATAACTGATGCTAGTCATAGTGCCAATATTGAATTTTCTAATGATGGTATTAAAGCTGCAGCAGCTACAATTGTTGGTGGGGCTGGAGATGCAACAGATCCAAATTTTGATTACTTCTTTGAAATTCCTATTGAAAAAATAGATTTAACATTTGATAAACCATTTATGTATTTAATTAGAGATAAAGAAACTGGAGAAATTTGGTTTGCTGGTACAGTTTATGAACCAATTGATATGGCAGAGTATGAAGAAGAATATGAACAATATTCTGAACAATATTTTAATGAACTTGGTTGGTAATAAAAAGATTGGGTAATTTTCAATCTTTTTTATTTTATTTAAAAAAAAGCTTGTATTTTATTATAAATTGGTATATTTAAGGCTATTATCAATTAATAAATCTTCTTTTTTATATTTCTTTAAAGAGGCAATTAATTCATCTTTAGAATTTATTTCAATAAATATTGCAACACTTGCAAAGTTTTTAGGTAAAATGCTTATGGAATATTTATTAATGATTATATATTCTATAGATTCCCAATAAAGTTTATTAGACATTACCTTTTTACAAGAACTTTCTATACCTTCTTCATCAATAATTATTTTAGAATTACTATGTTTTAAATACTCTCTTAATTTATATTTAGCTTCAATTAATAAATAAATATATAATAAAATAAATATAAAAGTAATTATTGCTAAAGAAGATATTTGGGGAATAAATAACAAAATAATAGTAGATAATAACAATATTATAATATAAAAGATAAATACTTTAATTAAAGAATGAGCTTTTGTTTTAGGCCTTTTTTTAAATATATAATAGTTATTAGAAATATACATTATTTCTTCATAATATAATTTGTTACTTGCTTCATTACTAATAAATGTCATTTATCCTCCAGATAATTCATTATTGCAATAGCTGCATTCCTTCCAGCTCTGGCTGCAAAAGCAACAGTGCTTTTGGTACCAGCAACATCTCCGCCAGAAAAAACTTGAGGATCTGATGTAGCACCTAATTCATCTATTTTTATTTTACCATTTTCTAATTCTAATCCTATGGATTTAACAATATTATCAGGATTTGCTCCAATAGCCATAACAACATAATCGCACGGTTTTTCATAATTAGAGCCTTCAATATTTTTAACACTAATATTATCATCAACTTGTTCTAACTCTGTTTTAATAAGTTCAACACTCTCTACACTTTTATCTCCCTTAATAGCTATAATATTAGTTTGAAATAAAAACTTAACACCATCTTTTTTAGCACTATTTATTTCTTTTATTTCTGCTGGAGCATTTTCCTCTTTTTTGCGATATACTACATATACTTCTTTAGCTCCCATTCTTTTAATAGTTCTTGATATATCCATCGCCGAATTCCCACAGCCAGATATTATAACAGTTTTATCTTTATAATCCGGATGTTCGCCATATTCCAATAGTTCATTAGCGCCATATACACCTTCCAAGTCTTCTCCAGGTATTTGCATTTTTTTAGAGACATTGGCACCAATTGCTAGAAAAATCGCATCATATCTTTCTTTTAAATCATCTAAAGTAAAATCATTACCTAAACTTTTATTTAAATTTACTTTTATACCTAAATCAATTATTTGTTTAATATTGTTATGTAGTATTTCTCTATCCAAACGAAAATCAGGAATACCATGATAAAGTAGACCCCCAAGATAGTTGTGTTTTTCATAAATTGTCACATCATAACCGGCCTTCCTTAAAAAAGCAGCACAAGTAAGACCAGAAGGACCTGAACCAATTATAGCAACTTTTTTATTTTTACTTATTTTGGGTAATTCTTGCCAATTATTCTTGATAGATAAATCTCCAACAAAAGCTTCAAGATCTCCAATGGCAACACTTTCGCTTTTAAATTTTCGAACGCATTTACCTTGGCATTGTCTTTCATGAGGGCAAATTCTCCCACAAATTGAAGCAAGTACTGTAGTATGGGATAATACCTCATAAGCTTCTTGATATTTTTCGTTTTTAATTAAATTAATAAATTCCGGAATATCATTATTTAAAGGACAACCAGTACTACAAGGTTTATTTACACAATTTAGGCAAAATTCGGCCTTTTTTATTATATCATTATTCACTTTCTTAACTCCTAGTTCATTATATTTTTCTCTTAATTTATTCTTAACATTTATGTTAGCAAATATGTAATCAATTGAATTTATATTGCATTTTATTAAATCATCAATCGTTAAATTAGTTTCATTTAATATTTTAGTATATTCTTTATTTATATCAATATTTGATACCGTATCATTGTCGGTATTAATAGAAATATTTACTCCTAAATTATATAAATCTTCAATTGGGTGATTATCTACTGCTTTTGTTTGATAATTACTAGTAACACATACCTCCAATAAGATTTTATCATCAATTATTTTTTGCAGTATCTCTTTATCATCAATAGCTTTAATACCATGACCTATTCTTAAAGTATTAGTACTTAATGCCGCAGATATTGAATCACCACCAAGAGCTTCTCCAGCATGAATGGTATAAGGAATACCTAAACTGTGAGCATATTTAAATAAATCTAAATAATCTTTGGTAGGGTACATTCCTTCTGCTCCAGCAAGATCTATACCTACAACACCTTTACCTAAATATTTTTTAGCAAGATTTATTACTAAAGTATTGTTTTCTTTTGAATCTCCCCGCATTAAAGAGAGGATAATTCCACCGATAATACCTGTTTCATTCATCGCTTTATGCATGCCATTAATAACAGAAATAACAACATCATCTAAATTTAAATAACCATTTATATGTTTCATCGGAGCCAGTCTAACTTCCACATAGATAACATTTAATTTAGCAAGTTTCAAAAATAATTTATAGGTTGTTTTCTCTAATCTATTACAAGTTTGAAGCAACTTACATGGTAAATCAAATTTAGTTAAGTATTCATTTAAATCATGACAATAATCATCTACTTGTAATTCATTAATTATTTCATTGCGACTATAGTCAAATCCATCTTCTTTAGCCCATTCATAGGCATCATCTATATCTATTGAGCCATCTAAATGTAAATGTAAGACTATTTTTGGAATATCTGCTACTTTCACACTATCACCCTAAATTTTAAAATATTCTTCTATTGTTTCCCAATCTCCATTATTATATAATTTTTTAGCTAAATACTTACCAACATAACGATAATGCCAAGGCTCATATTTATATCCTGTTATTTCACTTTTACCTTCAGGATATCTTAAAATAAAACCGTATTTATAAGCATTATTATCAAGCCACCTGGCTTCTTTAGTATCTATAAATGAATCATCATCTTTATTTATATCTATCGCTAAACCAGATTGGTGTTCAGAATGTCCCGGTTTAGCAGAGTAAGTATCAACACTCTCCTTACTATCAATTTTTAAATAACTTTCATATACCTCTTTTTGGTGTTCATATGATCTAAAACCACTGATTATTTTAAGTTCTATATTTTCTTTTAAAGCAGCATTTTGCATATTAAAAAAAGCCACTTGTAACTCCTCTGTTAAACCATTACCATAATTTTTTGGCAAAGAATATTGCTTATTGACAATTAAATAACCATCAACAAAAGTTACACCATTAATTATTTCTTTATTAAATTTTTTCATATTAAAATATATGTTATTCAACTACTAAAACATCATAATTATAAGTTAATTCTTCTCCAAAATAATCTTCAAAAGTAACACTAACTGTTTTTACCCCAGGAGTAGTTGTATCAATTAAATTTTTATCAGAAATTATTTCTCCATTACTAAATGTTTTAATATAATCTAAATTACATCTTTTGGCATTTAAACTAATTTCAATATCATTTTCTATTACTATATCAAATTTTTTAAGACGAATAAATAATAAAAAATCTATTGTTAAAGCCACAATTAAAATACCTATAAGTAACCATAATGTTTTTTTCATTTGAACACCACCTTATACTATAAATATGATAACATATTTTTAAAAATTTTTAAATAAAAAAGAGCACATTTATTAACTCTTTATAAAAATTTTTTTAAAATTATTATTTATTTAGACTTAATTTTAGTTTTTTTAGTACTCTATTGCTTAAACCAGTATATTTGTTTACTTTATAAATTTTCATATCATCAATTAGCATTCTTTTAGCTATTTTAATTCTTTCTGCTTTTTCTGGAGCTTTCATACCAATTTGCACACCAACTTTTTTTCCTGTTTTTTCAGCTTTGTCTTTTTCTTTTTGAAATTGCAAATCTAAATCATTTGATTCACCTAATAAATATTTATAAATTTCGTTCATTGCATCTTTTATAGATTTATCTTGTACCATTGCTTTTATTTCTTTAGAAAATCTATCTATATCTTGACCACTTAAAAGAGGTAGAGATATTGCATTTTCATCAAAATCATTTAAATCATTGATAAAAGAGATAAAATTATAATCTGTTTTATCTAATTTTATTACTTTATATTCATCTAAAATGCATTTGTAATTACTATCCATAAATTCACTTCCTTAATTTTTCAAGAATTTTGATACTTAAGCCAGTATATTCTGATGTTTTTACTAAATTCATGCCATCAGCAAGCATTCTTTTTGCTGTGGCTATTTTTTCAGATTTTGCTCCAGCTTTTCGACCAGCTTTTCTTCCAGCTCTTTCGCCCTCTTCACGAGCTTCTTCTACATCATAATCATATAATGAACCATATCCTTTGTTTGATTCATCTGCTAAATATGCTTCTAAAAATTTTAATGTTTGTTTTGCTTCTTTAGATAAAGTCATAATAATTATCCTTTAACTTAGTTTATTCTTA
>ERZ1643249.4738-NODE-4738-length-11198-cov-3.605492_pt1 | contig 11198 bp, 11 predicted proteins | sample MGYA00579263_ERZ1643249 | MGnify/ENA primary metagenome ERZ1643249 (study PRJEB29033, sample SAMEA4952264) | chicken gut metagenome | biome: Broiler Chicken; feature: Gastrointestinal Tract; material: Caecum | place: Ireland | collected 2018 | study: Broiler...
TGTACGAGGACGGCGTGGAACTTTCCGGCGGGCAGACCCAGCGGCTGATGCTGGCCCGGGCCCTGTACAAAAACGGCTCCATCCTGGCCCTGGACGAGCCCACCGCGGCCCTGGACCCCTTGGCGGAAAGCGACATCTACCAGAAATACAACCACATGACCCAGGGGCGTACGGCGCTGTTCATTTCCCACCGGCTGGCTTCAACACGCTTCTGTGATCGCATCCTGTTTCTGCGGGATGGAATGATTGCGGAGGAGGGGACCCATCAGGAGCTTCTGGCCCGGGGCGGCGGCTATGCGGAACTCTTCGCCGTGCAGAGCCAGTATTACCGGGAAGGGGGACAGCAGGATGAAGCCTGAGAAGAAGCGCGTATCCTACCGCCAGGCATGGCGGCTGACCCTGCGGGCGTGGCGGGTATGGTGGAAGCTGTGCCCGGGATACTTTGTGTCCAGTGCCCTCAGCGCGGTTTTCAAGACACTGCAAGCCTATGCGGGGATATACTTTTCCGCGCGAATCATCGGCGAGCTGGCCGGAGGCCGGGACCCGCGGCAGCTGGCCTTCTGGGTGGCCCTTCAGCTGGGCAGCGCCGCGGGCATCGCCCTGGCCGGCGGCCTGCTTACCCGCTGGGCCAGCTATGAAAAGGGCTGCGCGGACCGGCTGTATTGCAGGATTTACATGGACAAAATGCTCTCCCTGGATTACGCGGAGATGGACAGGCAATCCGTTCATGACCTGTTTGCCCAGATTCAGCAGAACGACGGCTGGTCCAGCTGGGGCATGCGGCGGGCACGGCGCAATTTTGAGGAACTGCTCAGGCACGGTACGCTGCTGCTGGGCGGCGTGGCGCTGTCCGTAAGCCTGTTCCTTTCCCGCGTGCCTGGGGAAAGTTCCCTGGCCTTTCTGAACCATCCCCTGCTTTCGGCGGGGGTGGCGGGATTGCTGGTGGTGGTGGCGGTGGCGTCGCCCTTGTGCGGCAATCGCGCCCAGCGCTTCTGGAGCCGGTACGCTTCGGACGCCCGGCTGGGAAATCGGCTGTTTTCTTTTTTCGGCTTTATGTGCCATGACCACCGTACCCGCGCCGCCGACTTGCGCATGTACAACCAGCAGGAACAGGTATGTGATGTTTCCATGTCCCGCCTGGAAGTATTTGGCGCGCGGTCTCGTATCGCCGGGTATGCCAGGGGACCCATGGGCGGCCTGTATGCCCTGGGCGAAGCGCTCTCCATGGGCCTCACGGGGTTGGCGTATCTGTTTGTGTGCCTGAAGGCATGGGCCGGGGCATTTGGGGTGGGGGAAATCACCCAGTACGTGGGCGCCATGACCCAGCTGTTTGCAGGCGTCACCGGATTGCTGCGGGTCTTTGGTGAAGTGCGCAGCAATGCGGATTTCCTGGAAACCTGCTTTACCTTTCTGGACCTTCCCAATCCCATGTATCAGGGGAGCCTTACCACCGAGAAGCGCTCGGACCGCCAGTACCTGGTGGAGTTCCGGGACGTGTCCTTCCGCTACCCGGGGAGCGAGCGCTGGGCGCTGCGCCATGTGAACATACAATTTCGCGTGGGAAGCCGTCTGGCGGTGGTGGGGGTGAACGGCAGCGGAAAAACGACCTTCATCAAGCTTCTGTGCCGCCTGTACGATCCCACGGAGGGGGAGATTCTCCTCAATGGCATCGACATTCGCAAATACCGCTATGAGGACTATATGGAGCTGTTCTCTGTGGTGTTTCAGGATTTCAAGCTCTTGGCGCTGCCCCTGGGGGAAAACGTGGCTGGAGCCTCCGTCTATGACCGCGCCCTGGCCCGGCGCTGCCTGGAGGACGCGGGCTTTGGGGAACGGCTGACTGCCATGCCCCAGGGACTGGATACCTCCCTGTACCGGGAGCTGGACCCCCAGGGCGTAGAAATCTCCGGGGGAGAGGCGCAAAAAATAGCCATTGCCCGGGCGCTGTTCAAGGATGCGCCCTTCATTGTCCTGGATGAACCCACCGCGGCCCTGGACCCCGTGGCAGAGGCGGAGATTTACAGCAAGTTTGACGCCATTGCCGGGAATAAGACGGCCATATACATCAGCCATCGGCTGTCCTCGTGCAAGTTCTGCGACGAAATCGCCGTGTTTGACCATGGGAGCATTGTGCAGCAGGGCACCCACGCGGCGCTGCTGACGGAAAAGGACGGCGTTTACCATGCCCTGTGGCATGCGCAGGCGCAATACTATACAACATAAAGCAAACTGCCGTGCGGGAAGGATGCTCCCCGCACGGCAGTTATCAGGTGCTGCAATGCGTTTCCAGGTGTTCACCGGCGGAAGTGGATTGACCTGTGAATGATCCCAGATCCACCCAGGACCGCCGGTTTCGAAACGCAAGGGAGAATGGTGGAAAAACAAACAAATGGCCAATGGAAATCAGCGTCGCAAAGGAGCATTCGGCCTTGGCCTGCCAGAAGGCGTCGTCCACGCAGAGGGATTGACCATAGGCCTGCCTGATCTGTGCTATGCTGTCGGGGGAAAGCTCCACATAGGTGGCGTCGGTAGCCTCAAAGAACGCCACAAAGCTGCCACCTGATTTTTTCAGTACCACTACGTCCCCGGATGACACGCGCCCCCAGGGCGCAATTTTTTTCGGGAGAACCTGGACTCCATGGTTTTGCTCCCGTCCAATACGCGGCTGAGATATGGCTCTACCATAACCGCCAGGTGCACCTGCACAGGCGTGCCCATGGTTAGCTTTCGTGTCCAGAAGGTGTTCCCTTGCGCCTTTGCGCTTTGCCCTATGGCGGCGATCAATGCCTCCAACATCTGCACATGCTTCCTTCGTATAGCATTTTCCCGGAATCAGGCTCGCATGCTTCCTTCGCGCTTCATTGAAAAAATTCCTGCTTTTCTGTGCGCAATGTGTTCAGCACACCCAGAAAGAGCATGGGGCGCGGAGAAATGTCCGCGCCCCATGCCGGAAAGTATTTTTGCCATTCCCAAAGGGTGAAAACTTTATTGATCTTCCAGCACGATCATCCGCGCCTTCTGGTTTAGTTCCTTGATGTACTGCTCCCGGGTGATCTGGTTCTGGATATAGCGGTTGTGCAGGCTTTGCAGCTGGGCATAGGTATCGTCCCCGGCGCTGTAGAGCACGTTGCTGTGCCGGATGTAGACGTGGTCGCCAATGAGCTCCCGGTATCGGGTGATGGTTTCCGGGGAAATGTTCCAGCGCAGGTCCTCCTGGTTAGCCAGGCGCTGCTCATAGTAGGCGATGGAATCCTCCAGATCCCGCTTCTGGGCGGGGTCCACGTCGGCCAGCTGCGCCTGGAGATCCGCCAGGTTTTCCTGGAGGTTCTGCACGGTCTGCTCATAATTGGGATTGGGCAGGGGATCGTTGGCGTCCGGCGAAAGCGGTATCAGGGAATAGGGGCTGATATTTTGTACATAGCATTCCAGCAGCCTCAGGGCTTCCGGCATGTTCTCGCACTTGGGATTGACAAACATCACCTGCATGTAGGCGCCAACCTTGTAATCCAGTTCATCGTTCAAGGCCAGCGGCCCCAAGAGATACTCCCTGCCTGTGCTGACGGAGCTGAGCAGGCTATCCTCCAAAAATAGCCCGGAGTAGAGCTGATAGAATTCGTCATATTCCATGTCGCTCATCACCGCGGGACGGTCCAGGTTGTCCGCGGCCATGTTGTCCAGGGCAGTGAGCAGCTGGTTGAACAAAGGCGTGTCAAAGGTCAGCGTCTGCCCGGTGGCGTCATAGTAGTCGATGTAGCCGTTGAGCATCATATCAAAGACAATCTGCCGGTTGCTGGACAGGGTGCAAATGGGCATGACGTTGGCCTTGTTTTCATCGTCCATCCATTCATTGTTCCAGCGGGTGATGAAGGCGCACAGGTCCACCAGGTTGGTGGGAACGTCCTCCTGGGTCAGCCCCACTTCCTCCAGCTTGTCCACGTTGTAGCACAGCACGCTGCTGCTGATGCTCACGGGAATGGCGTAGAGTTTGCCGTCCTTCATGATTTCCTTCTGCACGGCGGGATAGAGGCCCTGGACAAAGTCCATGAGCACCTGGCTGGAGGACAGGTCCGCGCAGTAGCCTTTTTCCAGCATGGCATCAAAGCCCCCGTCCACGTCCAGCGCAACCAGGTCGATGGCCGTTTCTCCTGAGATCATGGCCGTTCCCAGGGTTTCCAGGCTGTAGAAGTCCTGGGGATAGATCAGCGGCACATCCGGGTTTTCCCGGGTGAATTGCTGGGCAGCTGCGTCGCGGCTCGTGTTGACAATGGTCAGCGTTTTGGTGGGCAGATAGGCTGGGTCCAGGTTGCGGATTTCCAGGCCGTCGCTGTCCCACACGGCGGCATATCCCTTGCCAAGCACGGCCAGTCCGCTGGCATAGCCCTGGTTGGTATAGGCAACCTGCTGGGGCTGGCCCAGAGCGGGCATGGCCCACAGGATGCTGGGGCTGGAGTAGTAGAGGGTATCGGCAGCCGGGTCATAGACCATCCGGTCCAGGCGCAGGTCGTCGGACAAGTCCTGCACAGGGGTGAGGGTGCCGTCGGCAGGGTGAACCGCCACCAGGCAGGAGGGGAGACGTTCCCGTGTCGCGGTCCATGCGGCTGGGCGCGTAGCCCAGCAGGGCGCCATCCTTGTACACGGTGAGATCGTTCAACTGACGTTCCAGCGCCTGGGTGCGCACGGAACCGTCCGCCAGGTTGATGTCAAACAGGCTGTAAGCGGGTTCGGACGTCCGCCAGTCCGTAAAGGCAAAGTACAGATGCCCATCCATCAGCACCGGGGACATGATGTCCACCATGTAGGAGTAGTCGTCCTCCGCGATGAGGAGCGCCTGCGTGTCCACGGTGCATACCTCTTCCCGGTGCATGGTGCCATCGGCAAAGGTGAGCGCAGCCATGCTGCCGGTGAGGTTGTTGAAGCCATAGAGGCTTTCACCGTCCCCAAACAGATAGCCGAAGCCTTCCTCCGGGGACATACCCTCCTGCTGGCTTGCTATGGCGCTTCCCAGGTTGGGATAGGACCGCGTATAGAAGATGTTGTCGCAGATCATTTCCGCTTCGGTGCCCTGCCCCAGGGTATAGCGGAATATCCGGTATACCCAGGAGGAATCCGCCTCCTCGTACATTCGCAGGAGCATGTAGAGGGTATCGCCCACGGGCACTGCCGCTTCCACGGTAGGATTGCGGGTGGCTGTTTCATCCCGGGTAAAGAGCAGGACATCATCCGGCGCAGCCAGGGCGGACGTGCACAGGCAAACCAAAATGAAAATCAGCAGAAAGATTCCAACGCGCTTGAACATACAGTTTCCCTTCTTTCATACAGGACGGTGTGAAGTGAAATGGATAGGAAAAAAATGCCTTCATTTATTAAGACGTGTAAGGTGCAGGAAAAGGTGCACAGCAACTGTAGATTTACACCTGTAAAAAAGGGGAGAGATGGGCGCAGGCCTAAAGCGTTGCGCCACATCTCTCCGTGGGCAGGGTTTTATTGATTTTCCAGCACGATCATCCGTGCCTTCTGGTTCAGTTCCTTGATGTATTGGTCTCTGGTAATTTGCTTTTGCACGTACCGTTCATGCAGGCTGCGCAGCTGGGTGCTGGTGTCGTTACCGGCGCTGTACAGTACGTTGGCATGCCGGGCAAAAACATGATCACCAATTTCCCGGTACTGGGCAATGGTTTGCGCGGAGTAGTCCCAGCGGAAGCTTTCCTTGTTGTTCAGAGAATCCTCATAGTATTTGATGGTGTCCTCCAGGTCGCGCTTCTCGGCGTCATCGGCGGTTTTCAGCTGTTCCTGAAGTTCGGCCAGGCTGTCCTGGAAGTTTTTAAGGGTTTCCTGATAGTATTGATTTTCCACCGGATCGTTGCAGTCGGGGCACATGAGAATCTTGTAGGATTCGTCCAAGGTGTCCACGTAGCACTCCAGCAGCTTAATGGCTTCCGGCAGATTGGCACAGCGGGGATTTACGAAGAGGACCTCCATGGTTGTGCCCACCGTGAAATCCTTGCCCTCGCCGATGGAGAGCTTTAGCGGCACGGCGGCATATTCACCCTCGGCGGTGGAGAGCAGCCCCCGATCCACAAATACCCCGGAATATAGCTGGTAATACTCGTCATATTCCTGATCGCTCATGTTTGCGGGCATGTCCAGGTTGGAGGCGTCCATGCTGTCCAGGGCGGTGAGCATGGCGTTGAACTCAGGCGTATCGAAGGTAAGCGGTTCGCCCTTGGCATCGTAATAATCCAGATAGGCCTTGAGCATCAGGTCAAAGACCACGGAACGGTTGCTCATGGTGGTGCAGAAAGGCATTACGTTCGTTTTGCTCTCATCGTCAATCCACTCGTTGTTCCAGCGGGTGATGAACTCGCACAGCTCCACAAAGGTTGTGGGCATATCTTCTTCCGTCAGGCCGATTTCCTCCAGCTTGCTGGGCATATAGCTCAGGGTGGAGCCGTAGACGCTCACCGGAATGGCATACAGTTTGCCGTCCTTCATCACTTCATCCCGCAGGGCAGGATATAGGGAGTTTACGTAATCCATGAGCTTCTGGCTGGAAGATAGATCTGCGCAGTACCCCTTTTCCAGCAGGTTATCAAAGCCATTTGCCACGCTGGTACGGATGACATCGATGGTGGTGTCCCCGGATACCATGGCCTGGCCCAGATCAGCCATGCCGTAGTACTGCTCGCTGAAAATCAACGGGATGTCGGGATTCTCCTGGGTGAACTTCCGGGCGGCGGCATCCCGCCAGCTGCCGATAAGGGTCAGCGTCTTGGTGGGCAGATAGGCAGGGTCCAGGTTGTGGATTTCCAGGCCATCGCTGCTCCACAGCGCGGCATAGCCGGAGCTGAAAATCGTCATGCTATCCACATAGCTCTGGTTGGCATAGGCTGCCTTGAAGGGAGTACCCATGCCGGTCATGCCCCACAGGGTGCTTTCGGTAAAGTAGTACACGGTATCCTTGGCTGCGTCGTAGGCCAGGGTGTAGATATAGGCGGTATCCGCCATCTCCTTTAGGGAAACCGTGGCGCCATCTGCGGGATTGACGGTTACCAGCTGGGCGGGGATCTCCTGGTTGGTGTTTTCATCCCAGGAAGAGGAAATATAGCTCAGCAGCAGGCCATCCTTGTAGGGTATCGTGCTGTTGATCCGCTGGGTGAGGGGGAGCTTCGTCACAGCGCCGCCGTCCAGGTTAATGTCATAGAGGAAGTATTTCGGTTCGCTCCCACGCCAGTCGGAGGAGGCGAAGTAGACATGTCCATTCATGCAGCACAGGCCGTTGATGTCCACCATATAGGAATAATCTTCCTCCTGAATATACAGGTCATTGGTGGCAACGGTGCAGACAACCTCCCGGGACATGGCCCCGTCCGCAAAGGTGAGACTGGCAATTTCCCCATTCAGGGTATTAAAGCCATAGAGCTTTTCGCCATCGCTGAACAGATAACCAAAGCCCGTCTCCGGATCGGCACCGATGTTGGCCTGGGCGGCCTTGGCATCTTCCATGGTGCTATACCAGCGGGTATAGCACAGCTTGTTCGCCAGCAGTTCCGGTTCGCTGCTTTGGCCCTGGGTATACCGGTAGAGCGAAAAAATATTGTCCGACAGCTCCTCGTCAAACTGATTGACGAGCATGTACAGCGTGTCCCCAACGGCTACGGCAGTGGTGACAGAGGGACTATTGTTTGCATCATAGTCACGGGCAAACAACGTTGTATCGCCTGGAGCAGCCCATGCGGCCGCTGCGCACAGGGTCATCACCAGCACAAGCAGCAGCGCGATCATTCGCTTCATCATACGTCTTACCTTCTTCCTTATCCTGATTGTGGAGCCAGTGCAAAAACTTGCCTCCGTTCTAATTGACGTTCCAGGGATGGAAATTCCTGCACGGCTTTACTTTTTTTCTGCAAAGCTGTGCGCCAGCCCGCGGCACAGGTTGCTCCCGGCAGGCGAAATCCTTGCTGCGGGCGGCTTTGCGGCGCCTTTGTGCCCCTGCCATAAGGGGCTGCTTGGCCACCGTTCTGTGCTGGAACATCAAAAGAAAAATCCGGTAACATGCCGTTTGCCGGATAGAAAAGGGCTCCATAGGCAGCCCAAGGAATAAGGCGGGGAAATATTCCCCGAAGCGCTGCGTGGCCTGGTGCGGAAAGTCACTTGCCTAAAAAGAGGGAGGCACGCATGGCATGCCTCCCCCGGGGGAAAGTTATTTACCGGCCATTTGGCGCTCGGCCTGCTCGATCAGGCGCTTGACCATGTAGCCGCCGATGGAACCGGCCTGACGGGAAGGCAGGTCGCCGTTGTAGCCCTGCTTCAGGTTGATGCCCAGCTCGCCGGCAATTTCATACTTCATGTTGTCCAGGGCCGCGCGGGATTCGGGCACCTCGATCTTACCGCTGCTCTGATTCTGGGACTGATTCTGATTCTGATTATACATGTTGCATTTCTCCTTTCAACGTTTCCGTGGGGGAAGGATGACCGATGCTTACTTGGCCTTGCCCGCCAGCTGATTTTCCGCCTGCTGGATCAGGCGCTTGACCATGTAGCCGCCCACGTAACCGTTGTCGCGGGAGCTCAGGTCGCCGTTGTAGCCCTGCTTGAAGTTGATGCCCAGCTCACGGGCGATCTCAAACTTCATGTTGTCAAGGGCGCCCCGAGCCTCCGGCACCATGCCGGACGCATTCTGACTCTGATTCATCTGGAGTTCACCTCCTGTTCTCGTTGTCAGGGCTATTGTGACCGGAGTCGCGGCCGCACAAACCTGGGAAATTCACGAAAAAACGCAGGCGCATTTCCGGCTATGGAAATCTTCGCCTGCGTTGCATCCCTTGTCAGGGCGCTTATCTATGGAAGCTGCGCCGGTCAATCTTCCCGGTACTCCAAAATATCGCCGGGCTGGCACTCCAGCACCTGACAGATTTTCTCCAGCGTGGAAAAACGAATGGCCTTTGCCTTGCCGTTTTTCAATATGGAGATGTTGGCTAGGGTGATGCCCACCCGCTGGGCCAGCTCCGTGACGCTCATTTTGCGCCGGGCCAGCATCACGTCCAGATTTACAATCAGCATGGGCGCCTCCTCAAATGGTCAGGTCGGCTTCTTCCTTCATCTCCGCCGCCTGGAAAATCAGCACCGACAGGGCATAGCACAGCACCGCCGCGGCCAGGCCCAGCAGTATCAGCCCCAGAAGCCCCAATGTCGTCACGCCCGACAGCGCTCGCCGTGTGCCGAACCAGATCAGTCCGCCTATGAGGTAAGCCACCTCGAACAGCGCCAGCCAGGATGCGACGCGCACCCGCCGGGCATTGGCACGGGTAAAGCTTTCATCGCGCCCGATGGCTGAAAACACCTGCCAGGCCAATACCAATGCCCCATAAAATGGCAAAAATCCCAGATTTACATACCACACCGCCGCGGACGCAAAGCCCGCATAATCAGGGTAGAACCGGGCCACGTAGTGGACCAGCTGCGGTATGGGCACCAGCCCCGCGAACAGCACGCCGGCAAAAGTCAGCAGCGTTACCGCCTTGAGCATGCATGCCAAATGCTTGCGGGATTGCAGGAACTTTTTCATATGGATTCCCTCCCTCATCGTTCGCCCTGGCCTTATGATAGCAGCATTTGCATTGAATGTCAACGAAAAATTATCGAATATCGATAAATTTCTATTGACAAACGCAGCATTCCATGGTAGCCTTCCCAGCAGAGGAGGGATCAAAATGTTCCAGAAGAGACCATGGATTACCCTGATGGCGTTCACGGCCCTGGGCTTTGCCTTGACCCAGGGTATCCTGTTTTCCCGATGGGGGATGAATGTTGGCCTGCTGGCGGCAGCAGGCGTGCTGCTGTGGCGCGCCTGGGGAGGCGGCCCCCGGCGTCGCGGGGCCTGGTGGTGGCTACTTCCGGCGGCCTGCTATGGGGCGGCCATGGCCCTGTGGGAACAACCCATGCTGTCTCCGCTGCTGCTCCTGGGCATGGTGATTGCCCTGGGATTGTGGGCGCTGGACGGCATTCACGCGGGCGGGCCGTGGGAACAGGCGCGGCCCTTCTTCCCCTTCGGGGAAATGGAGGCGGTGGCCTCCGGTCTGCGGCGCAGCGCCCGGGCGGGCCGCCTGGGCCGGGTTGCCATGGGCGTGGGCCTGGCCGCTCCGCTGCTGATTGTGGCGGGAGGGCTGCTGCTATCGGCGGATCAGGCCTTCTATGATTTTTTTGAGGGCCTTACCAACAGCCTTGCGGACACGCTCACCGAGGTGGTGGCCAAGGCGGTGCTTTCGCTGCTCATTGGCGTCTATCTGTGCTGCTTCTACCTACAGGCTGAACGCGAAAAAACCCCGGCTTTGCGTCCCCAGCGGGAAGGCGACCCGGTGGTGCTGGGGGTGATGCTGGGGCTGTATTGCGGGCTGTACCTGCTGTTCCTGGTGATTTCCTGCCGGGCGCTGCCGGAAATGCTTCGCCCCGGCGGTGCGCCGGAGCTGTACAGCGGCTATGCCCGGCAAGGGTTTTTCCAGCTGTGCGCGGCGGCGGTGCTGAACCTGGCGGTTTTCCTGGGGGTACGGCGGCAGCGCTGCGCGGGCCGTGGCCTTACTCGCGGGGCGCAGACCCTGCTGGCGGTGCTGACCCTGTGCCTTATTGCCCTGGCGCTGATGAAAATGCTCCTCTATATCCGCCTGTACGGCCTGACGCTGCTGCGGCTGTATACCAGCTGCATGATGGTGGCGCTGGCGGTACTGTTCCTGGCGCTGCTGGTTTCCCTGTACCGGCCCTTGCCCATGCTGCGGCTGGGAGCGGCGCTGGCGGCCTGCACCCTGGCGGTGGTGGGGCTGATGAACGCCGGGAGCCTGGTGGCGCAGGCCAATGTGGACCGTTACCTGGCCGGGGATTTGCAGGAAATGGACCTGACCCAGTATACGGACTTCCCGGACGCGGCGGCTCCGGCCCTGTGCCGCCTGCTGGCGCAGACAGAGGACCCCGCGCTGCGGGAGGAAGTCCTGACCCTGTTTGAAGACGCGCTGTCTACCCGGGAGCACCTTTCCTGGTGGTCGGACAGTCTCCAGCGCAGGCAGAGCGCGGCGCTGATGGCCCAGGCGGTGGAGGCGGCGGGGGAGTAATCCTCCGCCGCAGCGTGTCGCAAAAGTGGGGAAACCCACTTTTGCGAGGAAGCAAATTCGGTCAACCAGAGGTCGCCCGAATTTGTAAGGAATTGATTT
>ERZ1643249.4741-NODE-4741-length-11194-cov-6.486848_pt1 | contig 11194 bp, 7 predicted proteins | sample MGYA00579263_ERZ1643249 | MGnify/ENA primary metagenome ERZ1643249 (study PRJEB29033, sample SAMEA4952264) | chicken gut metagenome | biome: Broiler Chicken; feature: Gastrointestinal Tract; material: Caecum | place: Ireland | collected 2018 | study: Broiler...
TTGATAGAGCACAGGCGTATAGAATTTTGAATAAGGCAGCACAAGCTGTTGGGGTGAAGGAAAGAATCGGGACACATACGCTAAGGAAGACTTTTGGATATCATCACTATAAAAAATATAATGATATAATACTCCTGCAAAAAATCTTTAACCACTCCTCTCCATCAGTAACACTCCGCTACATAGGAATCGAACAAGATACAATTGATGAAAGCTATATGAATTTTTATTTGTAGACTTTTAATTAATTACAATACCTACAAATAATATCTTTTTGGTATTGTTCTAGTTTTTCTAATAGAACGTCATCAAAAATAATTTCATTTTCATCAATAGATTTTACGCAAGGTGCCAACCAATCCAATTCTTCAAAATCAAATCCATACCTTAATAACATAATTTCTTTAGAGTTATTTGTGCCATACTTTAAGTAGTTTATCATTGCCAACGCCCTAGAATCTTGAGTTTTATCATAATACATTTTGAATGCCGCAGATATAGGATTACTTAATGAAAAAGATAAAACCGTATCGAGATATTCATAAGTATCATATACTAATTTATCATAATCAAAATCTTTAAATGTTGCATTTTTGTCAAATAGTGATTTTTGAAATGCATTAACATTAGGGAGTTCACTTGGGATTTGCGAATATTTTAATTTAGTAGATGCAATTTGTTTATGAAATTCTTTCTCCGATATAAGCTTTTCTTTTAGCTGTCGTCTTAAGTCATTTCTGCGTTCATCATCTGTAATATAGTTATACCTAAAAGCAACTATTTGGCTAAAAGAACGCCCCTGAACTTTCCATAAAAGTATTCGAAGTGCTACACTTAATATGCTTTGTTCAGCATATGACAAGTTTTTACGTCTTAAATGCTTTACAAATATATTTTTAAAAGAATTTTTCACTAATTCTCTTGTATTATTATTCATATTTTTATAATTAGCAGCACTTATTATATTGTTATCAATAAACATATTATCTAAGATTAACTTTATATCATCATCTAAATTTGCATTTTTTATGCGCTCTTTTTGTAATTCAGTAATCTGTAGTTCATCATCAAATGTATTATTACGTGTTGCGTCAACTATATCTTTTGCATCTTCTGGTAACGATGAGAAATCATCATTATCTAATTCTGATGTATTTTTTATTTTTGTATCTATATTGAGCCTTTCCAAAAAATTATTATAATTTTCTTTTGGGACAATAACAAAACCATAGTCAAAGGCATTGCTAAAAGTTTTACTTCTTCCTGCCCTACCAATTAAATTTTTAATCTCTAAGGATTTTTTATCTTCATTGCCTCTGAATCTATAATTATCAATCCATACTAAATCAAAAGGCATATTAATACCCTGTAGTAGTGTTGATGTCGCAAAACAAATTTTAGCGTATCCTGAATTGATAAATTTTTCTATCAAAAAACGTGCCTTTAAAGGAATAGAACCATGATGAATTACAATCCCCTTCTGCATCATTTTTACTAGATTTGAAACTTTTTTATCTTCTGTAGCGCCAATATATTCTTGTAATTCTTTAATAATTTTTATAGCATTGGGATTTGTAATTTCATCGCACAAGTCAAGATAATCTCTAAAATCTTCAAATAGTTTTTTACTATATATTTTAGCTTTTGAAGCATAAATTAATATGGTTGTACCTTTTTGTTTTAATATTTTCTTTATAATATTTCGAGTGTAATAATATCTTCCCGGTTTAAAAGTAGGTCTATATGCAAAAATGTCCCCTTTTATGGGTGTTAGATATATTTTCCCGACAGAATTTTGTTTATAGCTTTTGAACGAAGAATTTTCTGTAATATTATGTTTTTCAAACTGTGCCTGAGGATTATTTATAAAGGGATGTGCAAAAACTTTTGTTGCATTAGGGAATTCAGTATTAATTCTTCTTATTAAAGAATCAAAAGTAAGCCCTCTCATATTTTCTTCTGATAATTGTGCTTCATCAATTAAAAACAAACCAATATTAAAGAGATCTTTAAACTTAAATAATTCTCTTGCTCTTTCTGGAGTCAGAATAAAGACACGCCTTTTTGTATGTCTTATATTTATATTATCTACAAACTGCAAAACTAACACATCCTTATTATTATCTAATATTTTTAATGTTTTCTCTAAATATTCAGCTATTAAAGCTCTTGATGGTACAATAATTACAATGTCGTCCTTTCTATGTTTGATTAGATCCATAAAAAGATATGATTTGCCAGAACTAGTTGGAGCAGAAAAAGAAAAATATTTTTTTTCATCAATATTTTTAATCATGTTAACTTGTATAGGAGTAAATGAATTTTTAAGGTTTGTTTTTATATCTTTAGCATATGCATTATAAACCATTTCTACCAAAGAATGAGGCTTTAATGGTTTATAAAATATGCCCATTAAATACAATATTTTACTTTCATACATTTTAAATATTTTTGGATGGAATAATTTTATATATGCTAGTTTTTCTAAGTCAACATTTGAGATAGGACCTTCTTTATACATTTTATTAATAATGTCAGTAATAACTTTATCGACATTTTTAGCTCTTATGACATTTGTTTTATGAATATGTGGCTTAATCATACTTGAATACCTATAAAAAATAGTTCAGGATATTTTTGCAAATATTGTCTTACATTTTTATTATTTTGTATTGTTTGAAAAATATTTTCAAAGTTGTTATGAACCGAAAAAGCTGCTACATAACCTTTGGAGTCATTGGATAAGTGTTTTGCATTTACTCTTGAATTAAATTTTTTCAAGTCAGTTAATTCCATTATATCTTTTTTCTTGTCTATGAATTTGCATATTTGTGAAATAGCTTTAGTATATGCATTTTGTTCAGAATTAAATTTTGCTTCACCATAAAACAATATGTCTTCTCCTGAAATAGTATGGAAATCAAAGCCAGGATTTCCTTTCGCTTTTTCCTTCCAAATTTCAGCCAAAGGAAATTTTGCATGTTGATATGTTTCTTCTAGTGTTGATTGAGCAACAGAAGAGACAAGAAATTCTCCAAATTCAGCTCCTATTTCATTTCCAACTTCTTTTAAAATTTTAGTAAGAATATTAATAGTTTCTTCAGAACGTGCCAGAAAAGAATTATAATCTATCTCATTATCAAGTTCTTTTAGCCAACTTTTATCAAGAATATTTATCATCATTTCTTTAGCTTTTTGCGTTATATTATTAATCTTTACACGAACATAACGTAACTTGCAGTCATTACAAACTATATCATTAGTATCCAAAATTTCTACTGAAGGTTGTTTTATATTCATCACTTCCCCTATCTTTTAAATTATAGGTGTTTTTATTAAAAGAACTTTAAACATTAAGGAAAATTTAATAATTTAGATAAGACTCAATTGAGGTCAAATTATATTAATATCTAAATTTATCATTGCCTTATGTTCATGATAATATAATTATGTGGAAGTTTTAAACTGGAGTTCTGCTTTGCCAACATCTAATTTTGAATATTTGAATAAATATTATCCACAACTTGCAAAGTTTGGTAGTGCCGCAGAATGTTATTTATACTCAGATCCTAATGCTTGTATATATAAACTTGGTTTATTGAGTGAAACTATTGTCAATGCTGTTTTTGATATTGAAAAACTGAGCATTCCGGAAGATAAAAACACATTAGCAATGAAAATAAGAATTTTAAAACGTGAAGGAGTTCTTCCTAAAATTATTGATGATATTTTGTATGCATTAAGAATTCGAAGAAATGATGCAGTTCATGCGGGTTTGGACTCCATTGATAATGCCAAAATCTTATTAAAAATGGCATATAATTTATCAAATTGGTTTGTAGAAGTATATATAGATTGGCAATACAAAGCTCAGCCTTTTGTTCTTCCAAGTAAAATACCTACAACCGATTATGAAAAAATTATAAAAGAAAAAGAATCCCAAATTAGTGCTTTGAATGAAAAAATCATTCAAATGCAAGTTATTCAAGAATCAAGTAGCACAGAACGAAAAAGACAGGCCGAAACAGTTTCAGAAGGTCTAGATATATCTGAAGATGAAACGCGATTCTTCATTGATGATCAGTTAAGAAGAGTTGGCTGGACTGTTGATACAAAAGAACTTCGTTATTCAAAAGGTGCAAGACCACAAAAAGGAGTTAATCAAGCAATTGCAGAGTGGCCAACAGATTCAAAAGTTTCAAAAACGGGTTATGCAGATTATGCCCTGTTTATAGGATTACAATTAGTAGGAATAATTGAAGCTAAAAAGGCTCTATCTGATATTCCATCAGTAATTGATTATCAATGTAAAGATTATTCTAGATGTATAAAAGAGAATGATTCTAAATATTGTTTGACAAAATGTTGTAAGGATTTTAAAGTTCCTTTTATTTTTGCAACTAATGGAAGAAAATACTTAAAACAAATTGAAACAAAATCAGGAATATGGTTCTTAGATTTAAGAGATGAAAGCAATGCTCCTTATGCTCTTAAAGGCTGGATAAGTCCAGGGGGCATAATGGAAATACTTGAACAAAACAAAAAAGAAGCAGCAACAACATTATCTAATATGCCATATGACTTCTTGCAGGATAGTGATGGCTTAAATTTAAGGAATTATCAAATAAAAGCTATTGAAGCTGTAGAAAATGCTTTAGCAGATGGGAAGAAAACAGCATTACTCTCTATGGCTACTGGAACAGGTAAAACGCGGACTATTCTTGGTATGATATATCGTTTTCTAAAAAGCAAACGATTTAAGAGAATTTTATTCTTAGTAGATAGAACTGCACTTGGAGAACAAGCACAAGATGTATTCCAAGATGTAAAACTTGAAGATTTGATGTCATTAAACCAAATCTATAATATTAATAAATTGGAAGATAAAGACATTGATAAGACAATCAAAATACAAGTTTCTACCGTACAAAGTATGGTAAAACGTATTATGTATCCTGAAGACGAAACTTATCCTTCAGTTTCAGATTTTGATGCAATAATTGTCGATGAAGCACACCGTGGATACATTTTAGACAGAGAAATGAGTGATGAAGAACTTCTATACAGAGATCAAGATGATTATGTTTCAAAATACAGAACAGTAATAGAGTACTTTGATGCATTCAAAGTAGCATTAACAGCAACTCCCGCTTTACATACTACAGAAATATTTGGAAAACCTGTATTTAATTATTCATACAGAGAAGCCGTAATTGATGGGTATTTAGTAGATTATGATGCCCCTCACACTATTAAGACAAAGTTGAGCAAAAAAGGCATACATTACAAAAAGGGAGATACACTTGCTATTTATAATCCAATTACAGGAGAAATTATAAATAGTGCAGAGCTTGAAGATGAACTTGCTTTTGATGTAGATAAATTCAATAGAGATATAATCCTTCCAAACTTTAATAAAACCGTTTTAAATGAAATTGCAAAAGATATTAATCCTGAAGGCAAAGAAAAAACTCTTATATATGCAGTAAATGATGCTCATGCAGATATGATTGTTGATATTTTGAAAAAGATATACTCTGAATATGGTATAGACAATGATGCTGTACTAAAGATTACTGGTAGTGTTGCCGGTGGAAATAAAAAGAAAATAGCAGAAGCAATTAAACGATTTAAAAATGAACAATATCCTAATATTGTTGTCACTGTTGATTTATTAACAACCGGCATAGATGTACCAGAAATTACTAAACTTGTATTTATGAGAAGAATAAAATCTAGAATACTATTTGAACAAATGTTAGGTCGTGCAACAAGGTTATGTCCAGAAATTGGGAAAACTCACTTTGAAATATATGACCCAGTCGGGGTTTATGATTCCTTAGCTCCAGTTAATACAATGAAGCCTGTCGTAAACAATGTGACAACAACAATTGAGGATTTATATAAGGGGTTAGAGGCTTTTGAAGATAATGATCATATTCAAAACCAATTAGATTTGTTATTTGCAAAAATTCAAAGAAAACAAAAAAGTTTATCACAAAAAACTTTAGAAAATTTTCAAATAAAAACCGACGGCAAAACGCCTACCCAAATAATTAAAGAAGCTCGTTTCAAAGAAACAAAAGCAGCCAGAGAATTTATGCAAGGATATAAAGATGCATTTATGCTGTTAGATACCAAAAAGCAAAGTATCCCAAAACCGAAAGTGTATGACGATAGAGAGGATGAATTGTTAGAACACGAGCGAGATTATATTAATGGTAAACGCCCTGAAGATTATATCGAATCTTTTAAAAAATTTATTAATAACAATATAAATAAAATTGCAGCTTTAAATACAGTATGTACAAGACCCCAGAATTTGACCAGAGCTGATTTAAAAGAATTAAAACTGATTTTAGATGAAAATCAGTTTAATGAAAACATGCTAAATTCAGCCTGGAAACATTTAAAGAATGAGGATATAGCGGCAGATATCATTAGTTTTATCCGACAACAAGCACTAGGCTCGCCTTTGATTAGTCACGAAAGAAGAATTAAAAATGCCATTGCAAAAATTAAGTTGAATCATGAATTTAATAAAATGCAGTTAGATTGGTTGGATAGAATTGAAAAAAGTTTGCTTGAAGAAACTGTTATGGACAAACAAATCCTTAATAGCGGGGCATTTAGAACTAACGGTGGTTTTAATGCTATTGATAAAAGATTCGGTGGTAAATTACAAGAAATTATAGATGAACTCAATGAATACCTATATAATGACGAGGAAAATATTGCATGAACAATAAAGAAATCGTATCAAAATTATGGAAATTATGTGATGTATTACGGGATGATGGAATTACATATCATCAATATGTAACAGAATTAACATATATCTTATTTTTAAAAATGAGTAAAGAAACAGGAACTGAAGATAAAATTCCTGAACAATATAGGTGGGATAAACTTGTAGAAAAAAAGGGGATTGAATTAAAACATTTTTATAAAGAACTTTTAAACTATTTAGGTGACAAATGCCAGGGAAGAATAAGAGAAATTTATCAAGGAGCAATTAGTAATATTGATGAACCTAAAAACCTTGAAAAAATAATAACATCAATTGATGGTCTTGATTGGTATTCAGCAAGAGAAGAAGGTCTTGGGAATTTATATGAAGGACTTTTGGAAAAGAATGCTAACGAGAAGAAGTCTGGAGCTGGTCAATATTTCACCCCAAGAGTCTTGATTAACGTAATGACAAAACTTGTAGATCCAAAAGCTGGCGAAAGATGCAACGACCCGGCATGTGGAACATTTGGTTTTATGATTGCGGCAGATCAACATATTAAGAATAATACAAGCGATTTATTTGACTTATCTACAGATGAACAAAATTTTCAAATTCAGCAAGCATTCACAGGCTGTGAACTAGTACACGACACCCATCGTTTGGCATTAATGAATGCTATGCTACATAATATTGAAGGTAAAATATACCTGGCTGATACATTGTCAACAGAAGGTAAACAACTAAAAGGGTATGATGTGGTACTCACAAACCCTCCATTTGGCACTAAAAAGGGTGGGGAACGTGCAACAAGGGATGATTTTACATTTCCAACAAGTAACAAGCAATTAAATTTCTTGCAGCATATCTATCGTAGTTTAAAGACTACGGGTAAAGCTCGAGCCGCAGTAGTGTTACCCGATAATGTCCTTTTTGCAGATAATGATGGAGAAAAAATTCGTAAGGACTTAATGGAAAAATGTAATTTGCATACGATTTTGAGACTCCCAACGGGTATATTCTATGCACAAGGTGTAAAAACGAATGTATTATTTTTTACTAGAGGGAAAGAGGATAAAGGAAATACCAAAGAAGTTTGGATTTATGATTTGCGTTCAAATATGCCTTCTTTTGGTAAAACAAATCCACTTAAAGAATCTGATTTTGATGATTTTGTAAAATGCTATTGTGCCAATGATCTTTCAAAAAGAAAACAAACCTGGTCAGAAGAAAATCCTGATGGAAGATGGCGCAGATATTCTTATGATGAAATATTAAAAAGAGATAAAACAAGTTTGGATATTTCTTGGATTAAAACTGGAGATGATGTCCCTGATTGCTCGCTAAATGAACTACTGGAAGAAATTAAAACAAAAACGGATTCGATTGTTGCTTCAGTTGCTAAACTACAAGAATTAATCGCTGAGGTTAAAGAATAATGAATACCAAACAACTAAGACAAAAAATCCTTGATTTAGCAATAAAAGGTAAGCTAGTTCCTCAAGATCCTAATGATGAACCAGCAAGTAAATTACTTGAACGTATAAGAGAAGAGAAAGAACGACTTATTAATGAAGGTAAATTAAAGCGGGATAAGAACGAGTCTTATATTTTTGTAGGTGATGATAAGTTACATTATGAGAAGTTTGCAGATGGAAGTGTAGTTTGCATAGAAGACGAAATACCATTTGAGATACCGGAATCCTGGGCGTGGTGTAGATTGAAAGAAGTATGTACAAAAATTGTTGACGGTGCTCATAACCCTCCTCGGGGAGAAAATGTTAAGACTGAATATATAATGGCATCTTCAACAAATATTAATAACGATAGATTGGTTGAACTAGAGAAAGTTCGCTACCTCTCAAAAAAAAAATTATATAAAAGAAAACGAAAGAACAGATTTAAGAAAAGGTGATATTTTACTTACTACTGTTGGAACATTGGGACGTAGTTGTGTATACAATAATGATTTAAATATATGCTTTCAGCGTAGTGTATCTGTTATTTCAACATTAATACACAATTTTTATTTAAAAAGTTTTTTCGATTCAGATGTATTTCAACAAAAAATAAACACAGAGGCAACTGGTACCGCACAAAAGGGTTTTTATCTTAATCAATTATCGGATGTTTTAATTCCCCTCCCTCCACAATCAGAACAAGTAAGAATTTCAAATACAGTACAAAAATTATTAGAAATATTAGAAGCCGTAGAAAATAATAAAGTCGATTTATCAGAGCTCATTACTCAAACGAAATCAAAGGTATTAGATTTAGCAATAAAAGGTAAGCTAGTTCCCCAAGATCCAAATGATGAGCCAGCAGACAAATTATTAGAAAGAATAAGAGAGGAAAAAGAAAAATTAATCAAAGAAGGCAAGTTAAAACGTGATAAAAACGAGACATATATTTTCAAAAATAGTGATGATAACTCTTATTATGAGAAAATAGGTAAAGAAACAGTCTGTATTGATGACGACTTACCATTCGAAATCCCCGACTCTTGGAGAATCGCTAAAATTAATTCAATCGCTTTTGTTACTAAACTTGCTGGATTTGAATATACAAAACATATTGCAAATAATTTATGTTCAGAGGGAGTTCCGTTATTTAAAGGTAAAAACATACAAGATGGTGAAATAATATATAAATTTGAACACTACATCCCAAATGAAGTTTCAGATAATTTAGCGAGGAGTCAAATTAATAAAAAATGTATTTTATTGCCATATGTTGGTACGATTGGTAATGTTGCAATCCATGATAAAAAAGGTAAATTTCATTTGGGGTCAAATGTTGGAAAAATAGAACTATTCAATTCATTAAATATCAATATTTTGGAAGAGTATGTATTGTATTTTCTAAGAAGCAGTAATGGAAAAACTGAATTAAAAAAGCACAAAAAAGCTACCGCCCAAGATAGCATTTCAATTGATGCAATAAGAGATGTTAATATGTTAATACCACCTATACAAGAACAATATAGAATTGTAGAAAAAATTAAATCTATCTTCACTCAACTTGATATCATACAAGAATTTCTTTTTCAATAAAAGATTAAAACTTTTGAATCTTCTTTAATTGTAATAAAAAGGAGGTTCAGTATGAACGAAAAATTTAAAAACTATTTATTGAAAGACAATCTTTCCGAAAAGACAATTACTTCGTATTTGTGGACGATTAACTATTTTATTGCTACATATTCAGAAGTAAACAAAGCAAATTTGCTCGCTTACAAGGGGTATCTAGTGGAAAAATTTAAACCCAAGACAGTAAATCTAAGACTTCAAGCGATTAACAAGTATTTGGAATTTATTAAAAAAGATCGTCTTAAACTTAAATTTATAAAAGTACAACAGAAAAACTTTTTAGAAAATGTAATTAGTAATGCAGATTACAAATATCTGAAAAATCAGCTAAAAAAAGATAACAATATGGAATGGTATTTTGTTGTATGGTATTTAGCTGCGACTGGAGCAAGGGTTAGTGAATTGATTCAAATTAAAATTGAGCATGTCCATATTGGATACTTTGATTTATACACAAAAGGTGGGAAATTAAGACGATTGTATATTCCAAAATTACTTAAGGAACAAACAGAAAAATGGCTTAAAGAAAATAACCTTGACTCTGGCTGGTTATTCAAAAATCGTTTTGGAGAAAGGATAACTGCTCGTGGAATTTCTCAGCAACTTAAGAACTATGCAATAAAGTACGGGTTAAATACAAAAGTTGTTTACCCTCACTCATTCCGGCATAGATTTGCAAAAAACTTTTTAGATAAATTCAATGATATAGCACTTCTTGCCGATTTAATGGGGCACGAAAGTATTGAGACCACAAGAATATATTTGCGAAGAACAGCTAGTGAACAGCAAGCTATTGTAGATAAAGTTGTGACTTGGTAATTAAAAAGGCTCTAGGTTTTACCTATGAGCCTTTTATTATTGTTTCTAAATTATCTAAACAAGAAAAAATATTTTCCAATTTTATAATAATATTATTTTGTTCTAGTAATGGTGGTATCGGGACAAGTACCCCTTTTATACGCTCAATCGCTAATTTAGGCATTGCTACGTGATGAGTTTTATCGATAAATTGATTTTGTACATAATTGGATAAAGTTAAATACATTAAATATTTTTTATTAATTAACAAAGGAATTACCCTTACTGCGTTTTCAGTAAGATTAGCACCATTATATTTAGAAGGAATTGTCCCAACATTTCCAATTGTTCCTGCAATTGTAATATATAAATCTTTATCTGTAATTATGTATTGTTTAATTTTATCAAATAGATCTTCTGATATGTAATGAATATCATCTTCTATAATAGTATTATTCTTCATATCAACAATTCTTAAGTATGGATGATTTGTTTTTTCATTAAGTAACGTATACCCTGAAGGCAATCTTTTCCCACCTTTAATTGTTGTAATATTATCAAACTCGCACCATCTCCA
>ERZ1643249.4744-NODE-4744-length-11189-cov-4.410365_pt1 | contig 11189 bp, 8 predicted proteins | sample MGYA00579263_ERZ1643249 | MGnify/ENA primary metagenome ERZ1643249 (study PRJEB29033, sample SAMEA4952264) | chicken gut metagenome | biome: Broiler Chicken; feature: Gastrointestinal Tract; material: Caecum | place: Ireland | collected 2018 | study: Broiler...
AGTTCCGGCGAGGATGTTCCGACTCTGCCGGGCGTCATAAGCAAAAGCTTTTTGCCCTTTCCCCTGTACCAGGCATTTACCTTTCCCACTGCCTGCGCCACCTGCGGCTTTTGCGCATAGGGATATTCGTAATAAGCCTTCGCATCAATCTGCACTACCACATCAATTTTCTTTTTTTCAGAACTGCCTACGACAGAATCCTTCATCTGAAAGAAGATATCCTCTTTCGGAAGATCAGGAATCTGCGTGACGGAACCTCTGGCTCCCGTATAAAGCGGTCGGCACTGCAGCAGGCTGACCACAAACTGGCCCGTTTCGTCCAGGTTCACCGTATATTCTATATCCACTGGATTACCATAGGCACAATCCAATGCTTTTAATATCTCCTGCATCATACCGGTAAACTCCCGATTCTCCAAAAGTCCCTGACAGGTGGTAAACCAGACCTGTCGCCGCCGGTTCATCCGCAGCAGAGCATTCTCTGCCTCATAATCCCGCTCCATGACTGCCTTTTTAAACCAGAGCGGAAGTTCTTCGGCGAGCGTACGCACCTCGACGCTCTTTAATTTATTTTCTTTCGTATCCAGGACATCCATCACACGCTGGGAAAACCGGTGCCGCTCCGCCATACTGGCATGCAGCGAGACGGCTGGCCGGTCCAGATTAGCCAGTCTGGGATAATCATGATCCGGCCGGTCCACTGCCCTGGTCCCCAGGCCTGCCACGATCCGTAAAAGTCCGGCAGAGGGATCCATATCCTTATTCCACCGGTAAGAGCTGTAACTGTAGCCCACACCTGCTGCTGCCGGAAAGAACAGATCCCCATGATACGATCCGGAAACCCGCTGCACAAGAATGGCCATCTGTTCATCTTTGTGCTGCAATCCTCTTTGCTTTCTGTACTCCAGCGCAGACAGATCCATGGTGCTTGCATAGACTCTGCGGATCGCAGACTCAAATGCTTCCAGCCGCTCCGTCGGACTACCTTGGTTCACACAGAATACGGATTCATATTTTCCGGCAAATGCATTGCCAAACCCATCCTCAAGGAAACTGGACGAGCGCACGATAATCGGACTTTGTCCATAATATTCCAGAACAGACCGGAATTTCTCCCGGATATCCGGCGGAAAACTTCCGGAGAGAAGCGCTTCTTTGAGCGCCTCCGCCTTTGCGAAATATCCCTCGTCCGTTCTCTGCGCGATTCTTGTCTCCCAGCAGTTGTTTGACACAATATAGGTATAAAATACGTCTGATCCAATATAATAAGAATCATGAGGCTCCAGCCGATGTCTGTACTGCGGCAGTTCCTGATAAATAATTTTTCTTGCCAGGAGCATCCCGCATGCCTTCCCGCCCACAGATCCGCTTCCGATCATACGATCTCTGAGCTGAAAATAATCTTTTGGATGAAAATATTTTCGGATCCTGTCACTCAGCCGCCTGTCTTTTGTCATCGTACTCTCGATTATCTGAATCTCTGTCTCCTCACGGAATTCGCCCCTTTGGTACTCCATCTTTGCCAGTGCAAAAAAGCGGTCGTGACTGTCATAATTCTGATCCTGGTTCTTTTCCTCCTCTTCTTCCACAAGCTGATAGTACCTGCTCATGGCAACTCCGCCATCCACAGCGAAAAATCTGCATTTTTCCGATAAGGTAAGAAGTGTTTCCGCCGGAACAGCTTCCCTTTTTGTCTGATAAAAATCACAGGCGTGCGGGAGAAACATCCGATTGGAATACCTGTTCCAGACCTTCAGCGGATGAAGGTATATTCTGTCCCCGTGATACACGTCCAGTAAAAGCTGCGTCGTATCCCGGATCCGTGCCACGGCGTCAAAAGAATGCCTTCCCCGCAGCAGCGGAAAATATGCTACCGTATCCAGACGGAACAGATAAGGACAGGTCAGACGGAAGAAATTTCCCATCATCAGATCGGTATACCAGACTGACTGAAGTGAAGAAAGGCTGTCGAATACATAAAAGGCATTTCTTCCTTCTTCCGTAATCCTGTTATATATTGCAACTGTGAACGCTTCGAACCCTTTATCCGGATCAAACTCGAAAATCTTAAGTCCGGGCATCGGCGGAAGAATCGGTTCGTGTCCGGCAAAACGCATATAGATCAGATTCCGTCCGTCCCGGACAGCCTGCGCCGCAAAAGGCAGGGCAAAAAATTTAAAATCTTCCAGGTCTGACACACTCCAGACCACATTGTCACCTATCCGGATAGAATTTAAAAGTTCGTCCATCCCCGGAAATCCACTCTTTACTTTATCAAACGCTCCCATAGCACACCTCCCTTGTCCTGATAAAAACTGCTCTGGCCAAACCAGGACATAAGCAAAAAAAGAACGAAGAGTCACAGAATTCCTGTGGACTCCTTCGTCCTTCTTCTTTATATAAATTATAATATAACGGTGAACAAAATACAACTTATATTCCCAGTATTTTCAAACTTCCTTCCCGTCATCTTCCTTCTGGCAAATCAACGTCTACTTTCAGGATGTACAGCCTGGAATCAAAATCGCAGCTTGGAATCACTCCGTCCACCAGTTCGCCGGCTGATCCGTCCGAAGTAATCAGACCGATATGCATCAGCTCGCTGCCGGAATAACTTTCTCCTCCGTCGATGCAGTAGGATTTCTTCTCATCCAGTCCCTGGAGACGAACGCGGCTAAAGGGCATATTGACGCCGTTTAAGATCTTATACCATCCCACAACGGCCACGTTCTGATCTTCGCTGACACACATCCAGCAGACGATATTTCCCTCAAAGGGGCTGGCCAGCCGGTAGAAGGTTCCGTATTGAATGACTTCCCGGTATTCCTTCATAAACTCCACCTGATCTTTTACCATATCAAGTTCTTCCTGCGGCAGCGCATTGAGATCCAGCTCATAGCCAAAGGTGCCAAAATAAGCCACATTCGCCCGCGTTTTCATGGGTGTAGCCCGGCGAACCTGGTGATTGGGCGATATAGACACATGGCTTCCCATACAGCTGATAGGATAACACATGGTGGTGCCGTACTGGATCTTTAATCGTTCACAGGCATCGGTGTCGTCGCTGACCCATCCCTGGGGCGCATAATAGAGAATGCCGGGATCAAACCGGCCGCCGCCGGAAGCGCAGGACTCGAACAGTACCTGCGGGAAGGCCGAAGTCAGCCGCTCATACAGGTCATAAACTCCCAGAATGTAACGATGCATCACTTCTCCCTGCCGGTCCGCCGCAAGCACGCCGGAAAAGGCCTCGGAGATGCTGCGGTTCATATCCCATTTAATATAGGATATCTTCGCCTCAGAAAGCAGCTTCTCCAGCATCTCGTAAATGCAGTCCACCACCTCTTTGCGTCCGTAATCCAGCACGTACTGGTTCCTTCCGTGACTCATCCTTCGTCCCGGAGTCTGAATCACCCAATCCGGATGCGCCCGGTATAGATCCGAATCAAAATTCACCATCTCCGGCTCGATCCAAAGACCGAATTTCATTCCCAGCTCCTCGATCCGTTCCGCCAGGCCGACTATGCCGTTTTCCAGACGGTTCAGATTAGGATACCAGTCTCCCAGTCCGGACTTGTCATTGATCCGGTTTCCATACCAGCCATCATCCAGCACAAACATTTCGATTCCCTGATCTTTTGCTGTTCTGGCAATGGAAAGCAGCTTCTCTTCCGTAAAGTCAAAGTAGGTAGCTTCCCAGTTATTGATCAAAATGGGACGGGGCCGGTCTCTCCAGTAGCCCCTGGCCAGACGTTTCTGATACAATTTATGATAAACCTGGCTCATGGCATTCAAACCGTTTGCAGAATATACCATCACTGCCTCCGGCGTCTGGAAGCTCTCCCCGGGCTCCAGCTTCCAGCTGAAATTCAATGGATTGATTCCCATCGTCACCCTGGTCACATCGTAATGGTCCACTTCTGCCCTGGCGATAAAGTTTCCTGAATAGACCAGGCTGAAACCGATGGCCTCTCCTGCGTCTTCTGTCGTGTGGGGACGTTTCAGCACCACAAAGGGATTATGGTTATGGGAGGAAGCTCCCCTGGTGCTCTCCACACTCTGAATCCCCGGCCGCAGATGGGTGGAATAGATATACCGTTCCCTGCACCATGCGCCCGACAGCTGCATAAACTCATAATCACAGTCCGGCAGATCCAGTGAAAGGCTCATGGCCTCATCCAGATAGACGTCATCCGCTCCCTCATTGACAAACCGGGCGGAACGGGCCAGTACCGGTCTGTCCGCAAACAGCGTATACAGCAGTTCGATTTTTACGCCCGTCAGGCTGTCTCTCACTGTGAGAATCAGCGTCTGCGCTTCCTCGTCGGATTCACAGTAAGTAGCCGGAAGCCCCTCCAGCTTCGGCTTACCGTCTATAACCCGATGGGACTCATAAATAAAATCTGTGACAGCGCTGCCATTCTTCTGAATTACACGCACGGCAGGCTGCCGGTAATCTCCGCTTCCATAAGCGGGGTATTCCTGTTTCAGATGCTCTATGGCAAATTTCATGTCGCCCGGATAGGCATAAATCGTCATAGAACGCTGCACGATCTCCACAAGATAATCAAAATCTTCTCTGTGATCAACCGCTTTTCCAAAATACAGCTGTCCCAGATGATCGTTTCTTAACACTTTTATGATATAGCTGATCATTCCATTGTTCAGATGAAATGTACGGCTTTTTTCTTCAAAATATATACTCATACATTATCCCCCTGCGTCAGCCTTCCAGCTTACGCATATCCTCCAGAATCTTTCGCTCGTTGTTTCGTTCTTCCTCTTCATCCAGCGGATCAAGATACTTACTGAATAACCGCATTAAAAACATGGAATTCACAAATGCAATCATCGCAAAACCGCATACGCACCAGATGAAAGCCGACAAGGGCAGGATTCCCAGATTCAGGTAAGTCAGCGCCATGGGCGCCACATTGAGAAAGGCGATCACAATCATGTACAGCAGATTGCTGCCGATGAAGAAAACACTATTTTTGATACAGGTACGGATTTTTCCTTCAAAGCTTGCCATGACAGGAAAAAGATACATGGCAATAACCGCAAGGGCAATGATACCCGCCCATACCACGAAAACACAGTTTTTCAGCACGCCGTCCATGTAAGAGCAGATCCGAAGATCCACAAAGAAAAAAATTGCCAGAGCAAGGATTCCAATCCAGGAGAGCGTCGCTTTCTTAAAATTATCCTTAAAACCGTGGTAAAATTCCTCAAAGGGATTGATCTCCTTATAACGCACCAGCTTCAGCATACTGTAATACATGGCGCAAAAGCCCGCACCCGCCGTGATCAGCGGAATCAGCGTCAGCACGAACATCAGATTCACCAGAATAACGGTTCCGATAAAAGTACAGATTTTGCCAAAGGTACTGTCATTATTTAAAAAAGCTAATCTCATTGCGATCACTCCTGTAACATATAATCCAAAAACTCTTCTACTGCATCCACGTGCTGTACATGGGAAGAAATCCCCAATGCGCAGCCCTTCACATAGCTGTTTTCTTCCGTCATCAGAATGCTGTCGCTGATATCGATTCCCACCGGAACTTCCCTTTTTGTTCCGTCCTCTTCCTCTGTGACGGTGGTGATAATCCTGTCGCTGTATTTTTCATACAGCCCCCTGGTCCGTTCATCCTCCAGATCCATCAGCCGTCCGTTGGCTCCCAGCTCTTTCAGATTGTCCGGTTCCATGACTACCGCATCCAACGTCTCACTGTCCACCAGCACTACCAGCTTTTCATAATAATGATTGCCGGTGACGTCGCCCTGGGTCATATCGAAATAGATCTCTTTGTCAAAGATCACATTGACCTTTCCGGTATCCACTCCCGCATCCTTTACATACCCTTCCCAGAAATCCGATCCATTCTCCACCTGAGCATAGGTATTGACAAATCCCACATAGAGGTGGGTGTCACGGTTTGCATTGATCAGATGCACCGCGAAGTAAATAATAAACAAAATGAGAGCGACGCCGCCGATGATCCACAGTTTGTAATACTGCCAGACGTACTCGCGCTTTTTCCTCGCCGACAGTCCTTCCAGCTTCCTTTTCTCCTGTTCCAACCATTTCACGGTGCCACTCTCCTTTTCTGCCAGTAATATTTAGTTTTAATTTACAGCTTTCCGCCGGATGTTGCAATACCTTCCACGAACTGTTTCTGGAAAATCAGGTAAATCACAATCATCGGGATACATGCCATCAGCGCGGCAGCCATCAGCTGTGGATAGTTGGCCGCAAACTGACCCTGCATCTTCGCCAGGGCAGCAGACAGAGACGTGGTCTCAATGCTGGTGCAGGCGATCATCGGCCACATCAGATCTTTAAAGGCGAACACTGCGGTAAAGATACCCAGCGACACCATACCGGAACGGGTCAGCGGCGCCATAATCATCAGGAACCGCTGGCCGATATTGCATCCGTCGATCTCGGCCGCCTCCTCCAGATCCTTCGGCAGGCCCTGGAAAGATGTTTTTAGCAGGTAAGTACCAAAAGCGGAAACCAGACCGGGGAACACCAGCGCAAAGGTGGTATTCAGCATACCCAGTTTGGAAATCATCAGATACTGGGGCAGCAGGAAAATCTGCGGCGGAACCATCATCTGAATCAACACCAGGGAAAACAGGAAGTTTTTCCCCGGGAAACGCAGGCGGCCGAAGGCGTAACCTGCCATCGTTGCTGTCAAAACCGCGCATACCACGCGGAAGAAGATCATCAGCAGCGTATTTTTGTAGAGAAGCAGGAAGTTATAATTTTTCCACACTTCGGTAAAATTCTCAAATTTCCAGTCGGCGGGCAGAATTACAAACGGATCGATGGAGGTAGACTCCTGTACCGTCTTGAACGCTGTCAGCGCCATCCACAGGAAAGGAACGATCATGATGATCGACATGACAATGAGAATCACATGTATCACGATTCGGACGATTCTGTCCCTTGTACGTACACTGTCCATCATAATCCTCCTTTAGTTATAGAATACAAATTTCTTCTCCGCTCTTTGCAGAATGACCGTAATGATCATAATGAAGATCAGGAGCATTACCACCATCGTGGAACCGTAGCCTTTGTTATCAAAGGTAAAGGTGTAATCGTAGAATACGCACACCAGAGATTCCACCTTGCTCATGGCCACGTTGGTCTTATCCATTACCATATAGATAATATCGAAGATCTGCAGCGCGGCGATGATACGTGTCTGCACGATGAAGAAGGTCGTCGGGCTCAGCAGCGGCACCGTAATGTTGAAGAACTGACGGATGCCGGTCGCGCCGTCGATCTCAGCCGCCTCATAGTAATCATGAGGAATTTCCTGAAGGCCTCCAAGGAACAGCACCATATTGTAACCAATGATGGACCATACGCCGATCACTGCTACGGAAATCCAGGCGATGGCCGGATCAGAGATCCAGGCTGTCTGGGTTCCGAAGATATGATTCAGCAGACCATACTGCTGGTTATACAGCCATTTCCATACCATGGCTACTGCAGCCGGAGCCGCAACCATGGGCAGGAAGAAGATGGTACGGTATCCGGAACGGAACCGCATCTTCCGGTTCAGGAATACCGCCAGTACCAGCGCGATGACGATGGAGAACGGCACCTCGATGATCGCATATTTGATGGTATTCAGCAAGGACTGCCAGAACTCACCGCTTGTCAGTACGCTGGTATAATTGGCCAGTCCCACGAAGGTATTTCCCAGACCGAAGTCTCCCGTTTTGTGGAAGGACTGCCAGATGGTATTGATAATCGGGTAGAAGTTCAGGATAATCAGTCCGATGATCGCCGGAGCAACAAAGCAAAGTCCCCATACGGCCTCATTTTTCTGCGCCCTGGTCATTTTCTTTTTTACTTTTTGCTTCAAGGTTTTCCCTCCCTCCCATTACACGTTTTTGCATATACATTTTTATGTAATGATCAGGTTACTGCTGTTCCTGTGCCAGCGCCTCGTTCATGCTCGCGGCGATTGTCTTACAGGTATCCGCCATGGTGGAAGGATCGTTCCATGCGGGAACCAGCTGTTCTTTCATGTTCTCCGCCCATACAGCAGATCTGGAGTAAGGCATGATAACCAGTGTGGCGTCGCCGTTTGCTACGTCCAGATAAGGATTCAGATCCCACAGATCGGTACAGTTAACCCATGCATCGGAAGTACCCTTGTAAGCGCTCATGGTCACACCCAGTTCAGCCTGTCTCTTCTGGCCTTCCTCGGAACCAAGGTAGGAAATCAAAGAGTAAGCGGCATCGGGATTGGAGCAGTCTTTCGATGCGGACCAGCCAAGGCCATTATAAATGGAAACACGTTCGCCTTCATCACACTGACCGTTGCCGTTGGCATCATGGTACGGGATTTCCGCTACGCCCCATTCGGAAGCGTTGTCGTATTCCTGGAATGCAGCTACACGCCAGGAACCGAACAGTCTCATGGCGCATACGCCGGAGGTAAACAGGTCTGTCTCACCGCTCTCTGCCATGATGGACTGAGCCGGCATACAGTCTTTTACCATCTTGCCCACCATTTCCATAGCTTCGATGGTCTTAGGATCATCCATTCCGGATTTGGTGTGATCCTCGCTGATGACATTTCCGCCGTAGCTGTAAATGATATTGTAGAAGAACTCCTGGTTTCTGTCGGTGTTTTCTGCCATACCGTACTGAGAACCGTCATCCTTGGTCAGTTTCACAGCAGCATCATACATGTCTTCCCAGGTCCAGTCGTTGGTGGGATATTCCATGCCGGCTTCATCGAAGATGGTCTTGTTGTACCACAGGGCAACCGTATCGTAATCCTTGGGGATTGCATAGTGGATGCCGTCGTCATTGGTATACAGTTCCACGATATCTTCGTAGTAGTTTGCCATGTCAATGTTCTCATCGCCTTCAATGTAATCATTCAGGTTGAGAAGAAGACCGGCATCCATGTACTTCTGAATATTGTTGGAATGCATCCAGAATACGTCCGGCATGGTTCCGCCTGAGGCACCTGCTTCCAACAGTGTCCAGTAGTCGTCCCAGGTTACCACTTCTACTTTTGCTTCGATGCCGGAGGTCTCCGACCATTCGTCGCAGATGGTCTGGATGCCCTCCTGCTGGGTCGCATCCCAGATCTTTACATCCAGCACGCCGGAATCGGACCCGCCTCCCTCAGAGGAGGCTTCTTTGCCGCCTCCGCAACCTGCCAGAACCGGTACCACCAGGGCCGCTGCCAACATTGTTGCTAACACACGTCTCAATTTCATATGTTTTTTCTCCTTTCTTTTATTCCTTCTTTGCTGAAGTCTGTATAAATTATAACAATTTACACTTTACTCCACTATAGACATATGCGTGGGCAGCATGGAAAAATGTGTTTATTTTTTTATTTATTTTTTACATTTATTTTACTTATTTTTCCGTTTTAAATAATTTATACAAATCAGTTCCGGATGTGTTTGTCTATTTTGCCGGATATTTTTTGATGCTATTGTTCTACTTTTGATTTTAATAAAATTTTTCAGTTATTTTTTTCCACATTTTTACTTGTAAAATTTTACTGGAAAATTTGTATTTTGGAAATTTCCATAGTATAATTGCCACGAATCAAAGACAAATTTGCCAAAACAGTATCCTGTGGTCAGATCTTTTTTCCATCACAGAAAGGAGTCTTGTCGTGGACGCAAAAAAAAGAAAAAATCAAAGCGGCACCGTTCTGGAACTGTTTTTCCAGGACTCAAACCTTCAGGTAGAAGCTCCCAACGAAGATATCCCTACGGATCTTCAGTCCACCTATTCCGGCCCGGCGCCTTATCACCTGAATTACTGCGGATATGAATCCTGCGCCCCCGGATATTGCTTTGACTTCTTATTTGATTCACATTATTTTCAGCGGCAAGGGAACATACCGGACGGAAGGTACCACCTACCATTTAAGCGCAGGACAGCTTTTTCTGATCTATCCCGGCGTTTCCACTGTTTATCAGGCAGACGAAAAGGATCCCTGGAGTTACGGCTGGGTGGGATTCAGCGGATATCACTCGGAAACCATCCTTTCCTATATGGGGTTCTCCCGGGACAATCACGTGGTTTACGTAAATTATCTGGAACCTCTGCGTCAGTCTATCCAGAATATGCTGGAACTGTTTTCCTATGTGATGGATCACAGCCCCAATGCCAGAGAGACCCAATATGAATACTCCAAAACCACTTACGCGGAAGTTGCCATGCGCTACCTGACCAGCAACTATCCCCGCCGGATCAAGATCTCCGACCTGGCTGACTATATCGCTGTGGATCGCAGTTATCTGACTAAAAGTTTCCGGGAACAGTACCACGTTTCCCCCCAGGAATATCTGATTTCTTTGCGCATGGATCAGGCTCAGTTCCTACTGGAAAATACAGGGAAATCTGTCACGGATATCGCCGCTGAAGTGGGATACCCCGATTCCCTGGCTTTCTCCAAAAGCTTCAAACAGCGGTTTGGCACCAGTCCCAGTGAATACCGTCAATATATAAAAAACAGCGATAAAAAATGAGACCGTCTTCAGACAGTCTCATTTTTTATCGTTTCATCGCCAACTGAGCGGATCACCCGGCAGGGTGTTCCCACCGCCACCACATGATCCGGAATATCTTTTGTCACCACGCTTCCCGCTCCGATCACTGTGTGATCACCGATGGTCACACCGGGAAGGATGATGGATCCGGCTCCAATCCAGCAGTTTTCTCCGATATGAATCGGAAGATTGTACTGACCGCCTTTTCGCCGAAGCTTTGGATCGACGGGGTGGGTGCCGGTATCTAAGGTCACATTGGGGCCGAACATGGTATCGTCTCCCACGTAAATGTGCGTATCGTCCACCGCCGTCAGATTAAAATTTGCATATACACGTTTTCCAAAATGAATAAACTTCCCTGCCCAGTTGGCGTGAAAGGGCGGTTCGATGCAGCACCCCTCCCCCGCTTCAGCCAGCATCTGCCTCAGCAGGAGCGCACGCTTCTCCTCTTCCCAGGGGGCCGTCTGATTATATTCATACAAAAGCTTCATCCGTTCCTTTTGCTCCTGCAAAAGTTCGGGATCATTATAAAAATATATTTCTCCTGTGTGCAATTTATCTTGTTTTCCCATTTTTCTCTCCTTACAGATAAGCCTCATTGATCAAAGTACGGGATTTTTTACTGCTCTTTTTCT
>ERZ1643249.4745-NODE-4745-length-11188-cov-7.239828_pt1 | contig 11188 bp, 8 predicted proteins | sample MGYA00579263_ERZ1643249 | MGnify/ENA primary metagenome ERZ1643249 (study PRJEB29033, sample SAMEA4952264) | chicken gut metagenome | biome: Broiler Chicken; feature: Gastrointestinal Tract; material: Caecum | place: Ireland | collected 2018 | study: Broiler...
TTCATGGGTTCCTCCTTTATTCATACTGGAATTTTTGAAATGCGTCTCTCGTTTCCCGTTCCAGCTGTACGCCTGCTGAGAAAGCGAGTTTGAATTGCTCGGCGGCCTCCAGACTGACCAGAACATTTTTACTGGTCAGCACAGCGTCCAGCTGTTCCTTCTGTTCCGCCGTCAGACCCTGCTTGAGTGTATTCACCGCTTCCTTAAAGCGGGAAAGCGCCTCTTTGTACTCATCAGTTCTGGGCGGTGCCATTTCGGCCAACGAGAACTGACCATCATAGATTGCATCCAGAATCATAGCCTGTCATCTCTCCTCTCGTGATTCCCGCACGGGGGGACCTCGAATTGTATTGCATATAGGTATCATATAACTTACCTCTCGATCTCGCAACGCTGACGAGCCGGGCGCATGGAGACTTGACTTTCCTCATCGGGGACGGTATCCACAACCCTGTCTTTGTCATTCATGTTCAGCAGCGCATTGAGTTCCGCCAAACGCCTGCTCTTTTCAGCCAGTTCCTGTTCCTGCTTAAACGGCTGCTGCAACTCGTCCCTTGCATTTTCCAACTGCTTTTCCAGCTGTACCAGATCATTCGCCGCCGTTTCCCGGAGTTTTGTGATACCGGCAGCGGCATTGGCGATTCGGGTGATATTGCCTGCGGCATCCGCTCCCAGCTGCACATCGTAGACGCCAGCGCCTACCAGCTGAGCATGAAATTCCTGGGCCAGAGGGAAGTAGATGGCCTGCACCGTCAGCCCCTTATAGCTTCCGATGGGAACCGGCTTTTCGCTGGTCATGGCCGCACCGATCAGGCCCAGCAAAGCCCGTCCGGCATCCTCCCGCTTGTCATAGGTCGTATCCATCAGGCAGATGCTGAAGGTATCCTTGCCCTCGTCATCTAAATGGGTATGTTCCTCCACCGTTTTGGCGTCCGCCGTGCAGTTGGCGATGCGCCCCTTGGCCTTCTGGATTTCTGCCGGGAACACGATGGTCACGGCATCCTCCATGCGGTAGTGCTGGCTGGTGTACTGCGCTTTCAGGGTGCGCAGCCGGGTGACCTGAATATCCAGGTCCATCTTTTCCTTGATGGCCGGATTTCCGGCGGCCAATGCCTTGACCTCCGCATAAGACAGAGCCGCCTCGTCCATATCATCACAGGACCGGGCCGGGCTCTTGCTGGTCATCACCTGGCCAATGAACCGCTGCTTGTTCTCGATCAGCTGCCAGGAATAGGCGTCAAAGGTCGCCTCGGTGACATAGCGGTAAATGGAAACCGTCTTGTTTTCGTTGCCCTGGCGTACCATGCGTCCTTCCCGCTGTTCGATGTCGGAAGGCCGCCACGGTACATCCAGATGGTGCAGGGCTATGAGTTTTCGCTGCACATTGGTTCCGGCTCCCATCTTGGCCGTGCTGCCCATGAGGACCCGCACCGTGCCGCTGCGGACCTTGGCGAAAAGGTCTGCTTTGCGGGCCTCGGTGTTGGCATCGTGGATAAACTGGATTTCCTCTTTGGGGATGCCTCGCGCCACCAACTTGTCCCGAATATCGTCGTAGACGTTGAAGGTGCCCGCCTTGGGTGTGGAAAGGTCACAGAAAATCAGCTGGGTGGAGCGGTTTTCTTTGGTCCGCTCCCAAATCTCAAAGACGCGGTCCACACAGGCATTTACCTTGCTGTTGGGATCGTCGGGTAACTGAGGGTCGATCAATCTCTGGTCGAGGGCCAACTTTCTGCCGTCATTCGTGATTTTTAACATATTATCTTCTTTGGGGTCCACCGAACCCTTGCGCACGGTGTCGGCCCGTTTGCCCAGGTCCGCCACCATCACCCGCTGGATGCTGCTGGGTTGCAGCTGCACATTGATGGGTTTGCCGCCCTCCAGGTCAGGCACCGGCAGTTTGAGCATATCCGCGGTCTGAATGTCGGCGCACTCCTTGAACATGGCCATCAGTTCCGGCAGATTGTAGAACTTGGCAAAGCGCGTCTTGGTCCGATAGCCTGTACCCTCGGGGGCCAGTTCAATGGCGGTCACAGTCTCACCAAAAGTCGAAGCCCAGGCATCGAAGTTGGACAGGCCATTGATTTCCAGCGTATGCCGCTGCAGGTATCGCTGCATGGTGTACAGCTCCGTCATGCTGTTGGACAAAGGGGTGCCAGTGGCAAAGGTCACGCCCCTCCCACCGGTGATCTCGTCCAGATACATGGTTTTCATCAGCAGGTCACTGGCCCGCTGGCTCTCGGTCTGGCTGATGCCCGCCACGTTCCGCATCTTGGAAACGCACATGAGGTTTTTGAACATATGGGCCTCGTCGATCATCAGGGAGTCCACACCCAGTTCCTCGAAGGTGACCACATCGTCCTTTCGCTCTGCCTTCACCAGCTTTTCCAGCCGCTTTTCCATCTGCTTGCGGGCCAACTCCATCTGCTTGATGGTGAAATTCTCTGCGCGCTCCCGCTTGAGCATAGCAGTCTGCTCAACAACCTCGTCAATCTGCTTTTGAAGATAAAGCGCCTGTCTCTCCGGCGAAAGGGGAATACGCTCGAACTGCGAGTGCCCGATCACAATGATGTCATAATTGCCGGTGGCGATTCGACCACAGAACCGTTTGCGGTTGGCCTTTTCAAAATCGGTGCGCTTGGCCACCAGGATATTGGCGTTGGGATAGAGCTGCAGCGCCTCTCCGGCCAGCTGCTCGGTGAGGTGATTGGGCACACAGATCAGTGTTTTGCTGCAAAGGCCGAGGCGCTTCTTTTCCATGGCGGCGGCCACCATCTCATAGGTCTTGCCGGCACCTACCACATGGCCCAGCAGCGTATTGTTGCCATACAGGATATGGGCAATGGCGTTGCGCTGATGGGGGCGCAGTGTGATTTCGGGATTCATACCATGAAACTGAATATGGCTTCCGTCATACTCACGGGGGCGCGTCGAATTGAACCGCTCATTATACAGCTTCACCAGTCTTTGACGGCGGTTCTGGTCTTTCCAGATCCACTCTTTGAAAGCGTCCTCGATCTGCTGCTGTTTTCCTTGGGCGGCCTGGGTTTCCTGCGGGTTCAGCACACGTTGCTCTGTCCCGTCCAGGCCGCGGACCGTATCAAAGATGCGAATGGCACGGAGGTTCAGCGATTCTTCCAGAATGTGGTAGAAATTCGCTCTGTCCGTGCCATAGGTAACGGTCGCTTTAATATTTCCGCCTGTAATGCTTTTGCCAGAAATGTTCCAAAGCCCGGTGTAAGGTGCATAATGCACATCCACCATACGCCGGGAGACCATTGGCGCGTCCACCAGTTCATCGGCAAACTGCTTGATGATGGCCGGTTCGATCCAGGTGGCACCCAGGCGCACCGAGATTTCGCTGGCATCCAGGTCTTTGGGCTGTACCTGCTCCAACGCTTCCACATGGACCCGGAATCTGGAATCTTGTTCAGCGGCAAGGCGGGCGATCTCCAGCTTCTTCCGAACATTGCCGGAGAGGTATTCATCTGCCGTCCGATACACCGGGTTGCCGTCTGCTGTCTTTTCCAGCGGGTCCTCAAAGATCACGCCGGTCAGTTCCGATGCGATTTCTTCCTCGGTCTTGCCGGTCAGCTGCATCATGTAGGGCATATCCACACCGGCCTTTTCGCCAATGGACAGGGCCAGTGCGTCGCTGGCCGTATCCGCGCGGTCGGCAGGCTTCGCACTGCGGATGGTCCGTTTGGTGAACATATCCGATAGCCCTTTCAGCTTACCGTTTTCGTCCACATCTTCCAGAGAACACAGCAGGTAATAGCTGCTGTCATCCTGGAAGGCCAGCGCCGAACCGCGGCTGGTGATCAGGCCGTGTGCATGGGTGTAGGTATCGTATTGCTTTTTCAGCTGGGCCTGCAGGCGATGGATTTCTGCATCGGGCAGGTCATCCAGCTGGGCTTGCAGCAGCTCCCGCACGGTATCCCGCAGGGCAATCAGTTGGCGCACCCGATTGTCGGCGGTTGCGCCCAGCCGCATTTCCTTCATCACGGAATTGGTACGGAAATAGATTTTGCCGTCTTTCAGGGTATAGCTGAAATTCCGAACATCCGGGTCGGCCTCAATCACATCAGCGTCCTGTTCTTCCGCTGCCTCGATAGCAATTTCCGGTTTGGTCAGGGTGGCGGAAAGATGGGCCATGGCCTTGTCCAGCTGTTCCTCCAGCGTGCCTTCGCTGCTGGGCTCGCAGGTGGGGGTAGGTCCATAGGGGCCGCTGACCATCTTGATGGTGCCGCACACCATCTCCGGGTGCTCCACAAAGTATTGGTTGATGGGAATACCATCCGCAGTCTGGCCGATGTGTAGCCATGCCTCGTCCCGCTCCACCAGCCGGTCCCGTTTTTGCAGGAAAAGAATATCTGCCACCGCTTCGGTTCCGGCATTCTGCTTGAACGTGGTGTTGGGCAGCCGCACCGCCCCAATCAGGTCACAGCGGGCAGCGATGTACTTCCGCACGGTATCGCTTTTCTTATCCATCGTGCCGCTGGTGGTGATCATGGCAATGATGCCACCGGTGCGCACCTTGTCGATGGTCTTGGCCAGGAAATAATCGTGGATGCGGAAATGCAGATTGTCATAGGCCCGATCACTCACCGAGAAATCGCCAAAGGGAACATTGCCCACGGCACAGTCGAAAAAGCTGTCCGGCAGGTCCGCTTTTTCAAAGCCAGTGATCTGGATTCGTGCTTTCTGGTAAAGCTGGCGGGCGATGCGCCCGGTCAGTTCATCCAGTTCAACGCCGTACAACTTGGCGCTGTGCAGGTCAAAGCTGCTGGGTTTGTGGGCAAAAAAGGCACCGGTGCCCATGCTGGGTTCCAGAATGTTGCCGCCACGCACCCCCATACGCTCCAGCGCCCGGTACATGGTATGGATGACTTCGGGCGGCGTGAAGTAGGCCGTAAGGGTGCTGCTCCGTGCCGCCTGATACTCACTTTCGGTGAGAATAGCTTTCAAATCGCCATACTCCTGGGACCAGTTGGATTTGTTGGGGTCAAAAGCATCCGCAAGTCCGCCCCAGCCGCTGTACTGAGCCAGGATCTTCTGTTCATCCTCGTTGGCCGGTGCCATGCCCCGGGCCACACGCTGCTCTACCTTTTTGAGGGTGCGGATGGCTTCCATATTGGCGGCAAACTTCTCCTTGGGGGTGCCGGGGACAGTGGGCCGATACGGTGCAACATAGTTGATGGGCTGGTACTCATAGGGTTCCGAGAGGGCTTTGGCATCTGCCATGACCTGCTCTACAAAAGGGGAATCTTCGCTTTCTTCCTGAGATTCCGGCTGCACCGCCGCTGTGCTTTCTTCTGGCTGAGGCTGTTCCTGAACTGCGTCCGGCAGAGGCAGCACCTGCAGGTCTGCATTCCGGTCATCCCGTCCAAGCAGCCGGGAAAAATTTTCCCGGTCAATGGTTCGGCTGAACAGTGGAAAGTCCTGGTCCTGCACCAGAATACCGGCCTCGCCAATATCCTGCACCACATAGGGCTTGCCATTTTCCAGATACACCACATCCCCTGGCGCACAGGGGCGCTTGATGGGGGTAGCCCGGGCAGCCAGTTCAGCTTGCTGTTTACTGAATTCTTCCTCGGCAGTGTCAAGAAGGCTGTCATAGCTCATGCCACTCAGTTCATGGGCAATCAGTTCTGCTGTGGTGGCATACTGCGATGTAAGCAGATGCTTATCATCCACCTCGTAAACCAGCTTGTGATGCACAAGGTCAGCGTAGATGTTGATTTCGTGGTCACCCTCACCATCGGTGGAGAAAACCAGATTGATATAGGAAAGATCATCAAACTCCGGCGGTTCAAAATCATTCTCGGAACAGTATTCCCGAATGATCTCCTTGGCCTGTTCCAAATCCGCAGCTTTTTGTGCCTGCTCAGCTTGTCGGGCCGATAGCCATGCTTCATACTCGGAGTGTTCCTCGGTTGTCAAATAACGGTTGCTCTGGACCAGCAACTGCAATCGGCTGGAAACTTCACGCCATGTCAGTGGGCGGTTCACCCGGCCATCATTGGTGGTACATTGGATTTCAAAGCCTTTGCTGTTGTAGTCAAGCCAGCTCTGGGAACCGTTGGCAAGTTCCCACGACCTGCCGCCGATGCCATATTCCTTTTTCAGCCAGTGAACAGTTTCGTCCATCGTCGGCAAAACCTGCTGGGAGAAATAATACTGTATCCGCAGCTTGCCATTTTCAAAGCCGCTGCCGTCGCAAAGTGCCCGGGTGATCTCCTCGTCTGTGATTTTTTCGCCGGTGCGATCAACCACCGGAGGGGCCAGCGGCTGCACGTTATCGGTGACTGCCGCCTGCTCAACCTGCCGGGACTGGTGTTCTTCGTCTGGCAGGCCCATTTCTTCGGGCACAAAAAAAGCGGGGAGTGTTTCATCACTCTCCGCTTCCAGTTCTTGGGTATCTTTGTTTACAGGGCGTACAGCATCGGCATCACCATTTCCTCGGCCTGCGCTTTCAGAAGGTTCATCTGCTGCGCCCAGCCCAGCGGGTCGGTTTTCCGGTTGGGCATCGATGTCTGCCGAATCAGATGCTGCATGGTCTGGTTGATCTGCTCCCTTGCGCTCTTGTCCACTTCCAGCAGATGGGGGTACAGCGTCCCCTCCATCAGCATCAGGTCGAAGGTCACCGGCGTGTTCTCCCGCAGGAACTCCCTGCGGATCTCGCCGTACTTGCCAATCGGCTGTGCCGGTTGTTCGCTCAGTGTCAGATTCGGGATCAGATACCCGTTCACTTGGGTGTACTCCATCACGGGATGCCTCCTTTTTCGTTTCTTCGGTTTGATTATGCGCTTCCGGGGCAGACAATGCAACGCTGTCGATCTGGCGGACAAGACTGCCAAGGCTTTGCAGCATGGGTCGGCTCACCTGTGAAGTCAACGACCCCAGCGCTACCGCAATAGCATCGGTATCGAATTCGGAAACCGTGGCAAAAGCATCCGTTTCCAGCATTGTCGTGTCGATGCCGCATCGTTTGGCCATCATGTAAGCCGCACTTTGTGCTGCCAGTCTTTCCAGTATCTTCTGCTGTTCGTCCCTATGCCGCTACTCCAGTGTGCTGCCGGAAATAGTGTTCTCCAACAGTCGGGAAATCTGTGTGCGATGCTCGGCAGCTTGGGTGGCCGCACGCAGGGCAATCGCATTCTGGACGGTATCTGCATCGACGGTTTGTTTGAGTGCTTCCCACACTCTCTGCCGATTGGTATTGTCCACCATCCAAGGCATTGCCTGCGGCACATACTCTCGTCCGTGGGTATCTGCTATGTCAAACACATAGCGGAGTTTTCCCCGGTTTGAATGACTGTCCAACAGGGCAATGCCGTGACTGCCTCGGTTGACCCAACGCAGCGCCTTGTTATTCCAGTAGTCGATACTGGCCACAGCGGTGGCATTGGGCCTCTGGCTGAAAATCAGAAGTTGGTTCGGGAAGGCGTAATTATAGGTATAGGCGGCGGAATCCAGAAAAGCCTTCCACGATTCGCCGCTTTCGGTAACTTGCCCGACCAGTGACCGGGCAAGGGTTCTTATATCCTTGTAGGTGGGCATTCTCCATTCCTTTCTTATCGTTCGGGCTCAGTGCGCTTTTGCGTTCTCCCTTTTGACAGTTGCCGCTCAAACCCGGTGGGCAGCTCCGAAAATCCGACGCTGTCCACATAGTAAGCGGTTCTTTTTCCCGCTTTGTCGGTAACGATAATGTCGCTCATAGACATAGAGCTCATCTGGTGCGCAAAGGGACGATTATCGCTGTTGTGAAGCATATAGAGGTTATCCAGTGTGGTGTCCTTGGCCAGTATTCCGGAATAGACATGGCGATAGTCGCTGGCCTTCATCTTGTCTTTGGCATACCCATAGTCAGCAAAGCGATAGTCAGCTGCGCTGTACCGGCTCAACTGATAAATCTCATAGGTATCGGCACGCTCCCCCTCATGGGAAGTCTGCGGCATATAGATAGTACCGTTTGCCCTGCTTATCTCCGCAAACTGGCAGATATGAAACAGCTGATTTGCGCCGAGGTAAAAGTGGTATCCATCCGAACAGGCAAAGCAAGGGGTGGTTTTGGTGGTACCATCCATATAGCGCATTTTCAGAGATTCACCATCCTGCAAGGTAAACAGGTCCTTGTACTCCGGGGTAATAAAGCGAATGGTGCGACGCTGCGCACCGGGAAGAAGTTCCCGCAGCTCGCTCCATGTTTTCTGTATTTCTGCATTACGCCAGGCAGGAAGGCGCAGGCAATCGCTCAGCAGGGTGTCTTTCCCATTCAGGTGCTGCACAAAATCCAGTGTTCCGGGCCTGGGCAGCGTGTTCTGTACGCCCAGGGCTTTCACCTTATCACCGGAGAGCGACTGGTAGGCAGTTACCGCCTCCTGCAGCGTGTCAAAACGCTGAATGTCCAAAGGTCCCAGTTTGCTCAGATCCTCGCACACATAGAAATGATCTATAAAGGATTGCATCAGCGCACCTCCTGCTGGCGGACAGCTTTTTTCTTATGATAGGTGGGGCGTCCCAGCTCATCATAGTTTTGGGGATCGGCAGCCGGACAGTGCCAACCGAACAAAGACCCGGCTTTCATTGCGGATGCCTGCGCCTTGGAAACACCAGCTTTCTGGTTGAGATCATCCACAATTTCTGTGGAGGTCATGGCAATGTATCCTTCCGGCTCCCACTTGTGATACCCACTCTCGCCATAGCAGATGGCTACCACTTCATGGCTGGAATCCAGTTCGGCCCACGCAATGCGGGGGAGCTTCTTTTGCTGGCGAAGCGCCTCCATGAGCATGGTCTTGTTGTAGCCGTAACAATAGAAATTGTATTCCCCTTTATTCGGAATGCACCGCAGATAAAAGAGATGCTCCGGCGTTTCAATACGGAACGCCATAGTGTTGCGGCCTTCAGTGGGAATGATGGCCGTGCGGAACCGCATTGACCGGGCCAGCATGGTCTTGCGATCTCTGAGCAGACCGTTCTGGCGCAGTCCGGTAATTACATCTTTCAGTTCCGTATTGAAAGATGGCGTAATGAGATGGGCGTTGTGCGGCCACCATGTATGATGAAAGGTTGTGCCTGTTTCCCCGAAATCTCCACGCAGGTGTCCGATACAGGCCCTGTCGCTGGGAGCGTTATAATGGGTAAAACAAAAGCCCTGCTCATTGCTGGCAGGGCTCAACTCGAACTGGGTCTGGTGGACCGTGTATTTTTGTTTTTCAGCCATGTTGTTCCTCCTTCTGAATGTTACCGCTCACAGTCAGGCTTTTTTCGTTCTTGCCGCTCCTTCTGCACTGCGTCACGGATAAGATTCGCATTCACCTCGGCCCAGTGTGGAACACACTGTTGTGAGATGACGCCCAGTACATCGTAGCCACGAATATAGAATTTCTCGCCATCACTCAAACTATGACAGAGGATTCTTTGAGCCCTTCTGCCCGGTGCGCAACCAAACCCGCTGATGGCCAAGACAAGCTGATCTTCCTTTGTGCGATATTCCGGCGACAGATATGCCGGATTTAGAATGAGTATCTTGTTCTCATAGTTTTGCTTGTTGCTATCCGTGCAGCAAGCCTCCGGCCCAAAGGGAACACCGTCAGAGCCTCTTTCCGACTGAATGTCGCACAACACATCAACCTCATCCTGAATACGGAGCGCAAACTCGTTCACGATCTCAAGGTAGTTGTTGGAAACAACAGCCTCCGTATACTCATATCCAAAGGCAGTTGTCTGACGTTCAGCCAGCAGATACTTCTCATCGGCGTTATCATCAATGCCAATGACAAAGTGGTGCCTGCCAAAAGTGAAGGATTGTTCGATTCGGTAATCACCTGCGTATTCTTTTTCTTCCATCTATATCACCTCTCCAAAAATGTGGGTTTTCGGCCAACCCGCTCATCGCGGGGTTTGACCCGTGGCTGCTGGGGGATCATCCTCAGACCGGTTTCTTCATCCACCAGTTTCTCCGGGTAGAGATAGCGCCGGTAATAGCGGTCCGCCTGTTTGCGGGACAGCTCCCGCAGTTTTTCCCCGTCCCAGCCACAGATCAGGGCGCGGCCATTGATGTAGGTGGACTCATCAATGGTGCGGTTGAAGGGCAAAGAATCCTGTTCCTCGCTGCTGACCAGTGCGATCACTTCGTTGCCAAAGGGCAGCGCTACATTTTTCTCTCCCTGAATGATTTTTTTGACGGCTTCTTCTGCGCTGTCAAAGAACGCAATATAAGGGCAGTAGCCCGGTTCCAACACAAGCACTCTCATATTGATCCCTCACCGCTCCATATCACGATTCTTCTTTCGGTACTGGGCTTCCAATATTCGCAGAATCTGGTTGACGATTTGCTCCTGCGTGAAGCCCTTGGGGAAATACTTGCTGACACGTTCCATCGAAATGGAGATTTGCGCCTCGCGGGGCTTTACGCTGGGCGGCTGGGCGGTCATTATCTTTTCCAGCCTGTCCGGCGTGAGGTTGCCTTCCCGGCTGGCCGCTTTCAATTTCTGTGCTTGGGACAGGGAAGGGGAACACACCTGACCATCAATGTACTGGAAAAAATCCTCCTGTTCTTCGGGTGTCAGGTAACTGATCTCCACAGCCGGGTTGAATTTCAGCTTGTTCTCATCCACCATCTCCATCAGTTCGGGGATGAGGTTGTTCAGGCGAATGTAGCGTTGGACCTGTCTGCCACTTTCACCACTTGTTTCTCCCACCAAATCAGCACTCTCAAAATTCCCGACAACTTGTCGGGAATTTTCTTTTGACGGTCTACCGCTCTTTCTTTTGATGGCGTCCAGTTTCATCTTGTAGGCTTTCGCCTTTTCAGATGGCAAAACGTGTTCCCGCTGTACGTTGGAATCCACCATCAGGATAGTGGCGGTATCATCGTCCATTTCTCTGACCAATACCGGCATTTCCTGCAGGCCCGCCAGCTCACACGCCCGTTTGCGCCGGTGACCAGCCACCAGTTCATAGCTTCCATCAGGGCGAGTTCTGGCAATGGCGGGCATCAGAACCCCGTGGACTCGGATACTGTCAACCAGCTTTTCCATTTCCTCATCATCCCGGACTTCAAAGGGATGATCGGGGAAAGGATTTAACTCGCCAAGCGGCAGCATCTGTACCTTCTCCAGCTTAGCCTCATCCCGGTCCTCCTGGGTGGTGAACAGGTCAGCGAAGGAAGGGTTGATCTCGT
>ERZ1643249.4747-NODE-4747-length-11188-cov-4.479026_pt1 | contig 11188 bp, 10 predicted proteins | sample MGYA00579263_ERZ1643249 | MGnify/ENA primary metagenome ERZ1643249 (study PRJEB29033, sample SAMEA4952264) | chicken gut metagenome | biome: Broiler Chicken; feature: Gastrointestinal Tract; material: Caecum | place: Ireland | collected 2018 | study: Broiler...
TAAAAACTCTATTATATACAGAAAATTCTGAATCTTTTAATTTTGATGTGTCTGGATTTTTATTAAATCTTTCAATCCTATTCACACAAGATTTTAATTCATCTCTATAATACTTTTCCAACATTTTAGCAATAGCTCTTGACATAAACTCTCCTTAATTTTTGCAAGTATATCATAATGAAATTAGATGTCAATAAGATTAAGAAAAATTTTTTTTATCTAACTCTCGTTTCTTTATAGCTTCACGTTTGTCATACAATTTCTTACCACGAGCAATAGCTATTTCTACTTTTAAATTACTTTTAACAAAATATGCCTTAGTAGGTACAATAGTTAAATGTTCTGTTTCAACTTTTTTCTTTATTTTTTCAATTTCTTGTTTGTGTAATAAAAGTTTTCTATCTCTTCTAGTCATCTCATGATTGCTGCTTGAATCAAATGAATTTGCATATTCCTTTATATAACTATTTCTTAGAAAACACTCATCATTTTTAATAAATCCATAACAATCATTAATAGAAAAATGCCCTAATCTAACTGATTTGATTTCATCACCTGTTAGGACTATTCCTGCTTCAAACTTATCTAATAATTCATATTCAAATTTTGCTCTTCTATTTTCTGCAACCAATTTCATACAAATATTATATCATAATTTTAAACACTTTGTAAATTATAATTATTAATATAAAAATATTTTAATCAAAAAAATAAATATAAAAAAATATTCTAAAATTAATTAGAATATTTGTATTTTATATTAAAAATTCATATTTATTTTAATATTTAATTATTTTTTTTAATTTTTTATAATTAATTTGTATTATCTTCTTTTTCTTTTGTTTTTATTCGATTTGGATTTTGTAGTTTTAGATGTCTTTCTCGTCTGTTTTTTTGCTCTATTATCTTTTTTCTTTATGACGAAACTTCCTAATGTATTCTTCTCAACTCCTACCAATTCAAAATCAATTTGTCTTAGTTTAGTATTTGCATTAGCTACAATTACTTTTAATGTATCTCCAATTGTATAATGGTGATTATTGCCTTTAAGAGTCATAGACATATCATCATATTCATATTCATCACTTGGAAGATATTCTAATCTCACCAAACCTTCTACTCCATTTTCTAGTTCAACAAAAATACCAAACTCTTGTACTCCAGAAACAGTGCCAACAAATTGCTCTCCTATGAACTTAGTCATATATACAGCTTTCTTGTAATCGTCAACTTCTCTTTCTGCTTCATCTGCTGTTTTTTCTGTTTCACTCGATTGCTCGCTCGCTCGTGCTACAATCGGCGCATACTTTAATTTCAAATTTTGAATTGGAACACCACGCAAATGATTTTTAATGATTCTATGAATCAATAAATCTGGATATCTTCTAATTGGACTAGTAAAGTGGCAGTAATATTCACTTGCTAAGCCAAAATGCCCTAAGCATGTAGGTGTATATCTAGCTTTCATCATCGAACGTAAAATTAACTTTGTCAAAGTGGTTTCATTTGTTTTGCCCTTGATTGATTCAATTATTTTTTGATAACTTGCCGGCACATCTCCGTCAATCTGCAATTGATTAGCTACCCCCATATTTTTTAACATATTTGATAGCCTTAACACTTTTTCACTATCTGGTTTTTCATGCACACGATATACAAAAGGTATTTTTAAATCAAAATACGTCTTTGCAACACATTCATTTGTTAAAATCATTAAACTTTCAATTATTTCATGTGCTTCATCTTGCACTCTTTTTTCTATGCTGACTATTTCACCAGAAGCATTCTCCAAAATATAAGGTTCAGGAATATCCATTCTTATCTCACCACGAGAATGACGTTTCATTAGCAATTTTTTAGAAATTTCTTGATAGCATAAAATATCATCATAAACATCGTGATATTTTTCTATTAAGAAATTATCTCCCTCTAAAATATTTTTAATTTCAGTATATGTCATTCTATGATTACTATGGATTATTCCTTCGACTATTCTATGTTTTAAAACATTACAATCTTTATCCAAATCAATAATTACACTTAATACTAATCTATCATTACCCTCACTAAGTGAACATACTCCATTTGATAACTCCTTTGGAAGCATAGGAATGACTTGATTTGAAAAATATACACTAGTTCCTCGCCTATAAGCTTCCTTATCCAAATAAGAATTTTCTTTCACATAATCAGAGACATCTGCAATATGAACTGATAATCTATATCCTCCATTATCAATGCGTTCCACAGCTATTGCATCGTCAAAATCTCGTGCATCTTCTCCGTCTATTGTAATCACTCGTTGAGAAGTAAAATCTTCTCTATTTTTATATTGGCTCTTATCAACAGTTTGCGAAATTGAACGTGCCTCTTTTAAAGTATTGGGGTCAAATTGTTCTATTAGATTAAATGACCTAATAATTGATAGTTGCTCCGCTTTTGGAGTGTTTGCAAGACCTAATATTTCCACCACCTTTCCACGAACTTCTTTGCTGTCCATTGAATCCATGTCAAGTTCAACCCATACTTTTTCATTGTTCTTCGCATTCTTGCTGTCATTTTTTAGAATTCTAATTTGAGGTAATTTATCATCATCTGGGAATACAACATTTTTGCTTTTACCCTCAATATAGGTTCCCACTATATGCGTAGTATTGTGACGTAAAACTTTCACAACCTTTCCTTCAATCTCCTCATCTGATTTACGATTGATAATTTCTACCAAGCAATCATCTCCATCGTATGCACCATTTATTGCAAATGCAGGAATAAAAAAATCTGGATAACCTTCCACATTTGCAAATCCATAGCCTTTTCTATTTAAAGTAATTTTTGCCTTAAAAAATCCTTTATCCGCTGAAATAGAAATCTTCTTTTCATCATCTAAAAAGAGACTTCCGTCATGAATAAGCGAATTGATTTCATTTTTTAAATCAATTACAGACTCTCCTGTCAATTTTGATAATGCCTTAGCAAGTGCATCAATTTTTAAATATATAAGATTATTTTCTCTAATAAGTTTAACTATGTCCATATAATTATTTTAACAATTAATTCAATAAATAACAAATCATATCAAACAAAAAATAAAAAAAATAGATAATTTTAATATAAACTATATAAATTATCTATTAAAATCAAATTGTAATAAATGTTTTAGCATTTTAATAAAGTGTAGGTATTTTCATAAATACAAAGTACAATATACTAAACAATACAATTAAACCAACAGTTATATAAATCAATCTAGTGATTCTGCCTTCACGAGAACCAGATTTGTTTTGCGCATAATAACTATCCTGATTTCCTGTAATAACATTATTAGTATTGCTTCCACCTGTTATTTGCATGAATACCAAAACTACTAAAATTAATGCCAACAATGCTAACAATACTAAGCATATACGTTCAAATATAGGAAAAGTTCTACTCATCCATGCTGGAACTGTTGCCAATAAAAAATTCATATTTCCTCCAAATGCTTAAATAGTATAACATAAATTACTATTATTTACAAGTCTTTTTTATTATTTTCTAATATAAGTGAGCCAAACAAGTAGAGCAAATAATAATACCGCCAAAATCATCATACTAACCTTGACAAATTTTTTGTTGGCTTTACTATTCTCTTTAAAGAAAGTCATAACACACAATAGAATTGCTGCAAGCAAAACTAGCCATATGGTAATAAACCAACTTTGGCTCATCTCCTGTATAAAATTAATAAATTGATAATAATAACTTTTTAACATAATTTTCCCTTAACGTTAATTTTAATATCAAACGAATCTAATATTATTAGAATTTTAACAAAAAGTTAAAGGAATGTCAAGGCGATTATAATAGCAAACTCTTTCCTGTAAAACTTTTATTTGGTTTTAATTGCAATAAATTTAAAAATGTAGGTGCAACGTCTTTCAATTCACCATACTTTTTGAATTTGTATTTTTTATCCTTTTCTACTGCTAGACAAAATACTCTATTGAAAGTATGTGCTGTGTGTGGTTCTCCCGAAATTGTACGCATCATTTCACTATTGCCATGGTCGGCAGTTATTAATAAAAAATATCCTGTTTTCTTTGCGTATTCTACTACCTTTTTTACACATCTGTCTAGTTCCTCTAATGCTTCAACAGTCGCTTCATAATTTCCAGTATGTCCAAGCATATCAGGATTTGAGTAATTAACAATTATAGCATCATAATTTTTATCCATAGCTTTTATTATCTCTTTTGTGATTTCTCCTGCTCTCATTTTAGGAGTTTTGCTAAAATTATCAACTTTTATAGTAGGAATATGAACTCTATCTTCGTTTTCAAATGGTTCTTCTCTTCCGCCATTTAAAAAGTAAGTGACATGTGCATACTTGGTGGTTTCGCTGATTTTTATTTGCTTTTTCCCTTGTTTTGATAGATATTCACTCAAAGTATTTTTTACAATTTTGGGTTGATACAAAACAGTTGTTTTAGCTGTACTAACACTTGACATTGTTATGATATTATGACTTAATTCGTATGTCTTCATCACAATTTGTCTCAATCTATCTTCTCTAAAATTGAAAAAGAATATCAAATCATCTTTTTTCAATTCAGAACTTTGTTTTGTATCAATATGAATTGGATTAATATATTCATCTGTGTTCCCTGACAAATGCTCTTTTTTTAAATAATTTTCAATTTCATTATTTTTTATATTAGATATTTTTTTATCTAAATTAAACATAGTATGCACAGCTAAATCCGTTCTATCCATGTTATTCTCTCTATCCATTGCATAGAATCGCCCCATTACACTAGCAATCTCTACATTTGTCATGTTTTTAATGCATTTCTGCAACTCTTTTAAATATTTAAGGCTATCTTCTCCTCCCGAATCTCTACCATCTGTAATAAAATGAATAAAAATGTTTTTGGCATACTTATTAAACATCTTTAATATTTCATATGCATGATTTATATCACTATGAATATTTTTATCACTCATTAAACCAATCAAGTGAAGATTCCCATGAGTTGCTTTCAATTTATTTCTTTTATTTAAGAGTTTACTATTTTTTTGAAATGTACCTATTTTAATGTCATCATGAATTTTTTTTGCAGTGGAGGGTACAATTCTTCCTGCTCCAATGGTAGTGTGTCCTACTTCACTCCCTCCCAATTCTCCGTTAAACAGACCAACCGCTTCACTATCGGTCTTTAAAAGAGAATAACTATTTTTTTTCAATTCATTAAGAGTAGGAGTATTAGCATTCTTCACTGCATTATATGGTCCAGGTTTTCCCTCCCCGTATCCATCTAAAATCATCAAAATACCCTTTCTACTCATTGTCTATTCCTTTTACAATTTCAATAAATTCTTTAATTCTTAAAGACACTCCACCAAGCAAAAATCCATCAATATCTGCATCACTTATCATTTTGTAGTTATCAATACCCACACTTCCACCATACAAAATGCTCGAATCTGTATATCCTAATTTTTCTAGATGAGCTTTTATCATTCTTGTCATTTTGTTTATTCTATTGACTGCGGGCAATTTCCCTGTGCCTATTGCCCATACAGGTTCGTATGCAATGATTGGAATAATATTATTATCAATATTTTTTAATGCATAATTAATTTGCTCTAAAACAATATCTAATTTATCAGATTTCTTTTCTTCTCCTACGCAAATTATTGGCTTTAATTTATTATTTAAACAAATATTTATTTTTTGATTAATCTGTTCATCAGTTTCTCCAATTTTTCTGCGTTCACTATGTCCAATAATCACATACTTTACGCCAAATTCTAATAGCATTTTAGGACTAATTTGTCCAGTAGATTTTGAGTTTTCTTGATTAGTTATATCTTGACAACCTAGCTCAACATTTTTGTTTTTTAGATTAAATTCGTCAAGATAAACAAAAGGTGGACACAAAACAATTTTTGTGTCCCTAACTTTTACTTTATTGACTTCTTTTATTATTTTAGCGAACAATTTCTTGTCGCCATTCATTTTATAATTTGCGACTATTAATCTTCGCATAACACTCCTACACGTCTTCAATCACTTCCACACAAGGCAATTTTTTACCTTGCAATAACATTAAAGATGCGCCACCGCCAGTAGATAGATGAGTCACCTTTTTAGCTACACCCAAAGATTGGATTGCTGCCACACTGTCACCGCCACCAATTACAGATATGGATTTACTTTTTGCTACATATTTAGCGATTTTGTTTGTACCTTTTTTAAACTTTTCGTATTCATATACGCCAACTGGTCCATTCCAAACAATCGTCTTTGCTTTTTTAATTATTTTTTTGAAAGCTTTAATCGTCTTTGGACCAATATCCATACCTTGATAATCATCTGCAATAAAGCCACTATTAAACAATTTAACTTCTGCATCTTCGCTAAATTCTTTTGCGCCTACGTTGTCAATTGGTAAAACAATTTTTACTCCTTTTTCTTTTGCCTTATCTAAAATTTCATTTGCCAAATCAATTTTAGTATTATCAACAATGGACATTCCCACATTTCCACCGATTGCCTTGATGAAAGTATATGCCATACCACCACCAATCAAAATCGTATCTACTTTGTCAAGCAAGTTCTCAATTACCGGCAATTTATCAGCAACCTTAGCACCACCTAAAATCGCAACAAATGGGTGGTCAGGATTGTTTAAAACTTTATCAAAAATCAACAATTCTTGTTCTACCAAAAAGCCAACAGTAGATGGCAACAATTTTGCTACACCATAAGTAGACGCATGCTTTCTATGCGCAGTAGCGAATGCTTCCAACACATATATGTCAGCAAGTCCCGCTAAATATTTTGCGAACTTTTCATCGTTCTCATCTTCTTCTTTGTAAAATCTAATATTTTCAAGCATCAACACGTCGCCGTCATTCATTTTATCTACCATTTCAATAGTAGATTTATCTAAAATGTCTTCGGCGAAAGATACCGGTTTATCTAAAAGTTTTGATAACCTTGCAAGTACTGGCCTTAGGGATAATTTAGGGTCAACTTGCCCATTAGGTCTTCCCATATGTGAACACAATATTACACGAGCATTATGTTCAATTAAATAATTGATTGTTGGTAGAGTTGCAGTGATTCGAGTATCGTCTACGATTTTCAATTCAGCATTCATTGGCACATTATAGTCCACTCTAAGAAACACTCTTTTGCCGCTGACGTCAATATCTCTAATTGTTTTTTTCATCATTGTCTCCAAAAAATAAAATATCCGCTTAGTATTTATTGCAAATATTATATCACAGGTTAAAATTATTTCAAAATAATTTTAGAATATTTGTTAAATTTTCTATTCATTTTCCCATTTTCGACTATGCACACACCAAAATTATCGCAAAATACATAAATCTTTCGTTTTGCACAATGATTTATATTGGGATAAATTCGTTTTTTTGATAGAATAATTTTATTACATTTTTTATAATCAGTATTTTCAGTTCCTATTATAAAACATTTACCTTTTACAAAAATTTTAGCACCTTGTTTAGCACTAGTTATATGGATTTTTTCACCATCACAAACAATGATAGATTTGCGAGTAGTATCTTTTGAAATCACATTTACACCAGCGGCAACAATTGAATGTAAACTTTTTGCTAAACTCATCAATTCTTTTGTGACAACCGCTTGTTTCATCAATTCATTGCATATATCATAATCATAAATTATACCGAAATTAAAAATTAATAAATCGCATCTACTTAACTTTACAAAATAATTTAAATAAAATGACTTATAACTGCCACCCGCCACACAAATTATCTTCATATTTCATTTTATGCAGAAGCAATGAAATTGATAAATATTGAAGATTTTAGATTTTTTATTATTTATAAAGTTTTTAAAACTAAAATTCATTTCATGTTTTATATATAATCACAAAATTTAAATTAGAAATTGAAATTTATCATGCGTTGTGCTATATACAATCAACTGTTGCATTTAATACTGTTTCAATATTTGGATTCTTTATGTAATAAATTATATTTTTCCCATTTCTGTCCGATGAAACTATATCAATAGATTTTAAAATTTTTAATTGATGACTTATTGTAGTTTGGTTTTGGCTTAAAATTAATGAAATATCTCCTACACATAAGGGCTTTATGGTTAGCAATATAATGATTTTTAATCGAGTGTCATCACTAAATGCGTAGAAAAAACTTGTCATATTCTTCAAATCCGTTTTATTAGGCATATAATGACGCAGTGCAATTTCTTCTCTACAATCTAATTTACAATCTAAATTCATAAAAAAAGAATAACATAAAAATTTTAAATTATATATTTTTCACAATATCTAATTTTGACGAATAAATAAAATAAACGAAAAAAAATATATAAGGAGCAAGAAAATGAACACTGCATTCTACATATTATTCGCAATTTTGATTTCAATTATTGCACAAGCGACAAACACTAATCTTGCAAACAACACCACATTCCTTCTATTATTACTTCTCGCATTGGGCGCATACAATCAAAATAGTGATAGAAACAATTGTTGTGTGTATGGGCAACAACGTAGTTTCTTCTAAAAAAATTAGCACTCTAATATGAATTAAACTGCTAATTTTCAATTGTTTTCATATCTATTTTAATTTATAGCCCATCTTTTTTGGAATAAAAATCTTTTTATCCATTATTTTCAGATTCTTTGAGATTCTAGGTTTAAATTCCATATTTGCAAGAATATCTTTTTTAAGGTCCACATTTGGTGCTATTTCTACCAATTCTATTCCCTTAGCAGTCAATTTGAATACCGCCCTTTCGGTCACATATGTGATATCCTGCTTGTTTTTTATCGCATTTTTGGCAGAAAAACTAATCTGTTGAACCCTGTCTACAAATTTTTTTACTTTGCCTTCATTCTTAATTTTCAAACCTTTACTATTAACTTGAACGTCAAGCCCACTTGAAGTAAATGTACCAATAAATACTATTTTAGGAGTATTTTGCGTTATATTAATAAATCCTCCCGGACCGAATACTCGTTTCCCAAATTTTGATACATTTACATTTCCTTCTCTATCCACTTCAGCAAGTCCTAACACTGCACAATCTAACATTCCTCCATCGTACAAATCAAACATTTCAGAATCTGGAATGATTGAATCTGGGTTGTATGCAATACCAAAAGTCACTCCGCTCTGTGCCACTCCGCCAGTTATTCCCGTTTCGACTGAGATTGTCATATTTGCTATTCCACCCTCTTCATTCAAAACGTTGGCAACTAATTCCGGCATGCCAACACCTAAGTTCACCAATACACCTTTATTCAATTCCATCATTGCACGTCTAGCACATATCTTCCTAATGCTCATTTCTATCGGTTTGATTTCACTTAATTCAATTCTTTTTTTACCAACTAAACCTGGGATATGTTTTGGAATATTATATTCTCCTAACGATTTATCAGGTGGTGTGACAATAACATAATCAACCAAACGTTCTGGAATTAGCACATCTTTTGCTTTTAGTTCACCATATTCAACTACTTTTTCAACTTCGGCAATCACTATTCCCCCAGAATTATGTGCCGCTGCTGCAAGTTGAAATTGTTCCCCAATAATTGGTTCCCATTCAAGAGATAAATTACCTTTTTTGTCTGCATATGTTGCTTTTATTATTGAAACATTGATAGGGAATGATTTATAGAACAATTTTTCTTCTCCACCTATATCAATAACTTCAACTATTGGCTCGACCTCTTCTGCTTTTTGGTTTAATCTAGCACTCTCAATCCTAGGGTCAACAAAAGTATTTAGTCCTACATGTGTAATTACTCCCGGTTTCTTACCTGCTATTGCTCGTAATAAGTGAGTATAAACTCCTAATGGAATACCAAATGCTGGAAATTGATTTTCTCCTACCGCTTCACCGAACTTTTTTGCTTTCCCATAATGGGCGCATATTGCCTTCCCTGTTAAACCAGGTTCAGCCAAACAGTTAAGCCCAACATCATCGTCTGTCAAATTTCCAGGTATAATACCTGCCGCTACTGTCAAATTTTTTGGACATTTATTCTTTCTAAATCTATTTACGAGTGCTTTTAATGTTGCTTCTGGCGAACCGCTTCCTCCTGAACCACTTATTGCTATTGTATCATTTGTTTTTATTAATTTTGCAGCCTCAACTGCACTTATAATTTTCATATCCCACCCCTAATTACAATTAGTTTATCATATTTTCGACAAAATAAACAACTATTTTTATTTAATGAAAATGAAAAATCTTTTTATATCCACTATAAATAATTCAAAAATTTCTATTAGACAAAAAACAAGCATCTTAAAATGCTTGTTTTTCAATAATCTGATGATTATTTAGTTTTCTTAGTAGTTGTTTTCTTAACACTAGTAGTTTTTACAGGAGTGCTAGCAGTCTTCTTGCTAGACGCTGTTTTTGTACTAGGTTTTGCTGTTTCTTTATTAGTAGTTGCAGCTTTTGTGGCTTGCTTTGGAGCAGCCTTAGTAGTCGTACTACGTGTAGAAACAGTTTTAGGAGTCGATTTTTTCTTTGGTTGAACTTCTTCTTTAACTTCTACTTCTTCAACTTTTGCTTCATTATCTTCAACAGCTGTTGCAGGTATTGTTTCGCCATTACTTGCAACTATTGCTTCTGTCCTAACAGTTTTATTCTTTTTAATAACAAATCTGTCCATCAAGAATTTAACAATGCAACCTAATACAACAGAGATTGCTGTAACTACCCAGAACACTTCTGCCCAAGAATATGGAGTAGCTGGATTTTTTCCTCGAATTTCAACGTAAAAGTAGATGAAAGGCATATGAAGCATATAGATATATAATGCTGAACCACCAAGATAGTCCAAAACTTTTGCTGTATACTTATTGTTTAATAATGCCGTCACATAATCTTTTCCTAATAAAGTCAAAGTAACCAAAACGATACACAACAAATGAATTGTCGTCCTGTATGTCCAATTGTTGGTAACAACTGAAGGTAGATCTCCACTAGCCACTGAATTGTTGATAATATATTCACCTGCAAGCCACTCAGGTTGAATAGTAAACATCACAATTAGCACAGCAACTGCTAAATATACGATAGTCAAAATCACTTTGGTAGCGATATTGTAATTTAATTTTTTCAACTTTTCGACAGCGTAATAGATGATTACTCCACCACACATTC
>ERZ1643249.4751-NODE-4751-length-11178-cov-2.944619_pt1 | contig 11178 bp, 11 predicted proteins | sample MGYA00579263_ERZ1643249 | MGnify/ENA primary metagenome ERZ1643249 (study PRJEB29033, sample SAMEA4952264) | chicken gut metagenome | biome: Broiler Chicken; feature: Gastrointestinal Tract; material: Caecum | place: Ireland | collected 2018 | study: Broiler...
CGGTACGGTCTTCCGTGTTACCACCTGGGGAGAGTCCCATGGAACGGCGATCGGCGTGGTGGCGGACGGGTGTCCGGCCGGACTGCATTTGACAGAAGAAGATATACAAAAGCTTTTAGACCGGAGAAAACCGGGTCAGAGCAAGTTTACGACCCAGAGGAAGGAAAGCGACCAGGTAGAGATCCTGTCCGGCGTTTTTGAGGGGAAGACAACGGGAACGCCGATTTCCATGATCGTGAGAAACCTGGATCAGCGTTCCAAGGATTACAGCGAGATTGCCTCCTGTTACCGTCCGGGACACGCGGACTTTACCTTTGATGAGAAGTTCGGCTTCCGGGACTACCGGGGCGGCGGCCGTTCTTCGGCCAGGGAAACCATCGGCCGGGTGGCGGCCGGGGCCATCGCGAAGAAATTCTTGGCGGCTTTAAATATTACGGTGACGGCCTATACGAAATCCATCGGGCCGGTGGAGATTTCCAGGGAGCGGATGGATCTTAAGGAGGCCGCCAATAACCGGCTCTGTATGCCGGACGCGGAAGCGGCGCGGGAGGCGGAAGCGTATCTGGAAGAAAAAATGGCCCAGTGCGATTCGGCCGGCGGCGTTGTGGAATGCGTGATCCATAATCTTCCCGCCGGACTGGGGGAGCCGGTGTTTGAGAAGCTGGACGCTAATCTGGCGAAGGCGATGCTGTCCATAGGGGCAGTCAAGGGCTTTGAGATCGGCGACGGATTCGCGGCCTCCGCTTCCTGCGGTTCTGTCAATAACGACGCGTTCCGGATGCGGGGGGACGCGGTGGTGAAGGCCACCAACCATTCCGGCGGCGTTTTAGGCGGGATCAGCGATGGGAGCGATGTGGTTTTCCGTCCATTGCCAGGCCCCAGGATACGGTGAGCCGGGACAAAAAGGAAATGGAGCTTACGATCCATGGACGCCACGATCCGGTGGTGGTCCCCAGGGCGGTGGTAGTTGTGGAGGCCATGGCGGCGATCACGGTGATGGATATGCTTCTTTTATCCATGACGTCCCGTCTGGACATGATCCAGCTGTTTTTTCAAGTAGAAGAAGGGAGCGATGAAGAGTGAAAATTGCGATCGGAAACGACCATTCGGCGGTAGAGCTTAAAAATATAATCGCGGAGCATCTGAAGGAAAAGGGATATGAGGTTCTCAATCTGGGAACGGATTCGACAGAAAGCTGCGATTATCCGGTTTACGGCGAAAAGGTGGGCCGGGCGGTGGCCTCCGGCGAGGCGGATCTAGGCATCGCCATCTGCGGAACCGGCGTCGGCATTTCGCTGGCGGCAAATAAAGTAAAGGGGATCCGCGCCTGCGTCTGCAGCGAGCCTTATACGGCAAAGCTTTCCCGGATGCATAATAACTCCAACGTTCTGGCCTTCGGCGCAAGAGTAGTCGGAAGCGAGTTAGCCAAGATGATCGTGGATCAGTGGCTGGACGCCGAGTTCGAGGGAGGAAGGCATCAGCGCCGGGTGGATATGATCATGGAAATCGAAAGGAAGGAGTGATCCGATTATGACGGAGATCAGAAACTTTTTTGCCAGAGAATGGACGGGAGCGGAAAAAACGCTGTTAATTGCCTGCTGCATCCTTTTAGGGACGGTCAACGGATTTTTAATCTCTCCGGTCAAGAAGGGGATCAGCTTCGGCAACAATAACGGGAACACGTACGGAGTATCCCGGAGAAAATACGGAACCTCCCGCAGGAAAAGATAGGAAAAATTTGCCAAAACCAAAATAAAAGCCAGGAACCGCGCGGTTCCTGGCCTTTTTACAGTTCGGTTTTGACAAAGATATCGTAGATCGCCCGTACGGCGGGCTCAAAGTCCTCGTTCTTTACGCCCACGATGACGTTCAGCTCGCTGGAGCCCTGGTCGATCATCTTGACGTTGATTTTCGCATGGGCCAGAGCGGCAAAGATCCGGGCGGCCGTTCCGCGGGCGGATCTCATGCCGCGGCCGACGACGGCCACCAGCGCCAGATCCGGCTCCAGATCTACGGAGTCTGGATGGACGGCCCGGTGGATGCCGGCGATGACCGTCTGTTCCTTTTCCTGGAACTCATCCTGATGGACCAAAATAGACATGGAATCGATTCCGGAGGGCATATGCTCGAAGGAAATATTATTGTCCTCAAATACCTCCAGCACCCTGCGGCCGAAACCGATCTCCGTATTCATCATCGCCTTGTCGATATTGATGGCGCAGAAGCCTTTTCTTCCGGCGACGCCGGTAATGGTATAGTGGGGCCGCTTGCTGGTGTTTTCTACGATCATCGTGCCGGGATCGCCGGGACGGTTGGTGTTGCGGATGTTGATGGGGATCCCTTCTTTTCGTACAGGGAAAATGGCGTCCTCATGGAGAACGCTGGCGCCCATATAGGCTAACTCCCGCAGCTCCTTATAGGTGATGGTTTCGATGGGAGCCGGATTTTCCACAATCCGCGGGTCGGCTACCAGGAATCCGGAAACGTCGGTCCAATTTTCATAAAGATCCGCCAGTACGGCCCGGGCCACGATGGAGCCGGTAACGTCGGAGCCGCCCCGGGAAAAGGTGCGGATGGTTCCGTCCGGATTGGAACCGTAAAAGCCGGGGATGACGGCCTGCCTTAAGGAGGACAGGCGGTGATTCAGCTCTTCATTGGTTTGTTCGGACAGGAAGGAACCCCGCTCGTCGAAAAAGATCACTTCCGCGGCGTCAATGAAGGGGAATCCCAGATAGTTCGCCATGATGATACCGTTTAAATATTCTCCGCGGGAAGCGGCATAGTCGCGTCCCGCTTTCTTTAAGAAATTTTCTTCGATCTGATTAAACTCATAATCCAGATTCAAGTCCAGCCCCAGGCCGTCCACAATGTCGGTAAACCGTTTCTTGATCTGTTCCAGGATGCGCTTGTAGCTCTGCCCGGAAACGGCCGCGTCATAGCACTGGTATAAAAGATCCGTTACCTTCGTATCCTTTCCGTCCCGTTTGCCAGGGGCCGACGGGATCACATAGCAGCGGGTTTTATCCGCAGTGATGATCGCCTTTACTTTTTTAAACTGTCTGGCGCTGGCCAAGGAGCTGCCACCGAATTTTACAACCTTTTTCATAATCTGCTGTCTCCTCAATGGATAATCTTAAAGGACGGGAAATAGGTAAATAATACCTTTGCAACCATTTTATCTTCTGATATATAAGGATTATTCCAGTACCGGGCGTCTAAGGAATAATTCCGGTTGTCGCCCATCATAAAATAGCAGCCCTCCGGAACCTCAAAGTGGAAGGTTTCCGACGGATCCATAGGTTCCGCCAGATAAGGCTCGTCCAGCGGTGTGTCGGAACCGTTTAAATACACCTTGCCGTCCGCGATATCGATGGTATCTCCGGGCATTCCGATCACCCGTTTTACATAATATACGGTTTTGCCGCGGCGTCCGATTTCGGAATCGCAGGCCGGGCATACCTCCTGTTTGTCTCCTTCTACCATGACGCCGCACTCCGGACACTGCCAGCCGAAGACGAAAATGGCCACGTCGCCCCGCTTCGGAGAACCGAAGGTATAGTGGAGCCGGGAGCCGATGACGCGGCTTTTTGTCATAATGGTGTTTTCCATAGAGCCGGTGGGTATCTCGCTGTTGGCAATAACAAAAGTAGTCAGGACAAAGGCGATCACGGCCGCGGAAACCAGCACCTGGATCCAGCTGATCAATTCCGCTTTCCAGCCGGTTTTCTCCTTTTTCTGCTCTTCTTTTTCGTTCTTTTCTGTTTTTTCCATCTTTTTCCTGTAAACCTCGTTTGACTTAAAATACTAATAGGCAATATAATGAGTTTATGACATTTTGTCAAGTTTCGCAAGAGCTTTTTTCAAAGGAGGCCAAATGGACAAAGAACGGAAGAAAATACGAAAAAGACTGCTGTTTGGATGCCTGTTTTTCCTTTTGGCCGCGTTTTTTCTCCTGGCGGCAAGGTGGATTCCAGGATTTGCGGGATGGTACGCGGATACCGTTTATCCGGTTCTTGTGGGCTTTATGCGGGACTCCTGTCGATTTTCTATGTTTCGGGAGCGGCGGCGTTAAAGAAGCGCTCCTGGTTTTCCGTCTTGTCCGCGCTTTGGGCGGCTTTGGGCGGACTCCTTTTTTCCTACGCCGCCTGCTGCGGGGTCAACTATTACCGGCCTCCCTTTTCGGCTTATCTGGAACGGGTTTCGGACGCGGGAAGCCGGGAAAATCTTCTGGCGCTTTGTGAATGGCTGGGGGAGCAGGTACAGCTTTCGAGGGAGGCTCTGGAAATGGAAATGGAACGGGATCCAGACTGCTGGGAGCGGCTTCCGGAAAAGGGAGTGGAGGCCATGGAGATGCTGGCGCTTATCTATCCCTGGCTGGACGGCTATTACCCCTCCCCTAAGCCAGTGACAGTTTCTAAAATTCTTTCCGTTCAGCAGTGCTCCGGCGTTTATTCTCCGTTTACGATCGAGGCAAACTATAATCAGGATATGGTTTCCTATAATATTCCCCATGCCATCTGCCATGAATTATCCCACCTGCGCGGCTTTATGAGAGAGGATGAGGCGAATTTTATCGGGTATCTGGCCTGCTTGGCCTCAGAGGACGCGGCCTACCGCTACAGCGGGGCGCTTTTGGGGTGGATTTACGCGGGAAACGCCTTGGCAAAAGTCGATCCGGCCGCCTATATCCGGCTTTATGAGGAGCTGCCGGACATGGTGAAGATAGAGCTGGAAGAAAATACCCAGTTTTGGGCACGGTATGAAGGGAAAACGGCGGAGGCGGCGGAAGCGGTAAACGACGCCTATTTAAAAGTCAACGGCCAGGCGGAAGGAGTCAAGACCTACGGCCGGGTCGTCGATCTGATGCTGGAGGACTTTGTAAAAAACCGCCGGGCACAATGAGGACCGTCAAGGGCAGCGAGAACCGCCAAGGGCAGCGAGAACCGTCAAAAACCATGAGAATCGTCAAAAACAATGAGGATTCCGCTTGTATGGAAATAGGGGACATGGTAGAATATGAGCAGGAATCAATCAGATGATGGTACCGGAGGTCTGAGCAATGGAAAAAAAGCTATATGATTTGATGGACTGGGCTGGAATTGAGGAACTGGTATATTCGGAGGCAAGTGATCCGGGACGCCTTCTCGGAGCGCATCCCACTGAAGACGGACTCCTGATACAGGCGTATATTCCAAACGCGAAAACCGTGACTGTGAGGCTGGGGAAAGAAGAGATCCCGATGGAGATGGCTGATGAGGGCGGTTTTTTCGCGGCGCTTTTGGAGGGCCGGACGGAACCGGTCAAATACCGGCTTCATGTGGTTTATGAGGACGAGGACACGGAAGAGGTGGAGGATCCCTATTCGGGCCGGTTTTCTTCCCTGTTTAAGGAAGAGGAGCTAAAGAAATTCGAGGCTGGGATCTACTATAATTCTTATGAAAAGCTGGGGGCGCATCCGGCGGTGATCGACGGCGTCCACGGCGTACATTTTGCGGTCTGGGCTCCGGGAGCGATGCGGGTCAGCGTTGTTGGAGATTTTAACTTCTGGGATGGAAGGCGCCACCAGATGTGCCGCCTTGGGGATTCCGGAATCTATGAGCTGTTTATTCCGGGGCTGAAGCCGGGACTTCTTTATAAATATGAGATCAAAAACCGGGCGGCGCAGCCCATGCTAAAGGCGGATCCTTACGCCAGCTATGCGGAGCTTCGCCCCAACACGGCGTCGGTCATATGGGATCTTTCCAAATATAAATGGAACGATAAGGAATGGATGGACAAGCGGAAGACGGAAAAGAAGGACCGTGTTCCGATGAATATCTACGAGGTCCATCTGGGCTCCTGGATCCAGAAGCCGGTTGCTCTCGATGAGGAAGGGAAGCCGGTCAATGGAAGCCAGTTCTATAATTACCGGGAGATCGCGCCGAAGCTGGCGGAATATGTGAAGCGGATGGGCTATACCCATGTGGAGCTTCTGCCGGTTATGGAGCATCCGCTGGATGAATCCTGGGGCTATCAGGTGACGGGATATTACGCGCCCACCAGCCGGTATGGAACGCGCGATGATTTTAAGGCGTTTATGGACCATATGCATCAGGAGGGGATCGGCGTGATCCTGGATTGGGTTCCGGCCCATTTCCCGCGGGACGCCCATGGCCTGGCGGCTTTTGACGGAACCTGCCTGTATGAGCATCTGGATCCGCGAAAGGGGAGCCACCCTCACTGGGGAACCTTGATCTATAATTACGGAAGGCCCCAGGTTTCCAACTTCCTGATTTCCAACGCCTTGTTCTGGGCGAAAGAATATCATGCCGACGGAATCCGGATGGACGCGGTGGCGTCGATGCTGTATCTGGATTACGGCAAAAATCCGGGCGAGTGGGTCGCCAACATGTACGGCGGCCATGAAAATCTGGAAGCCATGGAATTTTTAAAGCATCTGAATTCCATTTTCCATAAAGAAGCAAAAGGAGCGATCCTGATCGCGGAGGAATCGACGGCCTGGCCGATGATCACGGGAGACGTGAAGGAAGGCGGCCTTGGTTTCGACTTTAAGTGGAACATGGGCTGGATGAACGATTTTTTGGGCTACATGCAGTGCGATCCGTATTTTCGGAATTACCACTACGGCGAGCTTACTTTCAGTATGCTTTACGCCTACAGCGAGAAATTCGTACTGGTATTCTCCCATGATGAAGTGGTTCATGGAAAAGGCTCCATGGCCGGAAAGATGCCGGGGGATACCCAGGAAAAGAAGTTTGCCAATCTGCGGGCGGCGTACGGCTTTATGATGGGGCATCCGGGCAGGAAGCTTTTGTTCATGGGACAGGAGTTCGGCCAGATGGATGAGTGGAACGAAAAAGAAGAGCTTCAGTGGTATCTTCTGGATTATGAGATCCACAGCCATCTGGAGGAATATGTGAAGGATCTGAATCATCTGTATCTGGAGCATCCGGCTCTTTACGCGCTGGATGATGATCCGGAGGGATTTGAGTGGATCAACTGCACTTACCAAAAGGAGAATATCGTGATCTTCGTCCGCAGGACGGAAAAGCCGGAAGAAACTCTTTTGTTCGTCTGCAACTTTGTTCCTGTGGCTCACGAAAAGTTCCAGCTGGGGGTTCCCTTCGCCGGAAAATATAAGGAAATTTTGAACAGCGACGATGTCCGGTTCGGCGGTTCCGGCATGGTCAATCCAAGAGCAAAGACCTCGAAGAAGGAAGAGTGGGACGCCAGAGAGAACTCGATCGTGATCAATTTGGCTCCTCTTAGCGTCTGCGTATTCCAGTGTACGCCGGAGCCGAAGGAGGCAAAGAGCCGCCGCCCCAAGAACACCGCGGCGGGAAAGAATATTGCGGCGGGAAAGGAAGCTGCGGCGGAAAAGAGTGCCGTAGCAAAGGTGAAGCAGGCGGTGACGGAGGCCGTATCGGGACCGGTCAAGAAAGCGGCGGAAGCGAAGCAGGCCATAGCTGGAGCGGCGTCGCGGCCAGTAAAAAAGGCGGCGGAAGCGAAACGGGCGGCAAAGGAAGCCGTGGAACAGCTGCTTAAGGGCGCGGCTCAGGAAAAGTAGGGAGGCGCTATGACCTGGTTGATTGATGCGGGCGCCCGCCTTTTGTCGGCGGCAGTTTTAGCCTTTGTTGGACTGCGGCTGATCCGGGCAGTAAGGAACGGCGCGGGGCGTTCCATGGAGCGGGCGGGAATGGAAATTTCCCTGCGGAAATTCCTGGATGCTCTGCTGTACGCGCTGCTGCTGGGGCTTTTGATCTTCGCGGCGGCGGAGGTCCTCGGCCTTAATATTACTTCTATGGTGGCGGTGGTGGGGTCCATCGGCCTCGCCATCAGCCTTGCCATGCAGAACACGCTGGGAAATTTCGCCGGAGGCGTTATTATTTTGGCGCTGAAGCCGTTTAAAGTGGGAGATTATGTATCCACGGTGGACGGGGAAGGGACGGTTGAGACCATCGGGTTGGTGTACACCTCGCTGGTGACGACGGATAACCGTGTGTTAGTGATACCAAACAACACGCTGGCCAACTCTCCGTTAACCAATCTGACGGGGATGGAAAAACGGCGTTTGATCATCAACGTCCTGATCGACTATGAGTCGGATCTGGAACGGGCGAAGGACCTTTTGACAAAGCTTTTGAGAGAAAATCCCTTGATTTTAAAAGAAGAGGATATCCTGGCGGTGGTGGACAGCCTGGGAGAACGGGGCGTTTCCTTAAGCGCCAGAGGCTGGACCAGGACGGAGGATTACTGGCAGGCCCGGTGGGATATGATGGAAAAGATCAAGCTGGTTTTTGATCAGGAAGGAATACGGATCTCGCATTTTGAAAGGAATGTTCCGATTCTTCTGGATTCGGAGCAGACAAGGAGGCAGTCATGATAAGACAGGCGGCCCGGTTTGCGAAGCAGGCGCATGAGGGGAAAATGCGGAAGGGGACGGCGGTTCCCTACATTGTCCATCCGATGGATACGGGCGTGATCGTATCCAGAATGACCGACGATCCGGAGGTGATCAGCGCGGCGCTGCTCCACGATGTGATAGAAGACGCGGGTGTTACGAAGGAAGAGCTGGAGGAACGGTTCGGCAGCCGCGTGGCTGAGCTGGTGGCGGCGGAGAGCGAGGATAAAACCAGAACCTGGAAGGAACGCAAGCAGGCCACCATCGACCGCCTGACGGACGCGGGGCGGGACGTGAAGATGATCTGCCTGGCGGACAAGCTGAGCAATCTGCGCAGCACGGCCGCCGATTACCTGCTAAAGGGCGACGAGGTCTGGAAAAAGTTTCGGGTCACGGATAAGCGGGAGCATGAATGGTATTATCGGGGCGTATTCGCGAAGCTTTCCGAGCTTTCCGGGGAGTCTGCGTATGGGGAATATCGAGAGCTGATGGAAATGGTGTTCGGGCAGAAAGAAAAATAGCAAGAAGGAAGAGAAGGGAAACAAACTTTATGTTTTGGACCAAGATGAGAAAAAAGATTTTTGTCCTGGCGGCGGCTGCTTTCTTGGCGGCAGGAATGGAAAACTTTGAAGTCGTCTCATTGGCGGCGCCGGCGGAAAACGGGATCGGACCCGGTTTTGACAATATGCCGGAGGAGGCGTCCGCAGAGACCGGCGAGGAGGCGGCCGCGGAGACCGGCGAAACGGCGGAAACCGGCGGGGAAGCATCCGGCGAGACCGGCGAGACGGCCGGAGAAACCGGAGCTGAGGCGTCCGCGGAGACCGGCGCGGTGGACATAGCCGGACTGCCGGAGATCGGAGCCGTTTACGGAGCGTATTTATATGGAAGCGGATGGACCGCGAACCATGAGGATAATACCTGGTGCCAGGCGGGGGCCGGCAGTTATGTGACGGCTCTGAGAGCGTCTTTGGAGAATCAGCCGGAGAATCTTTCGGGAACCATCTCCTATCAGGTGAATCTAAGCGGTTCCGGCTGGCTGGACTGGCAGGAAAATTATGGGCAGGCAGGAAGCACAGATACGGCGATGCCCTTGGAGGCGGTCCGCTTTGCGTTGACCGGACAGCTGGCGGAATATTATGACGTTTATTATTCGGTTTATCAAAACGGGGCCTGGACGTCCCTGGTTACGAATGGAGAAACCGCGGGAGTGGAGGCCCAGGGCCTCCGCGTGGACGGAATCCGTCTGGCGGTACGGATGCATGTGTCCGCAGTGGATCCGTCAAAGCCGATGATCGCGCTGACCTTTGACGACGGACCGTCCGGGGCGACGTCCCGGATCTTGGACGCGCTGGAGGCAAACGGCGGCCGGGCGACGTTTTTCATGGTGGGAAACCGGATGCGCTCCTATCCGTCGGTGATCAACCGGATGGTGGCGTTAGGCTGCGAGCCGGCCAGCCATACCTGGGATCACTCCTATCTGACGAAGCTGTCGGAGGGGCAGATCCTTTCCAACCTGAACCAGGTGGATGATACGCTGCAGTTGATTGCCGGAGTAAGAACGGTGATCGTCCGTCCGCCGGGAGGATATATCAACGACGCTTCCAAGGCGGCGCTGGCAAAAAGAGGAACCCCCGCGGTTCTCTGGTCCATCGATACCCTTGACTGGAAGACGAGAAATGCGCAGAAAACCATCGACACGGTCCTTTCCAATGTAAAGGACGGGGATATTATCCTGATGCATGATCTTTATGAGACGTCGGCGGATGCGGCCGCCGTGCTGATCCCGGAGCTGAAAAACCGGGGATATCAGTTGGTGACCGTCAGCGAGCTGGCGAGTTATCGGGGCGGGATGCAGCCCGGACATACCTACAGCAGATTCCGTCCTTAAAGAAGGAAGGACGCTTTTTGTGGCGGGATAGGACGGAAAACGGAGGCAAGAATGAATAACACGGAAAAGAAAAGGCAGTTTTTGATCAATGCCGCATATTACCTGCTGATCGCGGCCATTCTGTACGGAATCCTAAAATACGCGGCGCCAATTTTTCTGCCGTTTATCCTGGCGTTCCTGATCGTATGGATCCTTAGAAAACCGACGCTTTGGATCGCCGGAAAAACAAAGATTCCCGCGGGAGTCGCGGGAATCCTGGTCCTGATCCTGTTTTACGCGGTGTTTTTCGCCCTGATCCTGTATGCGGGTTCTCAGATAATTTCTTCGATCCGTACGCTGGTTCCTAAGCTTCCGTCTATTTATTCCAACCAGATCCTGCCGGCGCTTACGGTCTTTTCCAATTTTCTGGAAAATGCCATGTCCCAGTTTGATCCGGCCTTTGTGACAGGCGTGGAGCATATGTTCGAGCAGCTGACGGTTTCCCTGGAGCAGTCGATCACGACGATCTCCTCGTGGCTGATGCAGGCGGCGTCCAACCTGATCCTGGGAATGCCCTCGTTCATTATCCGGACGCTTTTGACCGTTATTTCCAGCTTCTTTTTGGCCGGCGATTATGAACGGGTAATGAGCTTCTTTTATCAGCACCTTCCGGAGCGCTCCCGCGGAATTTTGGAGAAGGCCCGCTCCAAGGTGACGGGCTCCTTATGGATCTATATCCGTTCTTATACGATCCTTTTGTTTGTCACGTTTTTCGAGCTCTTTATAGGCCTTACGATCCTTCGGATCCCCTACGCGCCGGTGATTGCCGCGGCCATTGCGGTCTTTGATCTGATGCCGATTCTGGGAACAGGAGGAATCCTTCTTCCCTGGGTCGTGATCGCCCTTTGCC
>ERZ1643249.4753-NODE-4753-length-11175-cov-5.776709_pt1 | contig 11175 bp, 11 predicted proteins | sample MGYA00579263_ERZ1643249 | MGnify/ENA primary metagenome ERZ1643249 (study PRJEB29033, sample SAMEA4952264) | chicken gut metagenome | biome: Broiler Chicken; feature: Gastrointestinal Tract; material: Caecum | place: Ireland | collected 2018 | study: Broiler...
AGTTTCAAAGTGATGATATAGGAAGTGAACTTCTTAACTTTATTCCTACTAATAACGGGAAAATATTAAATACATTAAATGATATGACAGACTATATTTGTATGGGCTTCGCTCTTATAGTCTTTAGTGATACGGAAGCGATCGCCATTGAAGCTCGTGCTACTGTAGATAGAGGTATTTCTACTGTTGATAATGAGAGTACTGTAATGGGGAGTAAAGATGCCTTTAATGAAAACTTTAATACTAATGTAGGTCTTATTAGAAGAAGAATTAGAACTAGTGATTTATATGTTGATGGAATGTTTGTAGGTAAAAGAACAAAAACTAAAATAGGTATTATATATATGAATGGTATTGCAGAAAAGAAAAATGTTGATACTGTTAAAAATAAACTTAAAAAAATTAATGTTGATGGAATTATTGATACAGGTAATTTAAAGACATATTTAGATACTAAGACTAATTATTTATTTCCTACTATAACATCAACTGAAAGACCAGATAAAGTAAGTCAAGCTCTTCTTGAAGGTAAGATTGCTATTATCTCAGATAACTCTCCTTTTGTTTTAATAACCCCAACTTTTTTTATAGATTATCTACATACAAGTGATGATTATTATAGTAAGTCAATAAATGCTTCTTTTATTAGAATAATTAGATTCTTTGCTTTTCTTATTTCTATATTTATTCCTGCTATCTATATTGCTTTAACCACTCATAATCAAGACTTATTACCCTTATCTTTATTCTTAAACTTTGCTGAACAAAGAAGTAGTGTTCCTTTCTCTGCTTTAATAGAAGCCTTATTTATGAGTATATCATTTGAAATACTAAGAGAAAGTGATATTAGAAAACCATCTAGTATGGGTACATCAGTATCAATACTTGGAGGCTTAATATTAGGAGATGCTGCAGTCGCCGCCGGTATTATCTCCCCTATTATGATTATTGTAATATCTATATCTGCTATATCAGGACTTGCCTTTTCATCAATTGAAATGATTAATGCCCTTAGGTGGTGGCGTTTTATAATGATGTTTCTAGCTATGTTCTTTGGACTATTTGGTATCTTTATAGGCTTTATCATTCTTCTAGCATCCCTTGTTACAACAACAAGTCTAAATGTTCCATATCTTTCTCCATTCTCACCTTTTATAAAAGGAGAATTAAAAGACTCTATTATTAAAGGAGAACATAAAAAGATTAGAAAAAGAAATCCCCTACTTACTAAAAACATTATAAGGGAGACTAAATTATGAAAAAAATAATTATTATTTCTATAATTCTTCTTTTATTCTTAGGACATACTCCTTATTATGATCTAAATGAATTAGCAGTAGTAGATACTATAGGGATTTCTTTTAATAATAATAAATATAATCTTTATTTAAATATAGTAAATGAAGATAATAAAACTTATAAAATAACAGGAGATAGCCTAGGAGAAGTATTTTTAAAAGGAGAATCTATAAATAATAAGAGAACTTACTATAAACATTTAAGTGTTATTATATTTGATACTAATGTATTAAAAGATAATAAATTATTTACTTTCTTAAAAGATGAATTTACTACTATAGATTATCTAACTTTATCTACTAATAATTTAGATAATTTATTTACTAAATATCATAAAAGTAATGATTATAAGAGTTTTATTACTAAAGAAAGAGACTTAGAAGGAACTATTGTTAATATTACTTTTAAAGATTTATTAAGTACTTCTTTAGATAATAATAAATCATCATCTCTTCCTTTAATTGATATTAATAATGATAAATTAATAAGTAAAGGTAGTTATATAATAGATAAAAATTATATTCTTAATAAAGATTTAACTAAAGCTTATTATTTATTAAATAATAAAGTAAGTTCTTATAATGAAAAAATAAAAATAGATGATAACTATCTTGAAGCATCTTTATATGATTTAAAAACTACTATTAAATATAATAATAATAATAATAATAATAAATTAGAAATAAAAGTAACAGGTAAAGTAGATAGTCCTGATACTCTTAATTTATCTAAAGTAAAAAATAAAATTAAGAAGAAATTACTAACAGATATTAAAGATATAATTAATTTAGAAATTAAAGATGATATAAAGATAACTAATATAAGTAATACTATTTATTTAAAAGAAAGAGATAATTTAAATAATAGTTATAAAAATAGTAAAAAAGAGATTATTATTGATTTAAAAACAGAAAGGAGAAATAACTATGATTAATAAAAAGATAGGTCTTTTACAAATATCTACTCTTACCTTTTTTCTAACAATTACATCATTTATTCTCTTTTCATCTAATATTATTAAAATTAGTAAAAATGATACTATTATAAGTATAATTATAGGTAGTATTCTATCTTTACTTATTTTTAAATTTATCTTATTATTAAGAAAAAAAAATAAAATAACAAATAAATTAAATAAAACTTTTATTACAGTTATATTAACTACATTTTTTATCTATCTTTTAATTAATGTTACTAATTTTATTAAAGTAAGTTTTCTAAGTGATGGTAATTTCTATAGTATAATAATTCTAATTTTTTTAACTACTCTTATTATCTCTAATCAAGGTTATAAAGAAGTAGCAAGCCTATCTCTTATCTTAAGTTTTATCTTTATACCACTATTTATAATAAATATCTATGGTAGTACTAAATCATTAGATTTAACTTATCTTACTCCTATTTTCACTAATAATATAATAGATATTATAAAGTCATCTTTATTATTTACATTTTATATAACAATACCTTTATTACTACTATTATTTATTCCTTATAATGAAATAGATAATGAAAAAAAACAAGATAAATATTTATATCTTGCTTTTAGTATTGGAATACTTACTATTATTATAGATTATTTATTATTATATTTCTCTTGTAATATAGAAATCATTACAAGTTACAAATATCCTTTTATGTTAGTAATAAATAGTCTTTCTAGTTTTCTTATTTTTAATAGATTCTCTTATATAATAAGTTTTTATTTACTATTTTCTCCATTCATTACTTTATCTTTAATATTAACTATTATTAGGCAGTTAGGGTTGAACAAGTATATCCTAAAGATTCAAGATTAGATTGTTGTAAATCTATTGGTTGAAAGAAATTATCAAGAGATGTATTATCAGGATTAGCTTCCTTCAACTCTTTAGTTAATATAAGTCTAGTCTGTGTATCAGTAGATTGATCTTCAACAAGTCCACTACTTCTAATTGTATTAATCTCATTCATAACTGGATCTTCTGTGATAGAAGGATCTAATATTTCAGGTAAATTATACATAAAAGTAACTTTAGTTAATTCATCATTAGTATAATTACTACTAATAGTTACATTATATATCATTGTACCAACAGGAACTTCCCTATTACAATTTAATGCTGTTACACTTTGAACAGTGGCATTAGAACCATTATTAATATTGCCTTCACTTTCTTTAAAAACAATTCTACAAATTGGTGGAAGAGCGATTAAAACAATAAATACTACAATTAATAAATAAATAAAAATATTAACAATAGAACTTTCTTTTTTATCCTTCATTAGTATCTTCCTCCTCTATTTGTTCATTAGCACTTTCTTCATCTAATTTTTCTTTTCTTTTTATATTTACAATAAATTTTCTAATATAAACTATTAAAAAGATAAGAGGTATAATAGGAAATACCATAAAGAAATAATAAAGGAAAGCATTTTCTTCTATAGCATTTAAATCTCTAACAGTCCTTGTAAAAGAAAGAGCAAAGCCAATAGATACAGATAGAAGAATAGCAGTAACTAATACTCCTAAAACATTAGTCCAATAATTAATAGAATAATTAGTTTGATTAATATCTTTATCTTTTCTTAAGGCACTATAAATCTTAGTACCTACAAAAAATAAAAGTAAAACAACTGTTAAAGGTAAAATAATATAAAAAAGTAATACTCTAAAATTCTCTTCATTATACACTGCCTTATTCACAATAACCACCACCTATTATAATAATAACATAAGATAACTTTTCATTCAACTAAACAATTTTATTTTTTAAATAATATTTTCAAGTTCCAATAAATATCTCTTTTTCTCTTCTCCTCCTACAAAACCACCAATATCATCAAGAGAATTAATTATTCTATGACTTGGTAAAAGAATAGGAAAAGAACTATTATCTAAAACTTTCTTAACAGGGGAAATAATTTCTTCATCACCTAATTCCTTGGCTACTTCTTTATATGTCATATATTGTCCATAAGGAATATGGCATACTATTTCCATAACTCTTCTTTCTAAGCCAGATATTAAATAATTATAAAATGAAAATGACTTAAGTTCACCTTTAAAATAAGATTCTATCTCATTTTTTATTCTAATACTTAAATCATTTTCTATATGTTCTTCTATTTCATCAACAAAAGTAATAGAAATTATATCATAATCACTTGTATTTATTCTAATAATTCCAATAGGGCTTTCATAAAAAGAAAGATAACTAACGTGTCTCATAACTACTCCTTAAAATAAATTTGTAAATAAACTATAAAATATTAATGTAAATGGCTTACCTATTAATATTATAAATAAAAATCTTAAAAAGGTCAAACCACTAATACCAGCGATATAACAAAGTAAATCATCAGGTGCCCCTGGTAAAAATATCCCCAAGAAAAATATCTTTTCAAATTTTTTTGTTCTAACATACCCTAAATATTTATCTACAGTTTCTTTTTGAAATAATTTATTTATTAAAGGAAGTCCAAAATTCCTAGAAAGAAAAAAAGAAACAATACTACCTAAAGTTAAACCTACATAATTATAGATAAATCCTTCTATAGGTCCAAAAGCAAGAACACCTACAAGACAAGAAGCACCACCTGGTATTACAGGAAATACTACTTGAACAATTTGAATTAATAAAAATATTAAAGGAGCGATTAGACCATAGCTTTTAATTCTTTTTAATAACAAATCAGAATCATTTAATAAATTCATTTTTAATGCATAAATAATAAAAGCTACTAAAAGAATGGTAACTATAACTGTTATAATTGTCATAACTTTTTTTAAGGTTGTATCATTTTCTTTAGTCATATAATTCCTCCTTCTAATATTTTAACCATTTCTAGATTATTAATTACATTAATTTAATTCATTTTTATCTATTGTAATTTCTGCTAATTTTAAAGCTGCTTCAAGAGTATCTGCTGTTAAAATAAAACGATTAATATGGCAAAAACTTGCTCCTTTAACACCAGTTACTTCTTCTAACTCTTTATTAAAAACTCCACCCCAATCTTTAGGAAAATATACTCTACTTGTTTTATCAGTAGTACTAATAGGAACAGTTTTAACAGCATAACCTCCTCTATTAGATGGATAAACCACTAGTTTTATTTTATCATATTTACTACTACTTAGAATAGTCTCTTCATAAGGTAAAAATTCATCAAGTACTAAAATATGATCTTTACAATGTTCTAAAAGACTTTTAACTCTTATAGAAGCCATAACTTTACCATTAATATTTTTTATTTCATAAACAATAATAGTTTTAGCAATCTCTACGGCTTTTATAAAATTATCATTAATGGAATCTTCACTTAAATAACTAGGATTAAAAAGTTTAATAACATCACTAATTGTCTTAACTTTATAATTAGATTCAAATTTAGGAAATATTCCATTATCAATAGCATCTATTCCTTCTACTAAATCTTTTACAAAGTAATTAAAAATTTCTTCTTTCTTTTCTAAACCTAATTTTTCTAAATATTTAAGACCAAACTCTTCAAATAAAAGACCAAAAGATGAATATTTAATACCATTATCTCTAACTTTTACATCTATTTGATGGTGATCAAATTTACCTTTACCAATATCATAGATAATAACATCATATTTTACATTATTAGGTATTTCAGTAACTCTAATCAAAGGAACATCTTCAAAATAAAGATCTAAAAAAGCTGTTGCAAAAACTTCATCAGCGTGTATTGTTCCACTATGAGTAATAAATTTAGCTTTAGTTATATCATCTACTATTCTTACCATTATTTAATTCCTCCAAACTAATATTATCACTATGTTCTATTTTTGCCCATTCTATATCTTTATTTCTTAATGCTAAATACAAACATTTTACATAACTAGCTAAAAATATAGGATTATAAAATAATACTTTTACTTTCATTTTTCTATTTAATCTAAGATTATCTTTTTCTTTAATTAATAAAATTCCTGTAAATATAACAAGTACTAAGTATATAAAAAGAATAATTATAAAAAATTGTGATAGTAAAGAAGTAATTTCTATCTTTATAATAGAATTAGATATAATTCTATAAATTAAATTAGCTAGATATAAAATTACACTAATTACAAGGAGTATATATGGTTTAACTCCTACTAAAGTAATATAAACAGATGGATAGTTAGCATCTTTCTTCTTTAGTTTTTCTTTTAATAAAGGATAATATTTACTTCTAGAGGTAAAATAACCTTTAACCCATCTTGTACGTTGTTTAATAGTAACACTATAACTAGTAGGTTGTTCATCAAAATATTTCGCTTTAGTATTATAAGTTGATGTTAAGTTATTTAAAACAGCATATAAAGATAATTCATAGTCTTCAGTTAAACTATTAAAAGGATAACCTCCTAGTTTTTCTAGTATTTCTCCTTTAATATAAAAACCAGTTCCACTAACTGTTAAAGTTAAATTATGTTTAACTTTATAATTATTAGAAAAAGTATTAATCATAGAAAAAGTAAGAGAACTTGCTGCAGAATATATATTACTATTACCATTCTTAGTATTTCTATATCCTATACCTATATCATATCCTTTTTTATAACTTTTAATCATTTCTTTAAAGAAATTACGATCTAAGATATTATCAGCATCGAATATAAAGTACATATCATAATGTTTTTTAGATTTTAATATTTTTTTAACTGCATCATCTATAGCATATCCTTTACGTTTTTTAGTTAAATCCCTACGATAGACTATATTAATATTACGACTCTTAGCGATTTCAACAGTTTTATCTTTTTTACTTTCAACTATAATATAAATATCTTTAGGATTAATTTCTATACTTTGTCTTTTAATACTATCAAGTAAATTACTAATAACTAATGATTCATCTCTAGCAGGTATAATAATTGCAAAAGATGGATCATTATAATTTCTAGTAAGTTTTATTCTTGAACCTTTTAATGCTACTAAGTATTCTTTTATTAACATATAACTTGCTATAAAGATTAATATTAAACATATAAGTGTTATCATACTACTTACCCTTTCTAACTTTAAATTCCATATTAGGAAAACTTTTAGATAAAACAGTATCAGGATATACTTTATCATAAAACTCTCCAACTGGTGTAATAGGTTCAATATCTTCACGTCTCATAGCACTTCTAATTAGAGCAGTCCAAGAGACAAACATATCAATAACTAAAAAGATTAAAAGAATATAAAAGATAATATTACCAATATTAATAGGTATCTTTTCTATTAGTTTTGAAATAAAAGGATAGATATATTTAGCAAAGATTAATGTTAAAAGTCCCCAAAAGATCATATAAGGTATAGTAGTTCTACCATTAATATTTAAAAAGTGATTTGAATAATCCCAAGAAGTTGTATGAGTAAATATTTCTTGTAAAAGACTAATGATATATTCAAAAGCTCCTCCTAGTAAAGAGCCATAGATAAAAGTTTTTAATTTAGAATAATTAGGACGTACTAAAAAATAGACAATTAAAACTGCACCAGCACCGTATATAGGACTAAAAGGTCCATAGATTACTCCCCTTCTTAACTCCCAAACAATATCTCCTGTTGCCATATAAACTTTAACAAGATTAAGTATTTGTTCATAAAGGGCTCCAAAGATAGAACCAATAACAAAGATAAGAAATAATTTTTTACCACAGTATCCTTCGGCAAATATTTGTTTATTAATTTTTTTACTACTCATAACTACTACCCCTTTGTTGTGTGTTATTTTACCATATATTATGTAAAATTACAAGAAAAAGCAACTAAGTATTGGTTGCTTTTAGAAAATATAAGTTACTTACTAGGATCAACTAGTATTTTAACTGCTTTATCATTACCACTAGTAAGTCTAAGATAAGCAGATTGTACATCACTATAACTTACAATGTCTGAAACAAAGGGCATAACATCTATTTGTTTATTATTGATTAAATCAAGGCAAGTTGCAAATTCTTCTTTAGTATAAGCGATAGCACCTTTAACAGTTAATTCATTCATAACAGCTATTACGGTTGGAATATTAATAGGACCTGTAGCAACACCAACTAAGACAACGACACCACCTGGTCTAACAGTAATTAATGATGAAGTAACAGCTTTATCATTACCACAACATTCTATTACTACATCAAAACCACCATTAGTATCAGTCATAATTTCATTAAGCATATTTTCATCTTTGGCATCATAATACTTATCGGCAACACATAAGTCAAGGGCATTTTTACCTCTTTGTTCATTAACCTCAGAAACTGCAACGAAACTAGCACCTTCTTTTTTAGCAAATAAAGCACTTAGTAGTCCGATGATACCACCACCGATTACTAATACTTTGGATCCTACTTTAATATCAGCAAGATGTATTCCGTGTAGAGCAACTGCTGTTGGTTCAACCATAGCAGCTTCTATATCAGAAACATTATCTGGTACTTTTAAAACCATATCACTTCTAACTTTAATTTTTTCTGTTAGAGCCCCAGGATTATCTAAAGAAAGCCCTACTGCTTTACTCCAAGTACTTTTACAGTACTGAGGATTGCCACTTAGACAAGCAGGACAATTTAGACAAGGAGAAATAGGTAAGGCTGTAACTCTATCTCCTACTTTTAAATCTTCTCTATTACCTGGATTAATTACTTCTCCACAAAACTCGTGTCCCATTACTAAACCAGTAGGTTCTCCCATTTCAAAATAATGTAAATCAGAACCACATATACCAGCTTTTAGTACTTTAATAACAACATTTTCATTATCAATAACAGGTTCTTCTATTTCTTTTAGTTCAAATTCTCTTTTTCCTTTTAATGCAACTGCACGCATTTTATCACCTCTAGTTTAATTCTAGCACAGTTTACAATTAAAGTGTCTAATTTAAAGATAAGTTTACTTTTATTTACATATATATTATGTTATTACAAGACGAAAAGAATTACCTATATTTTCACCACCTGAAACATCAATTCCATAAAAAGCAAATATACCTGCATTATCAACACTGGTATTACGTCCACCTCTTAATAGCCAAGGAAAATTTTCTCTTATCATAGAGTAAAAATCATTATACCAATCACTTGTTTCTGACAAACTATGACTTAGACATATTCCTCCATTACAAGCTTTAGTAGCATCAGTATTTGTATATTTATCATAGTATTTAGATTCTGGCATTTTACTAAATCCACTTGAACCTATTTGATCATTATAATTAGCCATTACCATCTCCCAAGAGCCTCCACTCATATCATAAATTCCATAGATTGTCCCTGTTGTTGATGATCCTGTTCCATTTATATCTATATCATACGAATACTTACATCCATAATCTGTATTTGCATTACTTGGACTTCCATAACTACATCCTGTTATATACCCATCTGATTTATTTTGATATATCTCTTTATTAGCATCAGTGTAATTAGTGTTACCTAATTTTCCATATTTTGATTGAGAAAGATATGCTACTGTTGCCCATTCACTATTTTTCATCATATGAGTATCTACATTAGTAGTAAATCCATATCTATTTCCTTCATCATTCATTTTTATACTTACATTAAAAGCATTACTTACATTTATATTTCTCCAACTAGCTACATTTGGTTTTATCATTGCATCTAAACTTGTTGTATTTCCTCCTCCATCTGTTGCACTTGGATTAGAACTACTTGTCTCAAACTTTCCTACCCATATTCCACTTAACTCTTCATCACCAAAGGTAAAGGCATCTGGGGTATACCACATAGTATGATCCCATCCTTCTAAAATATCATAATTTCCTTTCCCTCTATCTTTTACCGTTGTATCAATAAACTTTATATCTATTTCTCCTGGTAAGTCTTTTGTTGGCATACTACTTAAGAAATCTCCTTGTTTTCCATAGTAATTTGTTCCATCATATGTTCCTATACTATAACTATATCTTGGTATCCATACCCACATTGTTTCTATATCATTCATTTCTATTACTGTTCCTACTTCCGCATTTAAATAATTATCTCTTGTAGTACTACTTACTGTTACAACATTGGCCCATTTCTGTTCACTATAATTATACCAATCATTATTAGCATTACTTTTATCCGCTTTTATCCAGTTGCTATTTTCATATTTTACGGGAATCATTCCATTATCTATTTTAGGATCATTAATTATTTCATTATATTTTTCAAATAGATGACCATTACTTGGTAGAGTTAGATCATTATAATCTAGGCCTACTTCTACTCCTAAATTTATTATTACTTCATTATCATTTGCATTAGTTACTTTTATCTTATATGTATTACTAGATCCACTTGTCTCTGTTTTCTCTAAATTTATTCCTGTCTCAGATGGTGGTATATTTATTCCATCTTCTTCTACATATCCTACTTCTATTTTACTTGGTAATTCTCCTAAATAATAGAAGTTAAATCTTGCTATTCTATTATTGGGGTTATTTAAAGTAATGGTAAATTCTTTTGTTGTGTTAGAAGGTATTACTAATTTATTTTCTTCTTCACCATCTACTTTTAGATCATATACTAAATTACCAGTTACTATACTAATTGCATTACTTTTCTCTTTTGTTACTGTAAACATTGCATAAGAAAAGTATCCTCCTAACATTAAGAGACTTATCAATATCACTACCATTATATATATTTTATTTATACTTACATCTAATAGTTTCTTCATAATTACCTTCCTTTCATTACACGTAAAAAAGAATAGAATAACTCTTTACTCTATTCTTTTGCACAAGAAAAGAAAGTAATTTTATTACTTAGATTAGGGTTAAATAGCCCCCCCCCCCATTTAACTATTTGTAAACGGGTGCTAGTGCATTTTTTTGTAGATTGACGAATTAATTTACCCCAGAATTGACGATTTATTTTACCCT
>ERZ1643249.4754-NODE-4754-length-11172-cov-260.299631_pt1 | contig 11172 bp, 10 predicted proteins | sample MGYA00579263_ERZ1643249 | MGnify/ENA primary metagenome ERZ1643249 (study PRJEB29033, sample SAMEA4952264) | chicken gut metagenome | biome: Broiler Chicken; feature: Gastrointestinal Tract; material: Caecum | place: Ireland | collected 2018 | study: Broiler...
TGTTTGCTCACATCCGCGTCATTCCGTAAACTGCCTGTTGTTGAGGCTGCGCAGGAGAATGACAGGATGTTTCTCCATTAAACATAGTCAACGAATTACGAAATCGGAATTTTTTTGTTGAAACTCTGAGGAGCTATGCGACTTTTCAGAGTTTCAGAAGAAAAATTCGAGATTTCGTTTCTGAGGCGTTTTTTCTTTCTTTGGTTGCGTTTCTTTCTTTTTGCTCGCAACAAAAAGAAAGAAATGAACAAAATACCAGGTCGCTCTATTTTAGTTGCCTCCCCCAAAAAAGACTCTTCTCTCCGCTCAATATGACCTTCACCCTCAAAAGACTTTTCGCTTCGCTCAGAGTGACAGGGAGTTTCTTTTTCAAAGAGAGTCAGGTTATTTATAGAAACTTCTCAAACTTTTATATGCAGGAACACTCTCCGGGGTGTAGTCAAATTTCCAGTCATATTTAAGTTTTTTTTGATTTGTTTGTTTTTGAAATTTGAATTGATTTAGCCCTACGGGGTAGGTGTCTGGTTTAAAAAATTCGATTATATAATTTATTATTTTTTTCATAACAGCGTACCGTTCAAAGTATTTGTATATTAACTTTAATGAATTTTTTCAGTAAAGCAATATATATTATACATTCAAATTGTTGTTGATTCCCGCCTCAATAGTATGAGATTTTCTGTTATTTCTTAATATAATAGTGTTAGATTATTGTCTTTCTTGCTGCTGTAGAGTAATATTTTAGTGTATACCGCATCTTAGTTATTTGGGGATTATGAATAAGTTCAGTACAAGTGCCATAACGCTGAAGTCGTATGACCTGAGCGAGTCTGATAAGATAGTTGTTCTTTATTCAAAAGAACACGGTCTTATGCGTGCTGTTGCAAAAGGTGCAAAGAAAACTTCAAAGAGAGCTGCCGGGATTGATAACCTGCTTGCAAAGAGATTTTTGCTTTTGAAAGGGAAAAATCTCGATACAATCTGCCAATCAGAGGGGATAAATCATTTTTCAGGGATAAGGAATGATATATTCAAGTTGTCTTATTCCATTTATTGCTCTGAGCTGATAAATATCTTCGGTGTTGAAGAAGACCCGACAAGCGAGGATATGTACAATCTTTTGTATTTTACTTTTGAAAATATCTCAAAGGCAAAAAATCCCTGCAACACTATTCTTTCCGTACTGAAGTTTCAAATGAATCTGATGGATATAGCGGGTTATGCTCTCGAGATGGATGATTGCGTAAAATGCGGTCATTCTTTTGAGAGTCAGGAGATGTATTTTTCAACCCGCGGCGGAGGTGTTTTGTGCCGTGAGTGTTCTGTGTTTGATGAGGATAAAAAGCTTATTTCCGATAAAATCAGGCTGTTTTTGAAAAAAGTAGCGTCAAGTGATTTCAACAGCTCATTTTTCTATGATAAAGAATTAAAAAACGAAGCTACGCTTATGTTTTGTCTTAATTTGATAAAAGAGTACATTTCTCTCAAATCGCCGAAGAGGATAAAATCAACTCATATGCTAGAGTGTATTTAATAATATTTTTGTTAAGTAAAAATATTAAAAAAAGTGAATATTTAAAATACTTAGGGTATTATATAAAAAGACAGCGGGAGCGATATAGTGAGAGATAGAATAACATTACTTATAATAATACTTGTTCTGTGGACGTTCTTGATAACTTTCCCGATATATGTGCCGAAGTATCCTGCGTTAGTGTTGATACTCGGATTTATCATAGCTTACACTATTTTGTTTAATATAGCAGAAAGACACCAGCGCAGAAAAAACAAAAAAAATCCGCCTAAACTTGATGAGTCTTATCGTCCGTTTGTGACAATTATGATACCTGCTCATAATGAGCAGGCTGTTATTGCTGAAACAGTGAAGAATATTTCTTCTATTGACTATGATTATTATGAAATTATTGTTATAGATGACAGAAGCGAGGATAAAACAGCAGAAGTTCTTCTTGAGCTTGAAAAACAAAACTCGAGAGTTAAAGCGCTGATACGTGACAAAGATGCCTTCCCAGGCAAATCAGCCGTGTTGAATGACGCTTTTGAAATAGCAAAAGGTGATGTTATTTGTGTGTTTGATGCAGATGCAAGTGTGGAACCAGATTTTCTGAAAAAAATAATTCCCAATCTCGCTCCGAAGGAAGTGGGTGCTGTTCAGGCAAGGAAAGTGATTTCAAATCGAGAACACAATTTTCTTACCCGCTGTCAGGACAATGAGTATGTTCTTGATGCTTATTTCCAGTTCGGGCGTGATGCAATCAAAGGTGCCGTCGAACTCAGAGGCAACGGCGAACTGATAAAACGTGAAGCCATAGAGGATGTCGACGGGTGGAATAATTATACAATCGTTGATGACCTTGATTTATCGACAAGATTGCATTTGAAGGGATGGGATATTCGTTTCTGCCGTGATGTATGCGTGTATGAAGAGGGTGTAAAAGACTTTTTCCCGCTCATAAGACAGAGAAGACGCTGGGTTGAGGGAAGCATCAGACGTTATTTGGATTATTTCATCGATGTTCTTTTCTCAAAAGATATGTCTATTCGTGTGAGTCTTGATATGTATGCTTACATTGCCGAATTTCTTCTGCCTGTGTGGCTGATTTCAGAGTGTGCTCTGCAGAGTGTTTGGTTTATCGACGGAAACCCGAATCACATGTTGTCATCTTTCATGATGATAGGTGTTGTAGGTGTATTTTTCTTTGTAGGTCTTCTTTATAGTTTGCGTAAATACAATAAGCTCTCAATCTGGCAGACAATCAAACAGTCCGCTGAAACGGGTGTTTATCTGGTAACTTTATGGACTCCGATAGTTATATTTATTGTGTTCAAAATAATTTTTGTTAAGCGTTCGATGGACTGGGGAAAAACATCTCATGGCGAAATTCCTGAAGAAGTTTCTTCAGAATTGAAAACATCATAAAAACAGTCTTTATATTTGAACTGCGTTTATCGAAGAAAACAAACATAATAGATTTGTTAAATTTTATTACCCCTCATTTCTCAATCTGTCATATTTGAAGCTTCTCGAACTTTAAGCACTATATGCAAAAATAAGGGGGCAAATATGAACATCTCACGTATAAACTCTATCGGATTTAAATATAACACTCAACTGTTTTCTGCGCCTCAAAAACACAGCTCTCAGCCTGTGCAGACTCAAACACAGCCTGCCTCAACTCCTTCGCTTGAGCAGATGCAGAGCTTTGTTAACCTCTCTTTCAAAGGTCATTCTACACCTGTTCATGATGAAGTATTTCACATATTTTTATATGATGATGAATCTCTTGAAATGATGGCAAAAGACTCTCCTGATGAATTCAAGAAAAATGTCTTAACTCAGGATGAAGATGGGAATACTCCGATTCATATTGCAGCAGATACTAACAATACTTCAGCTCTTTCCATATTTGCCGAACATGCCCCTGATGAGTTCAATCAGGCTGTATCAATACAAAATGACGAAGGAAGGACGCCTGTTCATTATTCATTGCTCAACAATGATGAGCAAGCTTTTGAAATGATGGCAAAGAAGTCACCTGATGAATTCAAAAACTCCGTCTTTGCTCAGGATAAAGACGGGAATACACCTCTTCATATTGCAGCAAATACTAATAATATTTCAGCTCTTTCCATATTTGCCGAACATGCCCCTGATGAGTTTAAACAAGCTGTATCAATACAAAATGATGAAGGTTTGACTCCTGTTCACCGTGCTGTCGTTAAATCACCCGTGTTTCTCTGGATAATAGGAAGTTATGATCCGGAGAGTTTCAGGGAGTCAATTATCTTAAAAGATAAAAACGGAAAAACTCCGCTTCATGAGGCTGTTTTGGATAAAAATCCAAATTCTCTTAAAGTAATAGCAAAATATGCCCCGGATGAGTTCAAACAGGCTGTCTTAATGCAGGATGAGCAAGGGTATACTCCCGTACATCTTGCGGATAAGAACAAAGAAATTCTCGAAATAATTGCCAAACAGGCTCCAAAAGAGTTCAAACAAACCGTTTCTACCAAAGATAACTACGGTTGGACTCCCGTTGATTATGTAACGAGGGTCGCTGACTTTGATACACCAAATGCAGATGATTATCAAATAGATAAAGAAAACATCGAAGCTGCCGCATTTATGGCCGAAAATGCACCGGAGCAATTCGGAGAGGCGATTTCTACAGTTCACAAACACTGGCACTCCGTAAAAGAAACTACGCTTCATAGCATGACAAGAAAATTTAATTCTGAGGACTTGCTTGTGCTGGGTGCAAAAACAACTCCTGAGATATTTAAACAACTGATTACTCAAAAAAATAACGACGGTGATACCCTTGTCCATCTTTCCGCTAAATCTCCGGAATCACTTAAGATAATCAGCGAATCAGCCCCGAAAGAGTTCAAAAAAGCTTTGCTTATGAAAAATAATGACGGAAATACTCCTGTTCATGCTATGTATAGAAATCCTGAAGCGCTGTCATTAACAGCCGAATTAGCTCCGGAGGAATTCAAAAAAGCCCTGCTTAAACGTAACAAAAATGGGCAGCCTCCGGTTTGTCATATGATGGAATATCCAAGCTCAATGCAGGCAGTATACGACGCAGCACCTGAAGAGTTTGAAAAATCAATACGCATGAAAACAAGACCCGGTTTATTCATGCGCGGGGAATCAGTCGCTGAGTTAAGCGAGCAATCTGAAGAATTAGCAGACATTCTTGAAAAAATAAGAGCTAAATAACAATAAATCAACAAAAAAGCAGGCTGAAAGCCTGCTTTTTAAATCCAAAATTTTGATGAGCTTACTCACCTTTTGCATAAATAGTTGAAGTAGCACCGATTTGATGCAGTTTGATAAAGTTTGTTCTTCCTATTTTTGAGCTGATGAATGACATACCGCCTGTAATAAGAACCTTATCCCCTGCATTCAAGGATTTTTCTTTAATGAGGATTTCATCAACTTTTGCGAGCAGGTCGGTTGCTTTCATCTTTTTCTCGCTGATTACTCTCGGATATACATCCCAGAACAAATTCAATCTGTTGCAGACAGTCTGGTCATGAGTGAATGCAATAATCGGTACGGATGGTTTTGCTTTCGAGAGCATTCTTGCTGTATAACCTGTTTTTGTGAAAGCTACAATTGCGCTGACTTCAACAGCATCAAGCATTTGAATAATAGCAGAGCAAATTGCCTGTGAATCCAAATCATATACTTCATGTGAGTGTACATAATGATTGAGATGCAAGCACTTGCTTTTCTCTAAACTGCCTGCGATAGTTGTCATCATTGATACAGCTTCTACAGGGTAAGCACCCATTGCTGTTTCTCCTGATAACATAACAGCATCAGCACCATCGATAATAGCATTTGCAACGTCGCTTGCTTCTGCTCTTGTAGGAAGCGGCTGTTCTATCATTGACTCAAGCATTTGAGTTGCAACGATAACTCCTTTTCTCTGTGCATTTGCTTCTTTTACAATTTGTTTTTGGACGATAGGAACTTCTTCGATTGAAAGTTCGATGCCCAAATCGCCTCTTGCTACCATAACAGCATCAGCAGCCGTAATTATGGCATTGAGATTTTTGACTGCCTGCGGTTTTTCAATCTTTGCAACAACAGGAATATTGCCGCCAAAATCTTTGATATATTGTTTTGCTTTGAGAATATCATCTCTTTCTCTGACAAAAGATAATGCAACATAATCAGCATTGTTCTCAACGGCAAATTTTATGAAGTGAACATCTCTTTCTGTTACTGCTGATAAGCTTGCTGTTGACCCGGGGATGTTCAAACCTTTTCTTTTCTTGAGCAATCCGCCGTGGACAACTTCTGCTGTCAGATAAGTTCCATGAGTTGATACAACTCTGAGTTCCAGCTTACCATCATCAAGAAGGATTCTATCGCCTTTTGCCACGTCTTCAACAATACCGAAATAGTCAACGGGAATAAAACCTTCTTCCTCTTCAATGCTCGGTTTTAATTTTACAATTTGTCCGTTTTCAAGCTGCTTTGGTTCTTTCAAATTTCCTACACGGATTTTTGGCCCCTGAAGGTCAACCAGAACACCGACTGTTGTTTTCAATTCAGCTGATACTTTTCTGATAGTTTCAATTCTTTTTTTGTGGACTTCTTCTTTGTCATGAGAAGTGTTCAATCTAAAAATGCTTACGCCTGCTTTTACAAGCTCTCTGATTTTATCTTCTGCTTCTGATGCAGGTCCGATTGTAGATACGATTTTTGTTTTTGTATGATCCATAATCAAAATACCTTTTTCTAATCTGATTTCTTCTTATAATAAATTTATAGCAAAAAAAGAACATGAACAATATTAAATTTCTTGGGATTTATATAGCAAATTCCGCCAAAAATTTCCAAAACAACGTCATACTGAGCGTTAGCGAAGTATCTGAACAAAAAGGATTTTTCGGTCTAAAGCTCTCAGAATGACGAACTTTTAATAGTATCTGTGGTATTTGCTATATAAGTTCCAAATTCTTCATATTTGTAATATTATTTATATAAAGTACTAATCAATCAGGAGAGGATTATTTTATGCTTCACCAATTTGTTGCTGACCATGGAATGGTCATATCGGGGGCGATTTTGCTAATTGCTTATATTCTTATTGCAACCGAAAAAATTCAAAAATCTGTAGTAGCACTAATCGGTGCTTCTATAACCCTTCTTCTCGGACTTCTTCCGTTTCAGGGAGAATTGAAAGAAGTGGGAGGAAACATTGTTTATGTGAAATCAGTGTTTGAATATGTCGCATTTGACGTTATATTTCTCCTGATAGGCATGATGATAATCGTTCATATCACAAGCCAGAGCGGTGTGTTCAACTGGATGGCAATCGAATTGCTAAAACTCACCAAAGGACATCCGAAACTGGTTTTATTAGCGCTTGCAGGATTTACGGCTGTAGCCTCGGCGTTCCTCGATAATGTGACAACTGTTGTGCTTATGATGCCTATTACGTTTATTATCGCAAGGGAGTTCGAAACAGACCCCGTTCCTTTCCTCATTACGGAAGTCTTTGCCTCAAACATCGGAGGTACTGCAACGCTCATCGGCGATCCGCCGAATATTATAATCGGCTCTAGAGCAGGGTTGAGTTTTATGGATTTCGTAAACGAACTGACATGTATAGTCGCCATAATCTTTATTGTCAGTACTCTTGTGTTGATGTTTCTGTTCAGAAAAAGCCTCAAAGCGTCAAAAGAAAAAATGGAACACGTTGCAAACCTTGATAACTCTGCAACAATAACTGACAAAGGGCTTATGATTCGCTCACTTATTACTCTTGCTCTTGTCATAATCGGTTTTGTTACTCATGACAAAACGCATATTGCATCTTATGTGTTTGCTGTTGCTGGAGCCAGTTTCCTTCTTTTGTTTGAAAAACCGAAAGAAATTTATAAAGACGTTGAATGGCTCACTATTTTCTTCTTCATCGGCTTGTTCATAATAATCGGCGGTCTTGAAGCAACAGGAGGCATAAGCTATCTTGCCGACCAGTTGATTAAATTTACTCATGGAAGCCTCGAAGCTGCCTGCATGCTGATTTTGTGGGGGTCTGGAATTCTTTCCGGCGTTATCGACAATATTCCGTACACAGCAACAATGGCTCCTCTTATTGCCGAAGTTCAACACACGCTGCCTTATACGGGAGAAGGACACCATCCGTTATGGTGGGCGCTGTCTTTGGGGGCTTGCCTCGGGGGTAACCTTACGATTATCGGTGCTGCTGCTAATGTGCTTGTCAGCGAAACAGCTGCAACAAAAGGCTATCCGATTACCTTCATGAGATTTATGAAATATGGCGCTCTGGTTACGCTTATCTCATTAGTTCTGAGTTCTGCATATCTCTACCTCAGATACTTGAGATAATCTGACCGAAACGGTAATTTCTTAAAACCCGATTTAATGTTAAAATTAAATCGGGTTTTATCTTAGAGGAAAAAGTATGAAAATAGTCGTTTGCATAAAACAGGTGCCGGACACTTCGGATATAAAATGGAGCGAAAACAATACCATTATAAGAGAAGGAGTCGAAAGCATACTAAATCCTTATGATTCTTATGCCCTCGAACTGGCTTTGAAAATAAAAGATAAATTCCCCTCTTCAGAAATAACAGCACTCACAATGGGACCTCATCAGGCAAAAGATATACTCAAACGTGCAATTGCAACAGGAGCGGACAGAGGAATTTTGCTCTCTGATAAAAAATTTGCAGGCGCAGACACTCAGGCAACAAGCAAAACACTTTCAGCAATAATCAAAAACAAATTCCCTGATGTCGACCTCATAATCTGCGGGCAATTCGCAATTGACGGCGATACTGCACAAACAGGTCCGAGTATCGCAGCACATCTGAATTTCCCTCAGCTAACTTATGTCAAAGAGCTGGTAGATGTTGATGAGTCATCTGTTACAATCAAAAAAGAAACTGACTATGGCTCTCAAACGGTAAAGATGATGCTCCCAGGCGTTCTGTGTGTGACAAAAAATAAAGAAGTTCCGAGAAAATTTACTATAAAAGGAACAATAAAAGCTTATAATACTGATATAGAAACTTATTCCCTGCTTGATACAGGTCTAACACCAAAAGAGGTAGGGATATCAGGTTCACCGACTTATGTGTCAAAAGCCTTCAGACCGCAAAGACAGAAAGAATGCGAGTTTTTTGACTACTCAAATAACCCTGAAGAAATAACAAACATCATCGCAGAAAAATTGAGCAATTTTATCTAGGAGATTTTATGGACGAAAACAGAGGTATATGTATAGTTGCAGAACTGACACCCGAGCTGGCTCTCGCTGATGTTACTCTCGAGCTGGTCGAAAAATCTCTCGAACTCAAGAAAAAACTCAACAACGAGCCTGTTTCAGTTCTTCTGCTCTCACCTGAAACGAATCTGGAGGAGATTATCTCTAAACTCTCAAAAGCGGGCACGGATAAAGTGCTGGTTTCAAAAAACAAAAATTTCGAAACTTACTCAACAGAATTTTTTTCAAAGGCTGCCGTTGAAATCATAAACAAAGTCAAACCGTCTATAGTGCTTATTGGTGCAACAACACAGGGGAGGGATTTGGCTCCGAGAATTTCTTCTCTCCTGAACACCGGTCTGACAGCTGACTGCACAGGCTTGGATATAAACGATAAAGGACAGTTAGCTGCAACACGCCCGACATTTGGCGGTAACCTTATGGCTACAATCTTATGCAAAACATTCCCACAGATGGCAACTGTCCGCCCGAAAGTAATGCCAATGGGGGCTTTGAACCATGAAACAAACGTAACGGTCGAGGAATTCCCGCTGAACTTTGAAAATACCAAAGACAGCGTTGAGATTTTGAATTTTATCAGACATATTGAAAGCTCTGGAATAGAGAATGCTGATATTGTCGTTGCAGGCGGAAAAGGAATGAAAAACGCAGAAAACTTCAAAATTCTTGAAGAGCTTGCCGATATTCTCGGAGGTGCGGTGGCTGCTTCCCGTGCTGTTGTTGACGCAGGGTGGCGGCCTGTATCAGAACAGGTAGGACAAACAGGGAAAACAATAAGACCAAAACTATATATCGCCTGCGGCATATCAGGGGCAGTGCAGCATACTGTCGGAATGGAGCAAAGCGGCACAATTATTGCAATAAATTCAGACCCGCATGCGCCTGTTTTTTCTATAGCGACTTATGGCATAATAGGAGATGTGTTTGAAGTCGTTCCTGCATTGACAAAAAAACTGAAAGACATAAAAAAAACCCGTTAAATTAATAACGGGAGTCTAGGATAGAATTAGTATTACGGAGTTTATAGAGGAGTTCTGTTTTTATAAGAACGGTGATAAAAAAAAATTGCGCAATTAATCTTAAGTTCTTAAAACTTCTTAACAAAATGGGGTTGTATGTTAATAAATAGAAGGTTTTTACAATTTATTTTTATCTGCTGGCTGATGTTAGCTTTTGTTTTTGTACAGGAAGTTTTCGGGCAAACAAACGCCCAAGAGTTAAAAATCGTTCAGCTCAGCGATATACACTATGATTCCGTTCTTATAAACATCGACAGCAGGATGTATGGAGAGTCAAGAGAACTGTTTCAGGCAGCAATAGACGATATTAACTCATTAAAGGATATTGATGCGATTGTTTCCTCAGGAGATAACATAAACCGCCCGTCTAAAAAAGACTTTTTCAATTTTCTGAAAACTTCAAAACAACTGAAAGTTCCGTTTTATATAGCCATCGGAAATCATGACGTCGGTCTGCTCGGAAATTCAACCAAAAGATTTTATATTAACACCATGAAAAAGCATTACCCCCATATAAAACCTGAAGGAAAAAATACTTACTACATCACAGACAGCATAAAAGGGTATAAGTTTATATTCCTCGACGGAGTAATCGATGCTCAACTCAGCGCACATGGTTTCTTCCCGAAAGAACAGCTTGTCTGGCTTGATAATAAACTAAAAACAAACGAAAACTACAAAATAATCATAGTCCAGCACCATCCCGTAGTTCCTCCCTTCGAAGGGGGGACGCATGACGTTGTAAACAGTGATGAATATTTGGAAATTATCGACAAACATGATAATGTGGTTGCTGTCCTATCAGGACACTATCATTGTGTTAAGGCAACCATAAGAAATAACGTGCTGCACGCAGCGGCACCGTCGCTTGTGCAATATCCCAATGCATACAGGCTTATGACTTTTAAGGATGAAGATAACTGTATCGTTGTAACATCAGAGTTCAGAGAAACCTCTCTTAAAGATATACAGAATACCAGCAAAGAACGTATTTTAAGAAATCTTGACGTTTACTCGGGAATGGAAGAAGATAAAAATTTTACATATAAATTGTGTAAATAAATGTAGTTGACTTTCTCTGACATTCTGAAAAAGCAGACTCTTCGCTTACGTTCAGAGTGACTGTTCAGGTCATTCTGAGCGCAGCGACCGCACCCTTAGGGTGTCCTCATATTACATCTGAGGCAAGAATCTCAAACAATGCCTCAAAATAAAAAAAAACCGACCTTTTGTGGTCGGTGTGAAGTCTTTTATAACTCCTCTAAAGCGGTAGTGAAAGGTATGTGGTATGTATGTGTATGAAGAAAAAATTGAATATCTTTAGCGGTAGGTTACAGACTCTCTCTATTTAATTT
>ERZ1643249.4755-NODE-4755-length-11172-cov-4.355132_pt1 | contig 11172 bp, 11 predicted proteins | sample MGYA00579263_ERZ1643249 | MGnify/ENA primary metagenome ERZ1643249 (study PRJEB29033, sample SAMEA4952264) | chicken gut metagenome | biome: Broiler Chicken; feature: Gastrointestinal Tract; material: Caecum | place: Ireland | collected 2018 | study: Broiler...
CTAAAGAACTTTCTATTATGGTACCCTTAGGCCTTATCTCGTAATTTGCGGCAACTATGACGTACTGTCCAAGCATTTTAACGCCATCTTCTCTAATCCAATATGGATATTCAGCTTCTGTATATCCAGCATTTCTCATAGCTCTAACTACCTTGGTCATATCCAAATTGTAATAAGTTTCTTTACCCGACGGCCCCGTTACAACACCTTTACTTTTTGTCAAAACCTCTCCTGACCAACTATAATTCGAAACAGCAGATTTAACTGTAGAAGTTGTCGTAGTCGTGGTCGTAGTTGTTGTGGTTGTTGTAGTTGTTGTTATTGCAGCAACCGACGCAACATAATTATTCGGATCAAACGTCTTCTTCGTGGTAGAAACAGTTATAATATCTTTCCCACTACTAGAAAACAATATTCCCGATTTTGAAAAACCGATAAATGCTATTAAACATATGAATAAAATGAGTAAAGCATTTTTAATTTTTCTATTAAAATGTTTCACTTTTTCACCTCACACCCATTAATGGGTTCGTACTTAATGTTACCATAAATATAACTATAAGTCAAATTTTGAGCATACTGAGCGCCCCGTTACCCTTATGACTTCATCTAAATTTACTTGTTTGATATTGGCAATTTCAGTTGCTACAAGCTTAACGTTTTTTGGCGTATTAGGCTTACCTCTATATGGTTCGGGAGTTAAGTAAGGGCTGTCAGTTTCTAAAGAAAAATTATTAATATCAATTGCTTTTACTACGTCTTTAAGTGATTTGGCGTTTTTAAAAGTAATAACGCCCCCTATTCCTAATAAAAAACCCAATTTAATGAATCTTTTTGCCATATCAACACTACCACTATAGCAATGTATTATACCCGTTAAATCAGATTCTTTTAACAAATTATACGTATCTAAAAAAGATTTTCTGCAGTGCACAATAACTGGCAAATTATTCGTTTTAGCTATTTTAAGCATGGTTTTAAACACTTTTAATTGCATTTCTTTGTTTTCGGTTGTCCAATAATAATCAAGTCCAACTTCGCCAATTGCTACAACTTTGGATTCTTTTGCAAGCTTACTAATAATATCATACGTTTCATCATTTACATCAGTTACGTTAGAAGGACCTATACCAACCGCTGCATACACATGATCATATTTATTAGCTAATTCTACCGCTTCTTTACTAGTTTTTAAATCATATCCATTTACAATTATTTTTTCTACCCCAGAATTAATACTGTCTTTTATTATTTCATCCACATTATCATATTCACTAGATAAAACATGGCAATGAGAATCAATTAACATATATATCACCAAAAAAATTATACCACATTAATGGTATAATTTTATTATTAAATATTTTATAAAAAACGCTAAAACTAACATAAAATAAACCGCATCCTTTACAAGCCCACTTTCAAAGTAAATTAATGCTACGCATGAAAGTAGTGCTAAAAAGAAAATAACTTTAACTATAAAACTTTTTTTATTGTCAGTTAACATGTTATGGTGCATATTTTTTCTTCCTTTCATAGGATTTTTACCGCAGGCACAACGATAAAAATATATCACATAAGAAAGTCTAAGTAAACATTTATGACAATTAAATTCACAATTAGACAAAATTTTACAAATCTAATCATTTTCAAAATACGTTTGAATAAAATCAAAAGAGAATTTAACTAAATCTTCAGTAGATTTATCTATGTTTTTCATATATTCAAAAATCATATAACCCACAAAATCACCATTTGGGGAAATCAAAAATATATCATATGGTTTTTTTAATTGGCGCTCTTTACTCAAATAAATATTATTAACTTTATTATTAAGGTTATAATTTTCTAAAGAGTTAGAAATACTTTTGAATTTTTGTTCTGGAATGGTTGAAAAAATTATTTTTTCAGTATTGGTAATGAATATATTAGCACTTATTTTTATTGCCAAATTATTTATAAAAGTATCAATAAATTCGTTATTTTTATTAATCACATTATGTTTTTTTAATAAAATAGTATCAGAATCATTTAAAAAAATTTCAAGCAATTCTCCAGACTTAATATGAATATTCTTTCTTATTTCTTTTGGTATAACAATTCTACCTAGCCCATCAATTCTTCGCGTTATTCCGGTTGTTTTCATACATTTCTTCCCTTCTTTTTTAGAATGCATAAAACCGGAATTTTTATTCAATAACTTCTATCATTTTTATTAAATAATACATAAAATGTTTATCCAAATTTTTAATATCCAAAGTTATTTTTAAAACCTGATTAGTATATTCAACAGAAAAATTAGAACTAATTTTAAATAACTTTGCTAACAAACTAGAACCATCTACTTTTGATGAAACGAAAGGAGAAAAATAAACCACTATTTGCTTTAAACCTTGTTCAACCTTAATAACACCTTTTTTCTTAGCTAGAACTTGAAAAAGTTCCTCTAGCATGTATATTGTAATGGTTTCATCCAGCTTTCCAAACCTATCTTCTAATTCATTTTTAACCTTTATAAATTTATCATATGAATCAATTGTGTTTATTTTTTTATGAATTTCAATCTTTAACTCTTCACTATTTGTATACTTAGAACTGATATGCGTAGATACCTGAATAAATGGTTTTTCATCAACTAGTTCATTCATATCTTCTGGTATTTCTTTACCACGTAACCTTTCAACTTCCTCATTTAAAATTTTTATGTACATATCATATCCAACGGTATCTATAAAACCAGATTGTTCAGAGCCTAATATGTCTCCCGCACCTCTAATGGATAAATCACGAACCGCTAAAGCATATCCACTTCCTAGTTCAGTAAATTCTTTAATAGCATCTAGTCTTTTTTTAGCGACATCGTTAAGTTCCTTATTTTTATTATACATTAAATATGCATAACCAATGTTTTTTCCCCTTCCTATTCTACCCCTTATTTGGTATAACTGGCTAAGGCCAAAACAATCAGCATCTAACACGATTAATGTATTAGCGTTTTGAATATCAATGCCTGTTTCTATTATCGTGGTACAAATTAAAACATTATATTCTCCCGAAACAAAAAGTTCCATCGTTGTTTCTATTTTCTTTTTATCCATCTGGCCATGTATGTAATTTATTTTTGCTTCCGGAATTAGCTTTTTAATACGAGAAACCATTTGATCTATTTTTGAAACATTATTATATAAAATAAATACTTGTCCATCTCTAGAAAGTTCTTTATATATTGCATCTTTTATTATTTGGTCATTTTCTCTTAAAACATACGTTTGAATTGGATATCTAAATGCAGGCGGCGTTTGAATTAAAGAAAGTCCCCTTATCCCTGACAAAGACATTTGTAATGTCCTGGGTATTGGTGTTGCAGAAAGAGTTAAAACATCAACCGATTTTTGAAGTTCTTTTATCCTTTCTTTGTGCGTTACTCCAAATCTTTGCTCTTCATCAACTACTAACAAACCTAAATCTTTATATACAATGTCCTTACTAAGCAATCTGTGTGTACCAATTATCAAATCTATTTTACCATTCTTCAAATCCTTTAATATTTCATTTTTCTTTTTTGGAGTAACAAACCTATTTAATACTTCTATATTTACTCCAAATCCATAAAAACGTTCTTTTGCATTTTCATAGTGTTGTTTCGACAATATTGTTGTAGGGCATAAAAAACTAACTTGTTTTCCTGATCTTATTGCTTTAAATATTGCTCTAAAAGCCACTTCTGTCTTCCCATATCCAACGTCTCCACATAAAAGTCTATCCATAGGATGTGGTAACTCCATATCTTTTTTTATTTCTTCAATTGCTTTTAACTGATCTGGAGTTTCCTTAAACTCAAATTTTTCTTCAAACTCATATTGATCCTTATCATCTGCTAAAAAGGAAAATCCTGGCAATAACTTTCTTTTTGCAGAAACTTCTAATAATTTTTTTGCAATATCCTTTACCTTTGATTTTACCTTAGCCTTTTGTTTAACCCATTCGGTTCCACCTAATTTATTTAATTTTGGAACAACACCTTCTTTTGATGAAAATTTAGAAATGTATTCAATCTTTTCTACAGGAATATAAAGTTTATCATTATTTTTATATTGTAAATATATATAATCCTTTTTCAATCCCTTTGAAGTCAATGTGACAATACCCAAATATCTTCCTACTCCGAAAGATGAATGAACTACGTAATCACCTACACTAAGTTTATTAACATCCCTTATTTTAGAACCGTATTTTAGCTTGCTTTTATAACCAATAAATTCATTCTTTTTATATATTTCATTTGATGATATATAAGCCGTATCATTTATAATAAATCCATTTTTTAACTTTTTACAAATAACGTTAATGCTATTATCAAATAATTCAGTAATGTTAGTTATAACGCAACTTTCTTTTATATTAGCAATAAAATCATTTATCATCTTTTGGTTATCTAAACAAATTACTACTTTTTTTCTATTTCGTTTCAATGATAATAAATATTCGTTTATTAAGGCATAATTACCATTAAATAATGGTATTTCTGCCGTTGTATATACTTCTTGAATTCCGTTTACTAATAAATTATCAGTACCCAGTATGTCAACATATTTATCCGGAATTATTTTATCAAGTTCATTCATGTATAAACTTATATTAAATTTATCTGTTTGCTTAAATTCAAGAACCTCTTCCATAGTTTTTTTATAACTTATTTTTAAACTTTCTAAATCGATAAAAACACTAATATTATTTTCTACATAAGCGGAAAGTTTAGATATTTTATTAACAACCCTCGGAAGCAAACTTTGCCTTTTAGGTATGTTCGGTACATTTTTCTCGTTAATAAATTCGGTAAATGGTAGAATTTCTAGTGAAGAGAGATTTGTTAGTGAAAGCTGAGTATCCGGTTCAAAATAACGGATTTCTTCTATTTCGTCATCAAAAAACTCTATTCTAACTGGTTTTTCAAAACCAAAAGGGAAAACATCTAATATATATCCTCTATTTGCATATTCTCCTGTTTTTGTGACTAGATCATTTCTTTCATAACCAATCTTATCTAATTTTTCTACAATACTGTTTTTGGAAACATTGGTTGATACACTAAGGCTTATTGAAGATTTCTTCCACAACTCTTTTGTTGGAAGAAATCTTAAATATCCCATAAGATTAGTAATTACAATTTTTTTATTAGTGTTATTTAATAGCTCGTTTAATGTTTCTAAACGTTTACACATCAAATCAGGGGATACCGCTATTGCTTCACCAACTAAAAAGTCGTCCATTGGATAAAATAAAATGCTACTTTCATCATAAAAACATAGAGATTTATAAAGACTATTCGCCTCATACAAGGTACCTGTAATAACTAAAATATTTTTCTTTGAAACACTAAAAAGATTCCAAACATAACTTGCTTGGACTCCTTTATTTACGCCGATTACTTTAACCGGCTCATTTTGATTTAATATTTTATGTTTAAAAACATTTTCAAACATCATATCACCTATTTCTATTCTTTTACTTTAACATTATACTTACTCATTACTTCTTGAAACGGATGACCTATTGAATCTAAAACCGCGTCCGCAGCTTTTTGAACCGCTAATGATATTTTCTTTTTCTCTTCGTTACTAAATTTACCTAAAACATAATCTTTAGTATCGATTGTCTTATCATTTGAAATGCCGATTTTTATTCTCTTATATTCATTTGTTTTAAGTTGACTTTCTATGTTCTTTAGTCCGTTATGACCTCCCGAACTACCTTTTTCTTTAAGTTTTATAACACCTAATGGCAAATCTAAATCATCACTTACAACTAAAATATCTTCCAATTTTATATCAAGAAAATTAACAAACTTTATCATAACATCCCCAGATAAGTTTATATATTCCTGTGGTTTTAAAAAAACCACCCTGCACATATCTAAATGGCAATCAAAATAAAGAGCTCCATCTCTTTCCTTCCATTTAAGAACTTCTAATCTTTTAGCCAATTCATCCATAACCTTAAAGCCAACGTTATGCCTTGTATTTTGATATTTCTTACCTGGATTTCCTAAACCAACTACTAATTTAATTTTCATCCTTACCTCCATTAAATATGTTTTCTATTTCTTTCGTATATTTACCATCACCATTATGGATAACTAATCCTGGCTCTATTTTAAATCCTGGTTTTCCATTTTTAGCACCTTCTATTAAAACTAAATTAGACTCAGAATCTTTAAAAGGATAAACGAACCTTAACCTTTTTGGTTCAATGTTATTATTTCTCATCAAATAAATTATATCAATTAATCTATCCGTACGGTGTACCATAGCTATTTTACCATTATTCTTTAATATTTTTTTAGCTTTTTTAAAAATTGTTTCTAAGTTAATTCTAATTTCATGTCTTGCAACTGCTTTAGTTTTGTTATCATTTATGTTTGAACGTTCGCATACTTTAAAATAAGGAGGATTACACGTTATTAAGTCAAACGTGTCAGTATCATATATTTTATCAACGTCATCTACATCTAAATTTAATATTTTTATTTGGTCTTGTAAATCGTTTATTAAAACGCTTTCTAAAGCCAAATCATACACTTCTTTTTGAAGTTCTAAACCTATTATAGGTGAGTTTGTTTTAGTACTTAAAAAAAGTGGTATAGGTGCATTACCAGTACAAAAATCAATTATCTTCATTTTATTACTAACTCTAACAAAATTAGCTAATAAAACAGAATCTAGTGAAAAACTAAACCATTGAGGATTCTGAATAATTTTTAAGTCATTATAATTCAAAAGATCATTTATTACCTTCATCTTTATTCACCAATACCTCTATTTCTTCTCCATCATCTGTTTTGAATTTATAACTTTTATTCAAAATATTAAGTTCGAAAACACGCCCAGTTTTATCATCATATGTAACTAGTTCTCCTATTTTGGGCAATTCTTTTTTATATTCAACGTATGTACTATCTTCATATCCCAAACAGCAAAGTAAACGGCCACAAGATCCATTTATTTTTGACGGATTTAAAGCAATTCCTTGATTTTTAGCCATATTTATTGAAACACTATCAAAGTTTGTTAAAAATTCACTACAACATAAGGGTCTACCACAAGGACCTAGTCCACCTATTTCTTTTGCTTTATCCCTTACACCTATTTGTCTTAGTTCAATTCTAGTTTTATACTTTGCTGCTAATAATTTTGCCAATTCTCTAAAATCTACTCTTTCATCTGCAATAAACTTAAAAATAAGTTTTTTTCTATCAAACGTATATGATGCTTCAAAAAGCTTCATTTCTAAGTTTTCTTTTATTACCAATTTTTTTGCATACTCTAAAGCTTTTTTAGAATCACTTAAGTTTTTTTGATTTGTTTTTATATCTTCTGAATTTGCTATTCTTAGTACATCCTTAAGAGGTAGAAAGACTTTTTCTTTTTCTACTTCCTCAATTTCCGTAACTGATTGGCCAAATTGTATTCCTCTTTCCGTTTCAACAATAACAAAGTCATTTAAATGAATATCATTCTTCCCCGGTGAAAAATAATATATTCTATCACTAGTTAAAAATTTAACTCCTATTATCTTTACCATCCGCTATTTCTCCTATTCCTACAATAAAATTACATAAAAATAATAATACATTTACATTGTACTCTAATTTAGAAATATTTTCTAAGATAAATTTAACTTTTTTTGCCAATTCCTTAGTTGAATATGAATTTGAAATATTCTTAATTCCTGTTTCGTTTTTGAAATAATCCATTTTTTTAAATAATTTATAATTTAATGCATCTTTGTACGCCAAAAGCATTACCGTTAAACTAGATTTAATTAATTCTTTTGAATCAAAATGATTAAGAAAAATTGATTTAAATAAAGTAAGCGCTTTTTGGCTATTATTTTCAATTAAAAACAAAAAATCTAACGTTATATTTATTTTTTCTTCATCCAACCCGGAGACGGTTTTAACAAAATTAATTTGTAATTTATTACAATCCTTCAATTTTATAATTTGGCACCTTGAAGAAATTGTATTATAAACCTTGTTTAGGTTAGTTGTGGTAAAAATGGCTACAACATTACTTTGAGGTTCCTCCAAAAATTTCAATAAAGAATTTGCAGCTGAAGAGTTTAACGTTTCGGCATTATTTATTATATAAACCAAGTTTCTACCTTCAATTGATTTAATTTGAAACGAATCTCTAAGAGTTAATATTTCATCTTTTTTTATGACACCATTTATTGGATTTATTATCTTCATTTCACCAAAAGTATTCGAAGAAATTCTAGAACAAATATTACATTTAGAGCATTTTTGATCATATTTTTCAGGGCAAATCAACACCTTGGCAAAAGTAATAGAATTTTTAATTAATTCTTCTTTATTATTACCAACTAACATATAGGCTTGAGACATAGTTAAACTATTATTTATTTTGTTTAATAATTTACTTAAAATTGGTTGATTTTCTATAACTATATCATTCATAAACTCACCTCTTTAGTAATTAAAAAGAAAAAATAGTGCTAGGCCTATTATTCCAGGCACGTCAAAAAAACTTGCTATTATTATAGTTATTACGTTTATTGGTATGATTAAGTTAAGTGATGATAAAAACGTATTATAACCAAACAATAGAACCATTCCTATAACTACTTTTTTTAGTATTTTAAACATTATTTTGAACATGTTTTCACCTCATTAAAAAATATGTTCAAAATAACAATTTATGATATTTCGCTTCTGTTTTCTAAAGCCATTTCCAAAGTTAATTTATCTAAGTACTCAATATCCGCTCCTATTGGTACCCCTTGAGCCATTTGAGTTATTTTTACCTCAGTATCTTCTAATAATTTTCTTATATACAATGATGTAGTATTTCCTTCTATTCCAGGTCTTAACGCCAGAATTATTTCCTTTATGTTTTCTTTTTTTATTCTATTAATTAATTTTTCAATTGACAAATCATCAGGATTTATACCATCAATTGGAGAAATAAGTCCTCCCAATACATGATATTTTGTTTTAAAAGCTCCTATTTTTTCAAAAATAAAAGCATTTTTTTGGTTTTCTACAACACATATAATTGATGAGTCCCTGGTCTCGTCATTACAAAACATACATTTGTTCGTTTCACACATACAACCACATATTGGACATGTAGTAATATTATTACCTACATCCGTTATTACTTTACTTAATTCTTCCAATTTTTCCTGGCTTAATGAAAGAATAGAAAAAGCATATCTTTCGGCAGTTTTTGTACCAACACCGGGCAACAATTTAAACATATCAATAAGTTGTTGAAACGTTTTTGGATAATTCATATTTATTTAGCTCCTATAAAAAATCGCTTAGTCCACCAGCTTGATTACCTAATTTATTTTTTATTTCGTCATCTACTTTTTTCAAAGCATCATTAACAGCGATTGTAATCATATCTTCTAATATTTCTACATCATCTTTTTCAAAAGAAGTATCTTCTTTTATTTTTACAGAAAGCACCTGTCTTTTTCCGTTAATTTTAACATTTACTAGTTCAGAATTCCCTTCGAAAATCATTTCTTCAATGTCTTTTTTAGACGCCATCAAGTTTTTTTGCATTGCTTGCGCTTGCTTCATTAAATTTTGTAAATTCATTTTTATTCCTCCATTTCTATCAATTCACTAAATTCGCTAACATTATCTTTGTTTTTAATCATGTTAATTTCATTAATTAGTTCAATTTCACTTTCGTTTTTTAGCTTCTTATTTTTTACCAATTCAACATATTTTGGCCTTATTTCTTTCCAATATTCTTCTGTAATATAGACGACCTTATATTTACAATTCAAAACTTTAATCAATATGTTTTTGCTCATATCATAATTTTTTTCTATATTAAGTAACAGTGATTCAGAAGGAATGGTAATTATTATTCCCTCATCTGACGCTGCAACTGGTATTGCTTCAAGTAAAATTCCAACACACTTCTTATACTTTTCATCAGTTAAATATTCTTTCATGTTGTTCCAACGTTCTTTAATTACATTAAGTTTTTCTCGCATTGAGTCATTTAAAATATTATTTATTCTTATATTTTTTAATTTTTGGATTTTGATATTTAATTTTCCATCTTCTTTTGTCGATGTTTCACGTGGAACATCATTTTTTATAATATTTTTTGTTTCAATATTATTTGTTAATGTTTCACGTGAAACATTAACATCATCAATAAGTTTGATAATTTCAACTTCAAATATCAACTCTTTTTGATAACTATATTGTAATTTTTGCTGAATTTGAATTAAATTATCCATTATATTATATATTTTTCGTTCAGAGCACTCATCATATATTTGAATAATTTCTGAAATTAAATCATCTGTAGTAATTCCTTTTTTATATAATATTCCTCTACGAATAAAATTAATTATTTTTTGAATTATTAAAGAAAAATCTTTTCCATGCTCATTCCAATTTTTAATTTTTTCTATCGCATTTCCATAATCACTAATAATTATATACTTTATAAATTCTAAAGTGTCAGCGTTAGAAATTGTTCCAGATAATTCTTGTATATCTTCTAAACTTATTATATCGTCACTAAGAACAGACGCTTGATCTAACATACTAATAGCATCCCTCATACCGCCTTTAGAATTATCTATTATTTCCATCAAAGCATCATCGTTAATTTTTATATTTTCACTTTTTACTATATTTTTTAAACAATTTTTCATATTTTCTTTAGAGATACTCTTAAAATCAAATCGTTGACATCTTGAAATAACGGTCGCAGGTAATTTTTGAGGTTCAGTAGTAGCCAATATAAAAACAACATAGCTTGGAGGTTCTTCAAGAGTCTTAAGTAATGCATTAAAAGCACCAATAGATAACATATGTACCTCATCGATTATGTATACTTTATATTTTGACATAGATGGTACTAAATTAACCTTGCTTTTTATTTCTCTTATTTCATCAACCCCATTGTTTGAGGCTGCATCAATTTCTATAACATCAGGGTTTGAATTTTTATTAAAAGTTTCACAATTCTTACAGCAATTACAAGAATCCCCTTCACAGTTATTTTGGCAATTTATGGCCTTTGCAAATAGTTTCGCACACGTTGTTTTGCCAGTGCCTCTTGGACCGGTAAACAAATAAGCGTGACCTAATTTGTTCATTTTAATAATATT
>ERZ1643249.4760-NODE-4760-length-11166-cov-20.879759_pt1 | contig 11166 bp, 18 predicted proteins | sample MGYA00579263_ERZ1643249 | MGnify/ENA primary metagenome ERZ1643249 (study PRJEB29033, sample SAMEA4952264) | chicken gut metagenome | biome: Broiler Chicken; feature: Gastrointestinal Tract; material: Caecum | place: Ireland | collected 2018 | study: Broiler...
TGACCATCGAGCAGCTGCGGGAGATGGAAGACCCGGTGTGGTGCGTCTGTAAAACTGTTGAGGGATTTGAAGGGTTTTGGTGCCTGTGCAACAATGGATACATTCTCACGCCAGCGAGACAGATTTTTGATGTAAAAGAAATCCCGCATTGGGTATTCTACCGCCGCCCGCCGGAGGGAGAGGAGGACACATGATGGACTACGACAAGCTGATTGAGCAGCTGAAAAAGTCCGCAGATTTTGAAGATTATCCCGTTGTGGCCAGTTTTGCGGCAATCATCGAAAAGAAGTACTTGCGGGATGCCGCCACCGCCCTCTCCACGCTCCAGGCCGAAGACGAGAAGTTGCGGGTTGAGCTGGAGCGGGTGAAGGTCGAGAGAGACGCTTATCAAGCCTATTTTAAGGATTTGTCGTCAAAGCCTGATTGCAACACTTGCGAAAAAAGAAACTGCGACTACAGGCCGAAACCAGGAGCCACTGTCCGCGTAAATTGTCCGTTATACAGTGGCCCGCAGAAGGAGGACTGACATGAAACGTCTGACTGAAAGACTGGAAAACGGGGTAATCAATGTCAAATATGCCAGCCAGCATGAAACTGCTATCCATCGCCTCGCCGCCATCGAGGACATCCTGGGCGAGGAGTACGACCTGGAGAGGCTTAAAGAAGCAGTTAAATTGATTGACAAATTAGAAAGAAAGTGATATAATTTTTGTGTCGGTTAGGGATGCCGCTCTGACCAACAGAACCGAATACTTAACCGACATAAACGCTTTGTAATTTGGTGCGGCATCACCATTTTGCAAGGCGTTTTTAATTAAAAAATGGGAAAACATATTAATTTAAAAGGAGGACGAGCAATGAAAATACATATTCCAGCATTTCAGGCGATGGCTAAATGCAACGAATACATGAACCACGGGCCGATTGACATTGATCTGGGGCCTGATGTAGTGCCTGTGGTCAGATGTAAAAATTGCCGATACTACCAGGACGCAAAGGTCAACGAAAAGGGGTTCCTAATCTGCCCAGCGTCTAGCATGGAGATTACAGAGACGGACTATTGCTCTTATGGAGAGCGCATGGACAAGGAGGACGAGCATGAGATTGGGTGATCTGGATGCGCTAAAAGCGCAATTAAATAAACTGCCTATGATGAGTAATTGGGGAGAAACATTTATACCCCGGCTTATAGATGAGCAACCTACCATCGATGCCGTGCCTGTGGTCAGGTGCCGGGAGTGCGAAAACTATGACGAGAATGGAGATTGCATTTCTTTAGATTTACGGATTGGCATCCATTCTGACACTATTAACTATGATTTTTGCCCTGATCCAGATTTTTACTGTGCTTACGGCAGGAGAAAGATTGAAACTGTACTTCCAAAAAGTGACGAAAAAGATGAAGGTTTGGAGGAAACACATGCAAACACACGAAAAAACGCACGCTGATGCAATCGAAAACGCACGCGTGCATTTGGAGGAGGCCAACATGGACAAGCCGAGAATTTGTGAGGTGCTTGTGGTTGAACCAGAGGAAAGGTTTTCTATTGGCCAATACGAATATTGGGTTGACCAGAACGGAGATATGTGGTGTGCGGCGGGGGCGGAAGGGAAACTGGCATGCGGTGGAGTTCTGTGCGCCGCCATCAACCACCCCGACCGCATCATCCGCAAGCCCCGCTTCACCGAGCAGGAGGTGGAGGATGCTAAGACCATCAAGCGGATGTTTGGAGCAGATAACTTTACCCACATCCGAAAAGACCAGTTTGGACTTTGCGAAATGATGGATGGGCCGGGGGACGATCCCAATGTGGGGTGGTGCGCTATTGGCATGGAGGAAGGGATGTTCCCCTCTCTCCGCCCCGGAGAAACCATTACTATTGACGAGATCATCGGAGGTACAGAATGAACGTTGTTGAGAATGATGTCCGCGTCCTGGTAGGCAAGGAGCTTGCCGCCGCCAATGAGCGGTTTCCGCAGTTTCATTCAGCGCATGAAGGGTATGCGGTCATCAAAGAAGAAGTCGACGAATTGAAAGAGTATACTGACCTCATAAACAACAGAAAGATTTATTTATGGGCCAGGGTAAGATTTAACAATAGCTGTGAGGAGCTTGTGTCGCGGATTTACGACGACGCCATCAACGCCGCCTGCGAGGCTATCCAGGTGGCGGCAATGTGCAAGAAGTTTTTGGAGATGGAGGGAAAGAAATGAAAAAAATTGTTTTTTCAGTATTTGCTATTCTGATGGTGGTTCTCCTTTCTGCTTGCGGTGAACCATCCGGGAGCAGGCAGGACATTTATACGACGCAGGAAAATGCAAACAACATCCAGGAAAACCAGCCGACACCAACCGACCTAGAATACTCTTTGGAGAGGTACAACCTGATCCGCCGGGCATACTGGGTGAACGGACAGCGGGAGAAAGCCCTTTCCCTTCCCTGCGAGATTGAGCGACCCCTTGGCTATATCGTCCTGTTCACAGAGGGCGGGGGTGTAGTTGGCCGATATGTAGTTGACGGAAAGGTTACAAGCCTGAATAGTTACCTCACGCCGGATTCTACGTATTATTCGAGAGAAACCGGAAATGTGACTTGGCTTGCAGACGTAGACGGCTCATACGGGGAGAACGATCAGGGAATTTTCTTCTTTACCCCGGATGGAAAGTATATCGAATGGACTGGGATTTACCTCTATTCCGACATCCCGTTTGAAGTAACCACGCCGACTATCGTGATCGGAGGTGAAAGTGGTGAGCAATAAAGCTATTGCCGCTATTGCGGCTGTCTGTATCGGACTTATCCTGTTTTTCGCCGCAAACCCATTTGGAGTTATGGCATGGAACTCTTGGTTTGGTCTTGTTCAGAAAGCAGATGACGCTACCAACTATGATACGTTGAAGCAGGTGGAAGATACCTGCCGCTCCATGATTTCCTCTTACGAATCCGACCGAATGACCTATGAGCAGTACAAAGATAGCGACAGCAGCGAGGCACGGTCATGGGCGGAACAGGCAAAAATGCGGGCAAATCGAACAGCATCCACATACAACAACTACATCCTGGAAAACGGTTATGTATGGGAAGGGAATGTACCGAAGGACATAGACGACCAGTTGGACTATTTAGAATAGGAGGAAAACCAGTGAGAGAGATACTTTTTCGCGGCTTCCACCCCTGCGACGGACCGGAGACTATTGTGGTGGATGAGGAGAAGGTTAAGGGGAGATGGGTGGAAGGATATATTGTCAAACATCCATCGGCAATACAGATTGGAAACGACTATTCTCCGTGGTACATCCACGTTTCCCCTGTTGACCCGGACGATAATGGAGGTGTGTTCAATGTCCTCCCCTCCTCGGTGGGACAGTACACCGGCCTGACCGACAAGAACGGAAAACGGATTTTTGAGGGAGATATTATTTCCTGGCCGGACTGGAGAAACGATCAAAGAAAGGCACCTGTCCGTTATGACGATGAGTGGAAAAGGTTTTGTGTGTGGCTTAACGGTGCGGAAAGCATGGGTGTAAACAAGCATCTGTCAACTGGCGGTATCGAGGTCATCGGCACCGTGTTCGACGAGGAGGCACAGCATGATAATTGAGACTTGCCCGGAGTGCGGGGCGCACCATTCAAGAGACATCAATGCGGCCCGGAATATCCTGAATGAAGGTCTGCGCCTGTTGGCGTAGCCAACACATATGGTAGGGCGGGACACGCCCGAACCCATACGCTCGGGGACACCGTGTAAGCCCTCGCTGGTGCAGGCTGTGGTGGTTGAGCCGAGAATCCCCCGGATTTATCCGTGGGGAGTGTCAAAAACGGGGTATTACAGACTATGATAAAAGAAGGGGAGTATAACCTAATGCAAAACGAAGTAGAAAAACTGAGAGAAGAAATTATATCTGAAATTCAAGAGATTTATAAAACTAACCCCGCTGGAGGAGCACTGCACATCGTCCTCGATGATGGGAACACAGACAGTCGCTTTATCCAGTGGTGCCTTGCAAATTCTATCCACGAAATCGAAGATATGAAAGTAAGAGAGCTGTTCGTGAAATGTGCTTGCGACTTGCTTGAAATAGGCGACGAGCGCACACGAGACAATGTAATTGGAATGGCGTTTGATAGAATGTTGGGTGACAACTCTGAACAAGAATGATGCGACTATCGTGGAGATTCCGAGCGGGAGGTGCAAGAAGTGAGCAAGCCAAGGTATCTCTGGTGGGGCTATGTTAAGTCCATGATCCGCAATTACCCGGCGGTACAAGATAAATACTGCCAGGGGAACGCGCTGAAAGAGCGACAGGCCGTGCAGAAAGCGATTGAGCAAACGGAGAAAATGACCAATGGAACAGAGCGGATGCAAGTGGTTGACATGGTATTTTTTAGCCGCTCGCACACGCTGGCCGGAGCTGCGCTGATGGTACCTTGTTCATACGCAACGGCGAAACGGTGGATACAGCGATTTATTGAGCTTGTAGCGAAAAACTACGGGCTGATGGATGAAAATTGAGCCAAAAAAGCCAAATACATCCCTTATAATGGGAGCGTGGGGGCGTGCATCCTCTGCGCTCCCATAGCTTTCCCCTCCCTTCGGAAGGCGTTGCCTTTCATCCCTTCCTCCTGTCGCCCTGGCCCCGTGGCGGCGATTAATAACGGGGCAATTATATGCCGTACGGCAGAGCCAGCCCACGAATCCGGGCCGGAGGATCGCACCCTCCATGCGGCCCCAGAGCCTGCCAAGCAAAACGAAATGAGTAGTTTGGCAAAAAACCGACCAAGGTTGCCTGTTGTTGCGAGCAGACAAATAGCTGTGGTCTGATCGGTCGGTATGGATTTGTTTCCGCACAGCAAACAGGCCCGCGGACAGCCTGAACAAACCCGCAGGATAGCCGGGGTGACCGGCTATATATGCCCGAGTGCGGCCAGATAGGAGTTGGCTTGTGGCTTAAAATCCGCATCAGCGGGGTTCGAGTCCCCGATCGGGCACCATATACGGGTGTAGCTCAATGGAGAGCGCCGGTCTCCAAAACCGGAGGTTGGGGGAACAGAGCCTTCCACCCGTGCCAAGAGTGCAGTTCGATTCTGCTCGTTGACCGAGGATTGGTATGCTGACACGGTTCCGGTTCGATTCCGGCAGAGTGGCCCGCAAGGGTTCCGTTGGTACGGTAACGGTCAAACAGGCCCGCGGACAGCCTGAGAAAACCGCGAGATACCGGTGAAGAGCCGGTATACGCCGCCACCGTCTGCATGAGGGCGGGGCGGTACCAGAAATCTATGTCGGAGGTTATGCAATATGCTGTACTTTAGCACACTAAAGCGGGGGGGGGGGCAGTGATCTAGCCCTCTTGGTCACTTCGACGGAGGTGGCCGCATGATTTTTCAGCCGAGTGGAGGAGTTGGTAGCGGCGAGGGGTTGACGGTTTATAGCGGCTATCTATCGAGTGTAAACAAAACCGTAACTTTTGAAACGCCTGTTAAACTTGTTTTTGTATCACACTATACTAACATTCCTTTATGGTTTGTTTTTGCACCTGGAGAACGCCAGACTATATATAGCACAGATACTGGTGGTACTTGGCCCCCGACGAGGCTGAACGATGTATCGTTATCGGCTAATGGAAAAACTTTGTCGAGTCGTGACAGTTATACTTATTTATACTACGCCATCGGCTAAGGAAGGAGACAACATGCACAAAAGTTATTATGTAAACTGGGGGGGGGCACTGTAGTCCTCTAACCGTCAAACTGCCGAAAGGCGGTGACGGGAGATGATTTTTCAGCCGGGTAGCGGGGGAAGTGGCGGGGGGATTTCCGCCATACATGGAAGAATTCAAAACGGTTCTGTAACTTTGGAAAAGGAAGCGGAGGCGGTTATTTTTTATACAGGCGACGGAGATTATTGTACCTGTGTTCCGAGAGGTTTGGGCGGAATTTTGATTGGGTCCGGTGAGGGAAATTTAGTCAGCTTTAATTCCGACGGAATTACAATAACAAAGACCGGCAACAAGTTTTTATATTTTGTAGCCCTCGGCTAAAAGGAAGGTGGTGGCATGGCTGCGAGGCTGACAGACCTATGTACAAATCCAAACGCTGGATAGAGATGGCGGGAAGGGCGATGAGGCGGGATGGATACAAATGCCAGCTATCCGCTAGGTACGGAAAGAACGTACCGGCGGAGGTCGTGCATCATATCTATCCTGTGGATGAGTACCCGGAATACACCTACTGCTTGTGGAATTTAATAAGCCTATCAAGGGCGGCGCACAACAAGCTCCATGACCGCAAGACCGGTGAGCTGACGGAGGAGGGGCGGGCGCTGATGAGGAGGACGAAGCCGCGTGAAAACGATAATTCGACCAGGGCGGCCCATCTATGAGAACAGACTAAAGTATGGGAGATTTCTCTGCCAGACCTGTGGATGCGAATTTACGGCAGATGCGGAAGATATAGAGTACACAGACCTGTACGGGGGCGGAGATGTTGTAGAAAGAGACCCATTCTCTTTTTGCCCAAACTGCGGAAAAGCAGCCGTGCTTGAAAATGGGGAATGGGAAAAGGTGCGGAGAACAGAACTAGGATATGTGAATCTTACGGCCGAGATGATCGAGAAAGCGGACAAAGTAAACCAACGAAGGATTGATGGTATCTTTGGAAGTCTGTGGGCAGAACTTGACAAAACTGTATGAGTGCAACCGAGCCCTCGGCTAAAAGGGAGGGGAGAGTATGACTGGTGACCAGGCGCATCTTCTCTCCCTGATATCACAGGGTAGAGAAAATATCTGGTACAACGAAGCGGCGTGGCAGCGGATGAGGGCGCAGGTCCTCAAGCTTGACCATTACGAATGCCAGCTTTGCAAGGCGAAAGGGCGGCATAGAAGGGCTGTCATCGTCCACCACGTGAAGCACCTGAAGGACAGGCCGGACTTGGCGCTCAGTATATGGGACGGCAAGGAGCGGCAGCTTGTCAGCGTGTGCCGGGCGTGCCATGAGGAGCTGCACCCGGAGCGGGCGCTGTTGCCGAGGGCTGGGAAGAAGCCGGTAACGGAGGAGAGATGGGACTGACACCCCCCCTCAAAAAAACGGGGGCTTGGTCCTGGGCCCGTAATCGGTGTGGGTTCAGGACAAGAGAGGGATTCTCGCGTGTGCATATGGAATCGGGGTGAATTTGTGAAAAAGGAAGAGCTGCGGGCCGCGATCAAGGCCGATCTGCTGGACCAGCTGGACCGGAACGGGAAGGTTGGGCACCAGTACAAGGACATGGTGGAAGATTATCTTACCATGTGGGACGCAAAAAATGGACTGGCGGAGGATCTCGATAAGAACGGCGTGGTCCGCACCAGGGTCTACAGCAACGGGACAAGCACCCCGGAGAACAGCAAATCTGTGGAGCAGTTTATCAAGGTCAATGCGAGGATGAGTGCGCTTTTGTCAGAACTGGGAGCGGATGAGCCGTCTGTCGCTGAGGATGAGGAAATGTGAACTACATCCAGGACTATATACGGTCCATCAGGAGCGGAGAGGTCCCAGCCTCCCGGGAGATGCACCAGGCGTGCGACTACATAGAGGGGAAGCTGAATAACCCGGACGTATTTGTGGATACGGAAAAAACCGAAAAGGCCGTAGAGCTGATCGAGCGGTATTTTCGGATGAAGTTGTTTCCGTGGGAGAAATTTGTCCTTGCCCTGGTCCACTGCTACTACAGGTCCAGCGACACTCTTGTGTTCACTGAGTACCTGATCATGATGGGCCGGGGAAACGGGAAGAACGGGTTTATCTCCGGCGTGGCGTGGTACCTGACCACAATGTATCACGGGGTCTCGGGGTACAATGTTGACATCATCGCCAACAGCGAGGACCAGGCGAAGACCTCCTTCGAGGACATCTATCAGATGCTGGAAGACACCTGGGCTAAGTCCAAGAAATTCTTTTACAAGTCGAAAGAAGAGATCGTCAGTCTGCGGACCAGGAGCTATATCAAATTTAACACGTCCAACGCCAGGACGAAAGACGGCAAGCGGTCCGCCTGCCTGATTTTCGATGAGATCCACGAGTACCAGAACAGCGACACCATCAAAGTGTTTCGGTCCGGCTTCGGCAAGCGGAAGCACTCCCGCACGTTTTATATCACGACCAACGGCTATGTTCGGGACGGCGTGCTGGATGACCGGCTGCGGATTGCTCACGACGTGCTGAACGGAGAGATCAAAAACTCCCGGCTGTGCCCACTGATCTACAAGCTGGACGACGAAAAAGAGGCGGACAACAAAGAACTGTGGGTCAAGGCGAATCCCTCGCTGCCCTATCTTCCGACTTTGCAGCTGGAAATCGAGCAGAATTTTATTGACAAGGATTACGACCCGACTGTTGCCAGCGACTTATATACCAAGAGATTTAATTTGCCGAAGGGCAACGCCGAGATCGCCGTCACGGACTACAGCAAGGTCAAGGCCACCAGCCGGGAGTTGCCAAAGCTGGACGGGTGGGCATGCACCGTTGGCCTGGACTACGCCGAACTCTCCGACTGGGCGGCGGTCAACCTACACTTCCGCCGGGGGCCGCAGAGATACGACATCAACCACGCCTGGCTGTGCACGCAGTCCAAGACCTTGCAGCGGGTGAAAGCCCCGTGGCGGGAGTGGGCGGAGCGGGGGCTTGTGACGGTGGTGGAGGATGTGAGCATCCACCCCGACTTGCTGGCGGATTACATCCGGCTGGCCGGGCAGAGGTACAACGTCAAAATGCTGGCTATGGATAACTACCGGTGGACGCTGGTATCTGAGAGCCTGCGGAAGATCGGGTTTGACGCACAGGATAAAAGCCGGGTGAAGCTGGTGCGGCCTTCCGACATCATGCAGGTGGAGCCGGTGATCCAGGAGTGCTTTGACCGGGAGTTGTTTACATGGGGGGACAACCCGTGCTTAAGGTGGGCTGTAAACAACACCAAAAGAGTGCGAAGCTCCCGGAGCCTGGGCGTGGACACAGGGAATTTTATCTACGCCAAAATCGACGCGAAGAGCCGGAAGACCGACCCGTGGATGGCGCTGGTGGCCAGCATGGTGGTGGAGCCGGCGCTGGGAAGCGGGATGGCGGCGGAGATACCGCCAGTGGGGGCGATCAAACTGTGATTAAAGAGATCAACGGGAAAACATGGTTCTGCTGTCCAGTGTGCGGTCAGAAGATCCACCCGGTGAAGCCGGGAGCGCAAGGCGTGTTTGCCATGTGCAAGGGAAAGAAACCGGACGGGGGCCGCTGTGACTGGGCGGGAGAAATACGATGGGATAAGTAAATATCATTTGAGCCATTGAGCCAACTACCGAGTGATCGGGGTTGGCTCATTTTTTGTTTGGAGGTGAGATACACGGCACTGAATTTTTTCCGATGGCTGATGGGAAGCAAGCAGACATCGCCGGTTGAGGTGACATGCAAGGAGCTGTTTGAGGCCGCACAGGAGTTCCAGGTCCGAGAGCTAAGTTTCTGGGTATGCGCCAACATGGTTGCAAACGCCCTGGGGCGGTGTGAGTTTCGGACATTCCGGGGCCACGAGGAGATCCAGGAGCGGGAGTATTACCTCTGGAACGTCAGCCCAAACGTGAACCAGAACTCCAGCGCGTTTCTCCACAAATTAACTGCAAAGCTCTACCAGGACAACGAGGCCCTGGTGGTCAACGCCCTGCCCCGGGGACAGCTGGAATCCCTGGTGGTGGCGGACAGCTGGGAGCCGCCGGAGGAGTGGCCCTCCCGGCAGAACGAGTACAGCGGGGTCATGGTGGATGACTACCAGTACACATACCCGCTCTATGAGAATAACGTCCTCCACCTCAAATTGAACCACACCAACATGCGGCCCATCATCAACGGCTTGTACCAAAGCTACTGGCGGATGGTATCGGCGGCGATGAAAGCCTACACCTGGGGGAACGGACAACATTGGAAGGTGCATGTCAACCAGCTGGCCCAGGGCGATGACGAGTGGGCGAAGAAATTCCAGGACATGATCACCGCCCAGGTGAAGCCTTTCCTGGAGAGCGACGGGGCGATCCTGCCGGAGTTTGACGGCTACGCCTATGAGAACGTGGGCGGCGGCGCGTCGGGGGACACCCGGGATATTCACGCAATGATCGAGGACATCTTTGACTTCACGGCCCGGGGGTTTCTAATCCCCGCCGTGCTGGTGAACGGGTCTATCGAGGGGACGCAGGACGCGAACACCAGATTCCTGACCTACTGCATCGACCCCCTGGCGGATCAGCTCCAAGAGGAGATCAATCGGAAACGGTATGGCTACGACGGATGGCAGCAGGGCAATTATCTCAGGATCGACACATCCAGCATTATCCACTTTGACCTGTTCGCCAACGCCGCCAACGTGGAGAAGCTGGTGGGGTCCGGGGCCTATACCATCAACGATGTGCGCCGGGCGGCCAATCAGGCGGTCATCAACGAGCCCTGGGCCAACGAGCACTTTATGACGCTGAACATATCGCCCATGAGCGAGGCGACCCGGCAGCTGAGTTCCAAGAAAGGAGAAGAGACATGAGAAAGACCATGTGGGAGATCCGCCAGCAGGCGGACCTCAGCACACTGGATCTCTACATCTACGGTGACGTGGAGGCGGACGGCTACGACTGGTGGACCGATGATGTAATCCGCAGCGAGACCAGTGCCAATACGTTCCGGGAGGAGCTGGCGGCCCACCCGGACGTGACCCAGATCAACATCTACATCAACAGCTGGGGCGGGAGCGTATTTGAGGGCACGGCCATCTACAACCAGCTCCGGCGGCACCCGGCGCACAAGACCGTGTACGTGGACGGATTCGCCTGCTCCATCGCCTCTGTCATCGCCATGGCGGGGGACGAGGTGGTGATGCCGCGGAACGCCCTGATGATGGTGCACAACATGGCCATGGGGGTGTTCGGCAACGCGGCTGAGCTGAGAAAATCGGCGGACGACCTGGACACCATCAACGCGGCGGGCCGGGAGGCCTACCTGCAGAAGGCGGGGGACAAGCTGACCCCCGAGCTGATCGCCCAGATGGAGGATGACGAGACCTGGCTGACGGCGGAGGAGTGTATCCAGTACGGCCTGGCAGACCGGTTCGCGGACAAGGAGGCTGACATGGCCAACGCCAGCCAGGTGCTGCAGAGGGCCCAGCTGACGCT
>ERZ1643249.4761-NODE-4761-length-11166-cov-19.775088_pt1 | contig 11166 bp, 11 predicted proteins | sample MGYA00579263_ERZ1643249 | MGnify/ENA primary metagenome ERZ1643249 (study PRJEB29033, sample SAMEA4952264) | chicken gut metagenome | biome: Broiler Chicken; feature: Gastrointestinal Tract; material: Caecum | place: Ireland | collected 2018 | study: Broiler...
TGTCTATCTGCTAAGTACAGATAGACAGATAAGTTTTCCCATTTGTGAACTCCCTTAATGGGATATTTTGTGTCGAGAACTTCTCAACCGCATTATGCTGTCTTTTTACCGTAGTCCTCTGGACTGCGGCTTTTTTTATCCCTTTTTCTAGCCATCGTTGGCTAGAGGTCAATCACTGCCGCTCCCCACCTCCGGCGATCTGAATCCGCGACAATTCAGATCAAATGGAGGTATTCTTATGGCTTACAACAAGGCCAGGGCCGAAAAAGAGTGGCTCAAATGGAAAAACGAGGAAGAGGCCAAGCTCCGGGAGCTGGGCGTGGACGAGGACACCATCCAGCGGCTCCACGCCTACGACTGGAGCGTTTTCAAGTCTGACCGGCGGTTCTACGAGCCCCAAGGCGGTTGGACAGCCCGCACCGATTGGGATACAGCTCAATGGATGGAATGGCCCATTCGAGATGGCAACGCCCTTTTAGATGAGGTTGAAGATCAGCGGCTCCTGCGTCTTCTTTCTCGCGAAAGCAACTCTACTTTGGAGATTGTCTATCTGAAGCTCTGTGGTTTTTCCAGCAAGGAAATCGGGAAAAAACTGGGAATTTCCGCAAGCGCAGTGGACTTGCGCATATCCCATCTGCGAAAAAAATGGAAAAATTTTTGAAACCATGATAGATTTCCCCCTCTCCCGGCGGCTATAGAGTGAACGGGGAAAAATCGTTCACCGCACCTTGAAAAGTGAATCCAGCCATGCGGGTACGTTCCCGCCCAGGCGAGCGACACCGGGGGAGCCTTTGGGGCCCAGCCCCGGAAAAGGGATCTGGCAAGTCCCGGCGCCACGACCCTGGGCGGGGGATCATGATACGCATTGTTTGCCCCCACGTCAGAGGGGTTGGCCGAGCTTGGGTTGTAATCAGCAAGACCCCTGCGGAGCCAGTGAAGGGCCTGCCACGGCCTGCCCGTCATGGCATGGGAGCTGCGGTGCAGCTCCCGCCAATTCTTATACAGTTTCGATTCAGATCGCTGTCCCTTACAGTGGGGCAGCCTGATTTGCTTCCGTTTTCGTTTTTGTCCAAGGAATGTTTGGATAAGCCACATCAATATAGAAACTGGCAGCAAATCCATGTGGTGTAGTCGTGTGGCTACACCACATCAGTTTGCCGCCAGACAAGGAAGTGAGCGTTTGACTACATCCTTAGAGCGGGCCCACCGGGAGGTGGAACACATCTTCCGGGACCTGCTGCCCCAGGGCGGCCTCTCTGTCCGGGAGGCGCAGGTGGCCTTGTGCCACACCATGGTGGACGCCCTGTTCCAGAACAAAATCTCCCTGTGCGACGCCGGGGTGGGCATCGGCAAGACCTACGCCTATCTCACCGCCGCCGTCCTGTTGAAAAAGTACCGGCCCTTTGACCGCCACCCTGTGGTGGTGTCCACCTCCACCGTGGCGCTGCAGGAGGCCATCATCAGGGAGTACTTGCCCTTTCTTTCCCGCATTCTGCTGGAAAGCCAGGTGATTGCGGAGCCCATCAGATTTGCCGTGCGCAAAGGGAAGGGGAGGTATGTCTGCGACCTCCGGCTGCTCCGGCGTTTGGAGGCCGTAGAGGACAAGCCCAAGAATCCCCTGCAGCGGGAGGCTTTAGACTCCCTGCGGAAACTGGTGGACTTGGACAGCGTGCCCCACCTCAGCGGCTTTGACCGGCGGCAGGTGTGCGTGCCCCCAGTCTGCCTGGAGGACTGCCCCCAGCAGCTGTTCTGCCGCTATTGGAAAGCCAGGGAGAGAGCGGGCGATGCCGCCGTATTTATCCAGATCTGCAACCACAACTATTTGCTTGCCGACGCCGCCCACCGGCAAAACGGCCTGCGGCCCCTGCTGGGGGACTACCGAGCTCTCCTCATCGACGAGGCCCACAAGCTCCCGGAGGCCGCCCGGCAGATGTACGGGGAGAGCCTTGCCCAAGGGGAGCTCCTGGATCTGTGCAAAGCCCTGGGGAGAGAGGGTTTTCTCTCTGCCGCCCAACGGCTGCGGGCGCAAGTTCCTACGCTGTGGGACACCCTCCAACGCTGTGAAAATGACCCAGACGCCCCGCGGGGGACCTTTCGCCTGACGCCGCCCCGCCGGGCGGCCCTGCGGGGGTGCATCTCTCTTTTGGAGAACCTCCCCTCCCAGCTGGGCTGCCGGCTACCCAAACACCTTGCCCACCAGCTGGGAAGAGCAGCGGCCACCCTGGCCCTCTTCCTCCACACCAGCGAGAGCTGCGTCCTCACTTTGGAATATGACCGGGAGGGGAACCCGACCCTCCAGGCCCACAGCCGGGAAATTCCCCGGCAGCTCCGCCAGGCGCTGTGGGAGCGGGATCTGCCCGTGCTCCTCACCTCCGGCACCCTGGCGGCGGGCGGGAACTTCCAACGGTCCAAAGCCCTGCTGGGGCTGGAATCTGAAAGCCGGGTGACGGCCAGCGTCACGCCCTCTCCTTTCCCCTACGAGAAAAACTGCCTGCTGTACCTGCCCAGCGCACCTTCTGTTTCTATGGGCGGCTGGCGGGAGGTCAACTATCTTTCAGAACAAATTCTGTCACTGGTAGAGGCCACCCACGGCCACACCCTGGTGCTGTTCACCTCCTACAAGCTCATGGGGGCGGTGTACCGCCAGGTGAAAGACCGGCTGGGATTTCCCCTGTTCGAGGTGTGGCGCAACGGCAGCGCCGCCATCCGGCAGTTTAAGGAAGCGGAAAACGGCGTGCTGTTCGCCGCCGGTTCCTGTTGGGAGGGGGTGGACTTCCCCGGCGACATGGTGTCGTCCCTCATCCTCCCGCGGCTGCCCTTCCCTGTGCCGGACCCCTTGCGCCAGGCGGAACAGGCCCGATACCCCAGCCTGGAGGACTACCTGCGGGAGGTCATCCTCCCGGATATGCAGGTGAAGCTCCGCCAAGGCTTTGGCCGGGCCATCCGCAGTGAGACGGACACCTGCGTGGTGTCCCTCCTGGACCACCGGGCCGCCCCCGGCGGGCGGTACCACCAGGCTGCGCTGGAGGCGCTGCCAAAGATCCCAGTCACCGGGGAACTGGCGGGGGTGGCAGAGTTTATCAGAGAAAATAAAAACGGCGAGTACTTCGCCCAGGAAGGAGCCCCTTATGCAAATCCCCTATGACCCGGAACACCTCTCTCCCGCCGTGCTGCGGGAGATCCACTACTACATGGCCCTCACAGCCCTGCGGAAGTTGTGCGCCCCTGGGGATACCCCCTATAAATTGTACCGCCGGGCGGCTGTAGCTCTTGCCGAAAAATACCACGTCGCCCCCTATGATGTCTAGTGGTTCTCGTGATGGATAATCCCGCCCTCCTGTGGTAGTGTTGTGGCTGGGGAGTGGTCAAAATAGATACCCCAAAAAGGAGGAAGCGCCATGCCCCAGATCCAAGTGATAGAGCCTCTGGCCAGGCCACAAGTGCAAAAACTTCGGGTGGCGGCTTACTGCCGGGTCAGCAGCGATTCCGACGACCAGCGCAACTCTTTTTCCACCCAGGTGCAACACTATACCCAGTTGATTCAATCCCATCCCGACTGGGAGTTCGTGGACATTTACGCCGATGAGGGCATCACCGGGACCCGCGCGGATAAGCGGGACGATTTCCAACGCCTTATGGCGGACTGCCGGGCCGGGAAAATAGACCGGGTACTGGTGAAATCCCTGTCGCGGTTTGCCAGGAACAGTAAAGACTGTTTAGAAGCTGTGCGGGAACTGCGTTCTTTACACGTGAATGTGTATTTTGAGAAAGAGAACATCGATACAGGCCACATGACCAGTGAGCTATATTTCACTATGCACGCTGCTTTCTCTCAGGAGGAGTCCGGTTCCATCGCTAAGAATATGCGCCGGGGCGCCGCTATGCGTATGCGAAATGGAACTTTCCGCCTCTCCCAGGCCCCCTACGGGTATCGGTTGGACGATTCCGGAGACCTGCTCGTCTGCCCAGAGGAATCCAGAATTGTAGCGGAGATCTTCCAAGGCTACCTGTCTGGTAAAAGCGTGCGGGAGATCGCCGCAGACCTGGCGTATCGACAGGTGCCAAAACTTCGGGGCCAGCCTGTGTGGAGCCCTACCGGCGTCAGTTATATTCTCTCCAATGAACGGTACATGGGGGACGAGCGGTTTCAAAAGCGTTTTACCACGGACGAATTCCCTTATAGAAAAGTGAAAAATCGGGGCGAAAAAAGCCAATTCTACGCCGAAGCCACCCACGAGGCCATCGTATCCCCCAGCTTATTTCAAAAAGCGCAGGAACTGCGGGAAAAGAAGCGGCTCCTCCACCAACCGGGACCTTCTGATACCACCTATCCTTTCACAAAAGTACTGGTCTGCGGGAAGTGTGGCAGCACCCTGTGCAGGAGGGTGAGGAAGGGAGGTGGAGTTTCCTGGGTGTGCTACCGGCACCTTCGAAACAGCGATCAGTGCCCCCTGCGGCCCTTACAGGAGACCTCCGTGGAAAACGCATTCCTCACCCTCTACAACAAGCTGGGAAAGAACCGGGATGAAATCCTTGGGAACTTCCTGGCACAAGTAGAACGGTTGCAGGAGAGGGAGGCTGCTCGCCACCCGGAAATTCTCCGTCTCCACCAGGAGATGGCCGGGCTTTTACAAGAGAACCATGCTCTTGCAGAACTGAGAAAACAAGAGTGTATCGATGCGGCTTTCTACATCGCTCAAACCAATGAGAACAACAAAAAGCTGGAGGCTCACCGACAGGCGCTGGGACGGTACCGCTCTTTCTGCGATACCCACCCTCTCTTGAAGAAGAGTATCCAGCTTTTTCATAGGCTGGAGCAAACCCCGGCCCTTTCCGGATTTGACAGCGATGTGTTTCACCACATGGTGGAGAAAGTCACCGTTACAGGGGACAGCCTCCTATTTCACTTACGGAATGGTATGGAATTCTCAGAAAGCAGGGCTGCGCGATGAAACGGAAACGTTATCTTCCCTTTGGATACCAGATGAAAGAGGGGCAACTCGTTCCCCATCCCCAGGAAGCATCCCTGGTAAAAGAGTTCTTCCGAAAGTATCTGGAAGGAGTCTCCCTGAACGGGCTGGCGAAAATCGCCTCTTTACAAGGCATTCCCTATCGGGAGGATGCCCCTGCCTGGAACAAGAACGCTGTCAGCCGTCTCCTCCAGGACAGCAGATATGCAGGAAACGAGCGGTTCCCCGCAATCCTCCCGGAAGAAATATTTCAAAAGGCTGCCGCCCTCCACACTGCGAAAGCTGCTGCGCACGGAGGCCGTTTGACCCCGTTGGTCCGTCCTTTCCGTGACAAGCTGCGATGCGGCGTCTGCGGGGAACCATGCAAACGGGACCACACCCGCACTGGGGAGATCCACTGGATATGTCCGCATTGCCAGACTTCCACTGTTGCTCTGCCGGATGAACTTTTGGTGAGGAAGGTGATTGTCCTGCTCAACAAGGCTATCACTCACCCGGAAATCATTGACATACCGGCTCCAAAACGGGAAGCTGTCCCCATAAATGTGGTGCGGCTGGAAAAGGAGCTCGACCGGAAGATGAGAGATCCCTCTATCCCCACGTCCCAACTGCTCCCAGTTCTCTTCGCCCTTGCAAAAGCTAGGTACGATACCTGTGACAGCGGGGAACAGGCCCGACAGACTGACTTCTTGCGGAACATCCTGCAAGGTCGTGCCCCCTTGCGCCAGCTGGACACCGAACTGCTGCGGCAAGCGTGCAAATCGATCCTGATCTACCCAGATGGCCATGTATCCTTGGTACTGATAAACAGCGCAATCCTCTGAGAAAGGAGCCCTACCCATGTCAACCACACCGAAACTAGTCCGGGAGATCAAGCCCCTGCCCGTGCTGCAGGCCCGGACGAAGAACCACCGCCTGCGGGTGGCGGCCTACTGCCGGGTCAGCACGGACCAAGTGACACAGGAAACCAGCATCCAGACCCAAATCACCTACTACGAGGACCTGATCCGCTCCAACCCGGAATGGGAGTACGCCGGCGTCTTCAGCGACGACGGCATCAGCGGCATCCGGGACGACAACCGTCCCGGCTTCATGTCCCTCATCTCCCTGTGCAAGAAAGGCAAGGTGGACCTGATCCTGGTGAAATCCCTGTCCCGGTTTTCCCGGAACACCCTGCAGTGCATCTCTTACATCCGGATGCTCAAGGAGCGGGGCATCACCATCCGCTTCGAAAAGGAGGGGCTGGACACCTCCATGGCCACCAGTGAAATCTACTTTACCTGGACCAGCGCCTTTGCCCAAGGGGAGAGCGAGTCCCTCAGCAACAATGTGAAATGGGGCAAGCGAAAGGGATTTGCCCAGGGGAAATACCCTTTCCCCTACCAGTCCATGCTGGGCTACCGGAAAGGCCCCGACGGCCAGCCGGAGATCGTGCCGGAGGAAGCGGAGCAGATCCGGTTGATCTTCCGTCTATTCCTCCTGGGCCGCAGCCTGCGGCAAATCAAAGAGGCCCTGGAACGCCGGAACATCCTCACCCCTAAGGGGAACCGGGAGTGGTCGCTGAGCACCATCGAGAACATCCTCCGCAATGAGAAATACATGGGGGACGCCCTGCTGCAAAAATCCTACACAGCGGACTTCCTCACCAAGAAAAAGAAGAAGAACCACGGGGAGTTGACCCAGTACTACATCACCGACGACCATCCGGCCATCATCGGGCGGGAGGATTTCCTCAACGCCCAGCTGGAGCTGACCCGCCGGGCCAGCAAGAAGAACACATCCCAGAAGAAAGCCAAAAGCCCCCTGGGGAAATATTGCAGCAAATACGCCCTCTCCGAGCGGCTGGTCTGCGGGGAATGCGGCTCGATGTACCGCCGGGTCATCTGGACCCGGAAAAATGGTAAAAAGCCGGTGTGGCGCTGCGTCAACCGCCTGGAATATGGGCCCAGATACTGCAAACACTCTCCCGCCCTGCCGGAGCCGGCTCTCCACAAGGCCATCCTTGCCTGCATCCAACAGGTGGCAGGGGACCGGGAGGAGATTCTCCAAAGCCTGCGTCAGGTGCGGGACAATTTGCTCCTCTTCCCCAGCGAACCGCAAGACACACCATCCCTCCAAAGCCAGATTGACCGGCTCCAGGAGGAGATGGCATCCTTGGTGAAAATCCTGGCCCAGGGTGGGGACAGCCAATTCTACGCCGCCAAGCTGCGGCAGCTCTCGGAGCAGAAGGTGGAACTCACCCGGCAACTGCAGGAGAGCCAGCAGAGGCACCAGGAGGGAAAGCTCAAAGCCACCCAACAACAGACGGCCCTGATAGCCCTCTCCGGAGAGGACTCCCTCGACCTCACCGAGTTTCAAGACGACTTTATCCGCCGGGTTATCGAGCAGGTGACGGTGGTGGGCAAAGACCGCATCCTGGTGCGGTTCGTCGGCGGGTTTGAGGTGGAGGGGAGGGTTGAATCTTGACGTCCCCCCTAGAGCTGCTATACTTCATATTCAGCGGCGTTATCGCCTCTCCCTTCGGTAAAATGTTATCAAAAAAGGTTGACTTTCTTCCATGGAAAGGCATATAATAAGAATGTGGTTTTGCCACCAAGTGCAAACTTGCTAAACAGGCCCCTGGTAGTAAGCCCCCCACACATACGGGGACGGCTGAATCCTGGGGCCTTATTCTATGTCGAGGTGAAACAAATGATTCGCACTGCGATTTTGGTTGACGGCGGCTTTTATCGGAAGCGGGCGGCCCACCTGTGGGGTCACAAGACGGCAGAACAGCGTGCAGCCGAGCTTTCCGCCTATTGCCAAGCTCACCTAAAAGATGGACGAGAAGATCGATATCTTTATCGTATCTTCTATTATGACTGCAAGCCTATTGGGCGGAAAAGTGTGTATCACCCCCTCACCCAAAAGAATGTGGATCTGGATAAATCCGATACATACACTTGGTCCAATGCTTTTTTGGAAGAATTGAAAAAGCGTCGGAAATTTGCCCTGAGGCTTGGCGAAATGTCCGATCAAGCCTACTATAACATTACCCCGCAAGCCACAAAGCTCCTCCTGCAAGGAAAACTTTCTTTGGATGAGTTGAATGAAAAACATTTCACATTTGTCTCATCACAAAAAGGCGTGGATATGCGAATCGGTCTAGATATCGCATCCATGGCCTACAAAAAGCAAGTGGATCAAATAATCCTTATTGCTGGAGATAGCGATTTTGTCCCCGCTGCAAAACTAGCCCGTCGGGAAGGAATCGATTTTATCCTCGATCCCATGTGGGCTACCATCAAGGATAACCTTTTTGAACATATCGATGGGTTGAAATCGCAGTGGGGAAAAAGGAAAGCTTAATCCTATCATGGGGAGAGTTTCCTGGGAACAGAGGGAATATAAAATGGAAAATAGTGAGAAATTGGTCTCCAAACTTCGAAATATGTATACACCAGAAAAACTGTATGACAACTTTGGCAATGTCCTTTTGAATCTTGAAGTACAGGGCATCCGAGGTGTATCCGCTAGTTGCTCTTTTGACTTTCCAATCACTGTTATCATAGGAAAAAACGGGTCAGGGAAGAGCACATTAGCCCAGTTGGCTCTTTGCTGTTACCGGTACAAACCAGAGGGAGATTCTCCCTACTCCGCTAAAGATTACTATAATCTTGGTAACTTCTTTATTAAATCGAATCTTGACCCCACACCGTACACTAGGGACGCTAAGCTAATGTATACATATGCTATTCCATCAAAAGAGGATTCAAACGGGCAACTGACATTCTCTGATTACATATATAGTTGCCCAGCGAAAACCAATACAATACAAAAGATCAATTCTGATTGGGGCGGCTACAAACGACGTCCAGATCGGAGATGCATTTATTTTGGTATGGGCTTCTTTGTTCCTCATCACGAAATGGGGGATCGGATTTATTTGGATCCCAAGACAAGTATCAGCCGTGAAAGAAGTTTCAGTCAAGTAAGTATAAACAAATCCATCGACATTTTGGGTACTCCATACAACACCGTTGAAGTCGCAACCATAATTAATCAATCTAAAGAAGCTGAAATGAGCTTTGCTTCTCGGTTTGGAGCTAAATACTCAGAAAATCATATGGGATGCGGCGAGGGTCGTCTAATTAGAATGATTGACGCCATAGAAAATGCTCCTGATCGTAGTTTGGTTGTCATTGAGGAACCAGAAACTGCACTACATCAAGATGCTCAATATAACCTTGCGGTTTATTTTTTGGAAGTCTGCAAAAGGAAGAAACATCAAATAATTATTACCACACATTCCCCTGCCATAGTGGAGGCAATGCCTATGGAAGCGAGGAAAAAGATACAACGCACCTCACAAGGAACAACAATTGAAAACAATCCGACGATTGCTGAAATCGTTTCAGATTTGTCGAATGGCCATAAAAAATCTCTTTTAATCTATGTTGAAGATGCCTTTTCCAAACGAATACTCATCGAAATTCTAAGACAATTTGCTCCCGAACTGCTCCGCGCTGTTTCAATTGCTGATGTTGGAAACAAGGATGATGTCCTGCAGGCGGTGCGCTATACAATAAAACATACCGGTGTCAGTGCAATAGGAATTCGTGACGAAGCTCCAACAGCCAGTAATGATGAACCTATTTTCGCTTATCCATTTGTCAACGCTCCAGAAAAAGAAATTTTCCACAATTTGAAAACCCAAGAGTATCTTTTAAAACAATATAAGATTGATTTCAGAGAAGAGATTCCCCCTTCCGAAGACCATCACAACTATTCTGAGTCTCTATCAAAAAAATGTAGAATCGATAAATCTACCATAGAGACACAATGCATTCAGGCGTATCTCGCAGGCCAAGATTATACCGTATTTGATCCTCTGTTATCTAAAATAAAAGAAAACTGTAAGTGACTGCCATCCCGACATCTTCTCCACTAGTTCTGCTAGCCCCCTTCGGGGAAGAGTCCCTCGACCTCACCGAGTTTCAAGACGACTTTATCCGCCGGGTTATCGAGCAGGTGACGGTGGTGGATAAAGACCGCATCCAGGTGCGGTTCGTCGGCGGGTTCGAGGTGGAGGGGAGGGTTGAATCATAGGCCGCCAGACGCCGCAAAAAACAGCGGGAATATGCCAGCAGAAAATCCCAGTTGATTTTCTCATCATGTGGCATAGAATAGAAATAGGCAGTCCAGATGAGCGCGGCCCGATTGCCGCAGAGCAGCGGCTCCGGACCCGTCTCACCTTGACAAAAAGTACGGTTTCCTCTATAATTTGTAATAGAGTGATACGAGGTGCTGACCGGCCTGACAGAGAGATTCTGGCCCGCCAGCAGCGGGGACGTTCCCCGGTTTTTATGAATCCAACAAAGGAGGCGTATGGCTATGGCTACACAAATTGCGCCCACTCCCCTGGTCAAGGGAGAGGCGGCCAAGAAAATTTACAAAGAGATGCAGCGTAAACCTACGCAGGCATCGAAGAAAGGTGCCAAGATCCTTTTTTCTAAATTTAGCAAGATGGTGAAAGAATGATCATTGAACGGCTCCATGAAAGGCATCTTCCTCTGGTGGATGCCTTTTCTTGTACAGAAACCAGCGAAATGCTGGCCGACCTCAAAGCGGATGAGCGCCGGCGAGTGAGGAAACACTCCAAAGAAATGGAGGATTTCTTCCACGAGGAAGCTTTCAGCGAACAGGAACTGGGTATGAGCACCACCTATCTGGTCTTGGACGACGGCGCCAGCCAGATTCTCGCTTACATTTCCTTGTGCAACGACGCCATCAACTTGGAGTTCCAGGAGAGAACGGACTCCGGCATTACATACGGCTCTGCCCCAGCATTGAAAATCGCCCGCTTGGCGGTGAGCGTCGACTTCGTCCGCCGGGGGCTTGGCAAACAGTTGATCCAGTTCGCGGCGTTCCAAGCCCAGCGCATCCGGCAGTACTCCGGGGTATTCTTCCTTACACTGGACTGCTACGAGCACCGGGTATCGTTTTACGAATCCCTGGGTTTCGTCCGCAACCTGATCCAGCCTGTAGCGCTCCGCTATGACAGCCCCATCAGTATGCGGCTTGGGTTGGATGCGTTTATGGAATCTTTGGCAGTGGATTGACGGGCACATTTTTCAAAGAGATCTAAAGTGTCCACCCCACCCACACCTGCGGTGAGCAATTCGCGCTCCGCAGGTTTTCTTTTTTTGTAACACTG
>ERZ1643249.4762-NODE-4762-length-11166-cov-8.994870_pt1 | contig 11166 bp, 9 predicted proteins | sample MGYA00579263_ERZ1643249 | MGnify/ENA primary metagenome ERZ1643249 (study PRJEB29033, sample SAMEA4952264) | chicken gut metagenome | biome: Broiler Chicken; feature: Gastrointestinal Tract; material: Caecum | place: Ireland | collected 2018 | study: Broiler...
AAATGTTTTATTTGCATTTGCAGAATTTGAAAGAGATTTAATTATAGAACGTACACAAGCAGGTAAATCTATTGCTAGGACTAAAAATGGATATAGAGAAGGTAGACCCCCAAAACATACAAAAGAACAATATGACCACGCATTTGAATTATTAAAAACACATACATATAAAGAAGTTGAGAAAATGACAAAAATTAAAATAAGAACTTTACATAATGAAAGAGCTAAAAGACAAGCTAAAGGTTTATTATAAAAATTTTTAATATATCATAAAAAGCGTTTTAAGCCTATTTTAAGCATTTTTATTATTTTTAGGTGTTTTTATTCATAAATCATATTAAAAACGTTATAGAGGCATTCTGAAGCGATTTAAAGGCATAATATAATAAATGTTATATTGTGCCTTTATAATTTTAATTATTATAATTATCAATAACTAAACTTTTATTATTACTTTAAGTTTTCTCTTTCTCTCAATGCTTTTAATCTGTCAAATTGTTTTCTATAATCATAATCTTTATTTTCAGTTGCAGATATTAATATATTACCATTAAATTTGCAATATTTTTTTTGATTATCCCAAGAAGTCCAAGCAATTTCTTGATTAACTATATAAACATTACTTGTACCACTTTTTAAAACATCAATAAAACCATTTTCTTTGAGTAATTTTATCGCTCTTACAACTGTTGAATGACTTATTTCAAAATAATCTATAAAAACTTGATAAGAACACATTAAAGCATTATTGTAGTCCATATGTTCAAGGATAAAGTTAAATATATTAGCAGCTTTACCACTTTTATTTATTAGCCAACGAATTTCAGGCATATGTTCTCTATACATCATAACAAAATTACTGTTTTTCTTATCCTTTTCTTGCTTTTCAATTTCTTTTTGTTATTCATCTTCAAGTTCTTTTTTACGTTCTTCAAATGCGTATTTGTTATGTATATGGTCTTTTTCCTCATTTATAATTCTATCCATAATTTACCTCCTAATTAAAATGTATTATAAAAATAATATTAATTAAATACTAATCACACTATGATTACAATAGTATTCATATTTGAATTAATTTTATTCATATATGATATATTTTAAATCATTTGATAATTAAGTCAAGTCAAATTTGACATAATTTACGTCAAGTAGTTCATAGCTTATGAACTATATATAGTTCATAGCTTGTGAACTATATTAAATCTTGTAACCCTTGAAATACCTATATTTTTTAATTTTTCCTTCTGTTACTCTGTTTCTAGCACCTTGCCTAACCAAAAATTACCAATTTAAGCCAAAATATTTGCCTAACAATTTAAAAACTATTTAGCAATTTGAATTAACATAAATTTAAGGGTAATTAAATATTTTAAAATAAAAAATACAGAGTGTTGCACACTCTGTTTTAATCATTATTATCATCATTGTTATCATTGTTATCATCTTCTTTATAATAATTTAATAATAATTGTTTTTTATAATCTGAACCTTTCATCATAATTAAAGGACTTACTTGATATACACCATTTTGTACTTTTGTTAAAAATTTATTTTCTTGAAGTTTTTTAAATATTACTGCTATTGTTGTTTCTGAAACTTTTAATTCATTTGAAATTTTTTTATAAGTACCAATAAAGGTATTATTACTTGAATTAGTATTTTCTAAAACATAAATTAAAATATCAATTTGTTTATTTTCAGCTAAACCTAATATTTGAAGAAAATCTACTAAATAAACTTTCCAAAATTGTTTTTGTCCTAAACTTCTTTTAGTAATTTGGTCAACTTCTATAACTTCACCAGTTTCTTGGTCTATTAATGTCTTTTTTTTAGTACCTATTAAAGTTTGGGTATTGCTATTATATTCTAATGATTTATCATACATTCTTTTATCACTCCTTAGTTTTTTTAGTTTTTTTATTTTATTTACAATTATATTATATACTACACTATAACTAAAGTCAATACTTCATCAAAAAATTACTTTCACTAAAGTATACTGAAGTAGACACTAAGGTATATTGAAGTAACAAAAATCGCTATATAACTAGAGAAAATCAACAAAACTAACATTTTTATAAAAATTTGCTCTCTTCTAAAATACAAATAGGGAGCATTTAGCTCCCATATTTGTATGTACTTTTTAAAAAAGTACCAAAACTAATTTTACCTAGTCCAATTAACTAAAAGGAATATCAAGTAACTTATAAAGCCTCATAGAATAGTTATTTTTTGGTTTCATTATTATCTTTATTGTTATCATCTTCTTTATAATAATTTAATAATAATTGTTTTTTATAATCTGAACCTTTCATCATAATTAAAGGACTTACTTGATATACACCATTTTGTATTTTTTCTAAAAATTTAGCATCTTGTAATTTTTTAAAAGTCCTATGTATTGTATCCCTTGAAGTATTTGTTTTTTCTGCTATTTTTTTATGTGTACCAATAAATGTATTATTACTTGAATTAGTATTTTCTAAAACATATATTAATACATCAAGTTGTTTACTTTCAAGTATTCCTAAAACTTGTAAAAAATCGAATAAATAGACTTTCCAGAAATTTTTCTGTCCATAAGCTATTTTTGTAACTTGGTCAACTTCTATAACTTCGCCAGTTTCTTGGTCAACTAATGTTCTTTTTTTAGTACCTATTAAAGTTTGAGTATTTCTTTTGTATCCTAGAGATTTATCATACATTTTTTATAGCTGCACTCCTTTTATTTTATCTTTTATCTGATTATATCATACATAAATGTAAGTGTCAATCATATTATAAAGTAAGATTATAAAATGCACAATGTACGATATATCAGACATTAATATACGATATATCAGACATTATAAAATCGTTATACAACTAGAGAAAATCAACAAAACTAACATTTTTATAAAAATTTGCTCTCTTCTAAAATACAAATAGGGAGCATTTAGCTCCCATATTTGTATGTACTTTTTAAAAAAGTACCAAAACTTAATTTTACCTAGTCCAATTAGCTAAAAGGAGTATCAAGTAACGAGTAGTATTTTTTATTAGAGTGAAATCGCCCTCCTCGAACCGTCGGGCATAGGTACAGTAGCCCTTTTCACTCTATAAAAAATCTCCACTCTTGCGTTGCATACTTGACACCCCTTTTATTTTGCCTTTATTAGCCCGTTGAAGCCAACGGGAAGCTAATTAGGTATAATTACCCTCCCATTGCCTAACGTGGCATTATAAGGCAAAATAACGCTAATTTAGGTTATATTAATTTTGGGGGTTCTTTTGTGGCTTTCCCCCACACCCCCGAAGCTCCAAAAAGCTAATTTTGAATTTTTACTTTAAAGGTTTGTAATTTTTAATTCTTATTTTTTTATTATTTAATTTAGTTAAAAATTATGTTAAAATAATAAAAAATCGAATTTATTATATTATTTTTAATGTAAATCAAAAGGAGATTAAATCAATAACTATGATAAAGAATGAAAAATTAAAAGAAAAAGAAAAGAAAGTTAAAGCAAGTAAAATACCTGCAAAATCTTTAGCAACAGTAATGAGAGTTGTAGATTATGGGATAAGAAAACATGGTATATCATCTTATAATGATTATCCAATAGAATTATTTGAAGATGCATTAGCAAGACATTTTGTTGCTGTTCTTGATGACTATAAGTCAATAGATGAAGATAGTGGATTACCACAATTAGCACATTTAATAAGTTGTGGGATGTTGTTATTAGAAAAGTCATTAAACGAGGATAATATAACATTGAATGATATAATAAATAAAAGATATTTTAATAAAAATAAAGTAGACAATGAATAATTGAAAAATAAACTAAAAATTAAAATTTTCTTTGTTAATAAGATAGACTAGAGTAGCTAGGCTATAAATATTTATAATTCCTTGTAATTGCTAAAAAAAGCCATTATAAAAATTTGTCAATGATGCTTTAGCAAGGGTGGAGATTTTTTAAAGAGTGAAAAGAGCTACTGTATCTAGCCCGACGGTTCGAGGAGGGCGGTTTCGCTCTTTAATAAAAAAATACTACCCGTTCATTTACATAATTTTTATAGGCTTTATAATAGGGCAATTAGGAATTATATTATTATATATTTTAATTTTATCTAGTAAATAAAAAATAAATTATTTGTTATTATAAAAATAAGCCTAGTTATCTATTGGTGCGGGAACACCAACAGACTAACTCAAGATATTAACGGTATCTAAGAGCTAACGCAATAACGCAACTAAGCCTATATTTAATTATAGTTTTATTTGTGTAAAAAATCAAGTGAAAAATAATTTGTATTTTTTGCTTTTTTAAGGGTATATTTTTTCTTTTGCGGGCTATTAGATTTTTACTTAATAGCTTTTTTTTGTGTACCCTTTTCATTTTTATAACATTTTTTTATAATATTAAATTATAAACTAAAGAAAAAAGGAGTGAAGTAGAATGAAACTAAACAAAACTATTTTAAAAGCATATGTAACAAAAAAAGATAAAACGGAATTAGATAATATTATTTTAGTTACTGACAATGAAAATATAAGAAACAACCTTGTAACTACTGTATGTACTTTATATTTTGAAAATAATGATAATTTTATCAGTAATTTAAAAGAACTAATACAAAAAAATTCTAATAAATTAAAAAATATGGTATTTTTACCAATAATGAAAAAGGCTAATAATGAAATTTTTGCATCACAATTTAACTCAACGTTTTTAAATATTAAAATAGATGTTGATGCTTGGAAAGTAAGAAAAAGAAAGTCTGATAACTATTATTTACAAAATGAAAATGAACTTATAAAAAATATTACTGATTTTGCTATTGAAAGAGATTATTTTTTAACTGGTATTGAAGACCTTGATAATAAAGAACCTGTATCTATAAACTTAGATAATACTGTTATGTTAGTTAATGATTTAGGCAATAAAAAAAGCCTATTGGAACTAGGCTTTAATAATGTTGACCTTTTAGATTTAACCAACGTAAGTAATTATAAAAGCAAAAATCTAATAATATTTAATAACCATAGTAAAGCAATATTAACAACATTACAAAAATATTGTTTTACTATAAAAGTTGTTAATATTAGTATAATGGATAAAGAAAGTATTGTCAAGCAAATTAATAATGCTAAAGAAATTTTACCAAGATGGGTAAGTATTAATGATAAAGGCAATTATAGGCTTAATCAAGACTTATTGGCAGTACAGTACATAAATAATAACAATTTAATACAAGTACTTAATATGGATAAGATAGACAGTTATATATATGATAATGGAGTTTATAAACTTGTAACTAAAGAATTTATTAAAACTGAAATAGGGGAATATATACCTACAGGTTTTGCTAATAATAATTTTATAAGTGATTGTGTTAGTATGGTATACACTAGAGCTAAGTTTGTTAAATTTGAAGATTTAAATGCAAATGAAAATATTATTAATTTTAAAAATGGTATATACAATATATTAAAAGATGAGCTAGAAGAACACAGCCCCGATATTTTAAGTACAATACAATTAAATTGTAATTATAGACCAATAGAAAAAATATCTAATTTTAAAAAGTGGAGTAAATATATTAATGATTTATGTACAGATGTCTTAACTGGAGAAGTAGATGCTTCAAAAATGGAACACCTTCAATTATGGGGTGGCTTAACTATATCTAATATACCTATGTATAAGGCTAAAGCATCTTTATGTTTGTTTTCTAAAAATGGTGATACTGGTAAAAGTGTATTTTTAAATATATTAATTGCTTTATTAGGGCAAGAAAACACTTCAAATATACAAATACAAGATTTAGCTAAACCATTTGCAACAAGTGGTATATATGGTAAAAGAGTTAATATTGTAGGAGACCAAAAAGCAACAGTATTACAAGATAGTAGTATATTTAAACAATTTACTGGTGGCGACCTTTTAAATATAGAATTTAAAGGTAAAACAAGTTTTAGCTACCAGCACAACGGGGGATTATTATTTGCTTGTAATACATTACCTTACATATCAGATGACAAAGGAACTCATATATACGACAGGTTACACATAATACCATTTAATAATGTTATACCAATAGAACAACGTAACCCTAACTTATTGAATGAGTTAAAAGAAGAATTAGAATTTATAGCACAATTTTTTATAATAGGGCTTAAAAAGTTTATTAATAATGGTTATAAAATATATAGATGTAAAGCATCTAATCAAGCAGTAGAAACATACAGAGAAAACAACGACCATTTATATAGCTTTTTAATAAATAACTATGAAATAACTAAAGACCCTAAAGATAGAGTTATAAAAACAGAGCTTGAGAAACATTACTTAAACTGGTGTAAACAAGAAGAAATACCAGATAAAGCTATTATAAGTAAAAGAGGTTTTAAAAATATTATGCAAGATAATTATAATATAGGAATAATAAGAGATAGTAAAGGCTTTAGGTACTATAAAGGCTTAAAAATTAAAATTATTAATGAAATAGAACAAGGAGAACATATAGAAAAAGAAGCAAAACAAATATTTACACAACAAAAATTATAAAATAAAGAGGCTTTAAAGCCTTTTTTTATTAAATAAAATAATACTAATTTAATATTTAATACTAATTGAAATAAAAATATATATAAGATAATAAAAAGTAATAAAAACGACACTTTTAACGACAAGAACGACAAGATATAATTAAAAAATATACTATATATATATATATATATAGTACTAATCTACTATTTTAGTAGTTATATATTATTTTTTTAAATATATAATACTATAAATATATATTTGTTCAATTAGTATTAATTTATATATTAATTTTATATTTTATATAAAAGAATAAAAAAAAATTGTCGTTTCTGTCGTTCTTGTCGTGTGATGTATTCAAAGCATTGATATAGGCTACATTTATTAACGACAACATATAAAAATAACTTGTCGTTTTTTTTAAATAACTTGTCGTTTTTATTTTTTTATAAAAAATAATATTCAAAAAGTATTAAATAATATAATAGTATTGTCATTAAGATATTTAATGACAAAAAAGATATATTTAAACATTTGGTGTATAACTTGTTGAGAAAAATAAAAAAAGACGGTTTTAATAATTAAATAAATAAAACTTTAAATTCTTAATATTTTTATTATTTTAACTAACACATAAGATATTATATTTTTAACTATTTTTTATGATTATAATTTTATTTTCATTTTTTTATTTTACTATTATTTTTATATTATAATTATTTTTTCTTCTGAATAAACTTTATAAAATTTTTTGACTAAAATATTTATTTTTATAAATTTATATCTATAAATAATTTTTCAATTTTATTTTTTTAATAAAACAATTTTTTTATTTTTAAAATTAATCCAGTTAAAAATTTTTTATAAAGTTAAAAAATCAATATTAAAAATGTAAAAATTAATTTAACACATAGTAATATTTTTATATAAAGATTTGTAAAATTTAAAAATTTATTTTAATTCAAAGAATAAAAGTTAAGAAATAAAATAATTTTATTTTTCATAAAAATTTTTTACCAAAACTTAAAAATATTTTTGGAGCAGATGCGACTGAATGGGGTCTGGGGTTATCACCAGCAAGGAAAATTTATAAATTGTTTTTATAAAACAGTTTTGAAATTTTGGAAGTGTCAGTACACTTCCGTACCTTGCTCTTTTTGTTTTTAAATTTTAAAGTAAAAATAAAATGTAAATTTTAAAAAATTAAATTTTATATTAAGAAAAGTTTTAAATAAAAGCATAACTTGTAGGTTACAATTTTTCTAACTTCCATTAACCAACTTGAAGAAAACTTAAAAAAGAAATTAGAAAAAATATAAAAAAATAAAAATTAAACTGTAGGATAAATTTTAAAAATTGAAAATTAAAAATATCTAAAAATTATAAATTTAAAAAGAGCAAGGAAACCAAGTGTATATACACTTAGACAAAAATTTTTCTCATTACATAGTAAAAATTTTTATTTTCCTTGCTGGTGATAACCCCAGACCCCTTTTCAGTTGTGTTCACAACAAAAATTTTTAATTAAAAAAATTATTTTTATTAATTTTAAATAGATTATATAATTATAAAAATAAAATGAAAAATAAAGTTTATAAGTTTTCTTTTTTAGATGCTTGAAAATGAAAAAAGTTGAAACTTATTTCATTTTTGTTTGTTATATAATATAATAGTGTTTATACAGTGCCAAAATTTAGTGAAAAAAGGAGTTTATATTTATGGTATATGGATATGCAAGAGTTTCAACTTATAAACAAAGTTTAGGTAATTCTTTAGAAGAACAAAAAGAAATTTTAAAAAAATTAGGTGCAGAAAAAATAATTGAAGAAGTTTATACTGGTTCAACAACTAAAAGACCCCAATTAGATTTATTATTACAAGAAATAAAACAAGGTGATACTTTAATAGTTACAAAACTAGATAGAATAGCTAGAAGCATAATAGATGGTAAAAATATAATAGAAACATTAATCAGCAAAGATGTTAAAGTTATTATTAGTAATTTAGGAGGAACTTTAGATAATAGTCCTGTTGGTAAATTGTTATTAAATGTTTTATTTGCATTTGCAGAATTTGAAAGAGATTTAATTATAGAACGTACATAAGCAGGTAAATCTATTGCTAGAACTAAAAATAGATATAGAGAGGGCAGACCACCAAAACATACAAAAGAACAATATGACCACGCATTTGAGTTATTAAAAACACATATATATAAAGAAGTTGAGAAAATGACAAAAATTAAAATAAGAATTTTATATAATAAAAGAGCCAAAAGACATGCTAAAGGTTTATTATAAAAATTTTTAATATATATTTATTAAATAACTTTAGGCAGGAATAGTGGTATTACCAACCACCTTAAAACAGATTAAAATCAAAGGTTTCAACAGTATGATTTTTTTATTTTAGTAGGATAATCAGAAGATATGAGAAGATATTTATCTTCCCTTTTTATTTTTTGCTATATTATATATATAATAATATGTAATGAGAAAAATTTTTGTCTAAGTGTTGAGACACTTGGTTTCCTTTTGCTATAAGAGAAATACAAACAGACAATGGTATTAAATTTACTAATCTAAAAAGGAAAGAATAAAGAAAAACAATGTTTGAAATGATATTAGATAATGTAGATATAAAGTACACAAGAACAAGAATAGCAATACCAAGACATAATGGGAAGGTTGAACGCAAACATAGGCAGGATAGTGAAAGATTTTATAAACATTTAAAAATGTTTGATTTGACAGATAGATGAAAACAACTAGCTAAATATCAATTAAAATCAAATAATTATATAAAAACTTGTTTAAGATTTAAATCACCTAACCAAGTAGTAGAATAATATTTATTTACATTTTAAAATATATAAATTTACTATATTAATACAAAAACAAAGATAAGATAATATTTATTTATTCTTATCTTTGTTAAAAAATCTTTTAAGTGTAACCTATGTTTGACACTTTAATATAAATTTATCAAAAATATAATTATAAGTTAAGTTGAGCATATTTTTTAGGATAAATACAATAGATTTAATTTTCTAAATTTATAACAATTTGATGGTCATTCCCCCTTTACCAGCTTTAAACCAACTATTTACTGGAACAGCAGCTGGAATAATATCTCTATGTGCTTATTTTCCAGATGTTTATTTATATACTACAATAGGAAATCTACTTGATAAAACTCTTGGCATTATAGCTTATAAATATATATTTATTTTTATATTTTTAATATTAATTTTAAGTTTATATTTAATATTTATTATAAATATAAATTATTACTATAAATGTATAGTTTTCTTATATATAACTATATTAAGATATAAATATAACTTATTATATATTGACAATAACTTTCTTATATTTTAAAATTCTTTTATAACCATATTTTATAAAGGAGTGTTTTTTTATGAAACTAGACATTAACAAAATTAGTATAATTCTTGTAAACAAATCTATGACATTTGAAGACTTTAAAAAAAAAGCTAATATTAGCATTAAAACTCTATCTAATATTAGAAATGGTAAAGATATGTCTTTAGAAACTGCTATTAAAGTTACTAAGGCTTTAGAAGTTAAAGCTGAAGATATTTTATTAGAAGAATGAAAGGGGGAATTTAATGGTAGACAAAATAAGTCTTTCATTAAATAAATTAATTTTAGACAATATATTTAATGAAAAACCTAAAGACAATAAAAGTAAATTAGTTTTTTTAGTAAACAATAATGATTTACTAGAAAAATTGATTTCTATTAAAATTAATGCTATTTTAGTAGTCAATGAAAACGACTGTGAAAATTTATGCAATTTATTAATTGAAAACTCTATGTCTACTATAAATAATGTTTGTTATGCAAATGAATATTATTATATACCTTATTTATTTACTGAACTAAATAATAAGTTTAAAAATAGTTTAAAAGACTTTTTTAAAGTAGATATATGTGGCACAAAAATTTTTACAAAAGATAAAGAACTTCAATACTACATAGACAATACTAAAGCTTTAGAAGATAGTATACAAAATTTTATTGAAAGAAATTTTGATAATAAAAAAGATTTTGGCTTTGGGTTCTATTTTGAAACTAAAAATAATAAAATTAACATTTCTAAAGAAATTGATTTAGAACAACTTTCAAGTTATTTAATTGATAAATATGGTATTGTTAGAATTAATGGGGATTTACATTTTTATGATAGTACACAAAAATATTACCCTGCTTTAACTGATAAAAAAATTAATAGTATTATGATAAGAGAATTTTATAATTCAAGGAAAAACTTTAGAGCTGAAATTTATGAATATATTAGTATTTTGGCTAAAATGAAAATTTGTAATGGTAATGATTATATTTTATTTAACAACTGTTTTATTTATCTAAAAGATAAAAATTTTAAAATATTATCTCTTGAAGAAGGTGAACAACAAGACATTGTTACTATAAATAAAATCCCTCATAATTTTAACCCTGATATTTTAAATGATAATAATGTACGTTCTATTGTAATTAAGTTTTTTAAAGATTTAGCTTGTGATGATAAAGATTTAGCTGAATTATTAATTCAAGTTATAGGCTTTACTATGTATCAAGAAAATAAAATAGCTAATACTTTCTTT
>ERZ1643249.4764-NODE-4764-length-11159-cov-8.423361_pt1 | contig 11159 bp, 10 predicted proteins | sample MGYA00579263_ERZ1643249 | MGnify/ENA primary metagenome ERZ1643249 (study PRJEB29033, sample SAMEA4952264) | chicken gut metagenome | biome: Broiler Chicken; feature: Gastrointestinal Tract; material: Caecum | place: Ireland | collected 2018 | study: Broiler...
ATTTTTGAAGTTATAGGAACTTCGGGGATGGTGCTTTTTTTGTGCGTGAAAATGCTGAGCTGGGACAGGCTGCGGGTGCGCGTGTGGGTAAAATGTGCGGTTTGGGTTTGAATACACTTGAATACACCGGAGCAGATATTAAATATGCAGGGCTTGTTCGATGAGCCGATTTCGTTCGGCTTCGGATCGCCGGTCATAGCAGTAGTTTGCCAGGGTTGTCCGTTCATCTGAATGACCTACGATTTTTCGGATTGCGTTCAGGTTCATGTTTGCATCAATCAAAGCAGAGATATAGGTTTTCCGCGCCTTATGAGAGCTTTTGTGAACACAGCCAGCCTGCTTGCAGTACTTTCTATATAAATGCGCGATTGCGTGTTCGGGAATTGGCTCACGGGTGGTAGAAAAGATGTACCCATCTTTTTGGTACAGCCCAAGTTCCTGTTTTCGATGCACAGCAGTCCGGATAACTTTTTGAGACAGCTCTGTTAAAGGAACAAGCCGGTCGCCATAGTCGGTTTTGGTATGATCGACAATAGTACTCGTATCACGGCGGAGCATTCTCTGGATGTGAATATAATGGACTCTCTCTATGTCAGAGTGTCGGACAGCACAGAGTTCCCCGATTCGAATACCGGTTTGCAGTTGGAAAAGAACGGCTAAAGGAGCAAGAGGGTATTTGGACTGTGTAGTTAAAAAGTCCTCCCATGCAATAGAAGCAAATTCTTCCAGCTCACTTTTTGAAAATACCTGGGATTCATCCGTTTTTTTGAGTACCTTTCGAAACATCCGCTTTCCGTCAACCTTAACCAAAGAAAACGGGCTGGACTTAATGAGACCTAAGTCTACAGCATACAACAGCGCCTGACGGATTATAACAGTAGAGTTATAATACTGAGTCTTTGACATGCTATGTTCCTTGATTAACGTATGAACAAACTCATCTAAAGTCAGCTTATTTAATTTTACCAGAGGAACATCGATTATCTTATTGCTGAGATAATATTTCTTCCAATCTGATTCAATGCGAAAAATATATGTTTCTGCATTTGTGTGTATTCTTTTGTATTCGAGCCAACGAGGATAGAGCGTCCGCAGAGTAACAAGGTTCTCAGCATTGGATTCCTGTAAACTGCCGTAATAATGGCCAAGCGTTTCGTGTAAAGCATCTTTTGACGATTTCACTATTAATTTTCTTCCGTAACGAGTTCCTTCATCAGGAAGATAAGTGCGCCATCTGCCATCACTGCCTTGGTAGATTTTGTAAGGATGCTGCTTTAATAATTCGTTTAGCTTTGTCTTATTCATATACATTTTCACACTGTCCAAAATTATTATAGCATATTTTTGAGCAGATGCTAGGCTTTATCGGATAAAAATTTGTATCGCAAACTGCCGAGAAGGTTTAGCAGAAGTAATCTGTTAAATGGAAACAAAAAACGTAATGTTTTATTGGATTTTAGATTGCGGTTCCCTAAAAGAAAGAATATACAAAATGGGACTTAAAAGTTAAAAAGTGAAGTTTAATTATTTCCCCTACGGGGGAGGATTACTGGCCGATGCCCTTACAAGTCTTTGGTTCGTCCTGTCAGTACCTTCCGCCCTGAACCTTCGCTACGCTCGGTCAGGCCGTCAGATAGCTGACAGGACAAACACAAAGTCCTTGTAAGGGCATCGGCCAGTGTCTCTTTTTGAACTCAGCTTGCGGTTGCTGACGCAACCTGCAACCTGAGCAAAAAGAGAGGAAAATCTTGGAGGCTCTGTGACGGATGCTTGCCTTCTTTATTTGACTAAATGATAAATAAAACATATAAAAATTGAACGGTTGAAAAAACAAGAATATAAATCTGATAATAAAATTAATTTTTTAAAAGCTCTTGACAAATTTAAAATATCTGTTATAATATAGATATAACAAATCGTGAGACATTTCGTCGATTTTCCCCAATAAGCAAAGTTTCCACTGCAAGCAACGGAGCGTTGAGCTTGTGCCATTGCAGAGCGGCAGGGCATTCTCTGCGCTTTGATTCAAGGGATGCTCAGCATATGCGTCTGCCATACAGCGCTGCTTCATTCGGCTAAATATCCATATTGGCATAGCTGTCTGCTTGCTTGCATTTGCGGAAAATAAAATTAAAAAAGAAAGGATTTTGCCTATGGAAGAAAAACCTGTAACTGTTGTTGATTGTATCCCTGGCAGTGGGAAAACCAGCTGGGCTATTCAATTTATGGATGCGCACCCGGAAAAGAGATTTCTTTATATCTCCCCTTTTTTGGAGGAGCTGGACAGAATCGAAAAAGAGAGTAAGCTGCCGTTTGTACAGCCGAAGCATAAAGGGGTGGGGAAATTACAAAATTTAAAAAGTCTTTTAGAAAATTGTTCCAGGATAGCGGCAACTCATAAATTATTTCAAAGCCTTGATGAGGAATGCATGGACTTAATTAGAAACGGAGAAATTATTTTAATTTTAGATGAAGAATTGGAAGTGATCGAACCAGTCAATATAGAAAAGGACGCTTTAAAAATATTAGAAGAAGCAGAATGTATTACATTCGATGAAGAAAATAAAATTATATGGAATCCAGAAAAAACAGATTACGATACGGCATATAATTCTTTTAAGGAAATGGCTTTAAATCAGTTGCTGTATAAAGTGGATAGTTCATCTGTTGTGTGGCAGTATCCACCAAAAGTTTTTTCTCTGTTCGAAAAAATTTATATAATGACATTTCAGTTTGACTTTTCTATTTTTAAAGAATATTTCGCTTTATATAAAATCCCCTATATAAAAAAATCTATCATAGAGATAAACGGACATTATGAAATTTCAGAATACAAAGCAATCGATGTGAGAAAATATAAGGAGCTGATTAAAATTTATGATGGATTGACAGAAAAAATTCCACAGACGAAAAATGCGCTTTCCGCGAGTTGGTTTCAAAGACCGGGGAATGCGGAATATATAAGACAGCTAAAGAAGTGTATAGCTAACTATATTAGAAATGTGATGAAAGCCAAATCAGAAAATGTTTTATGGACAACAAATAAAACGTATGGGAAAACAAAACTGCAAGGCGCAGGTTACACAAAAGCATTTTTGACTTTTAACGCGCGGGCGGTAAATACTTACGCCGACAGATGGTGCCTTGTATATGCTTTGAATGTCTATTTACATCCTACAATTCTAAAATTTTTTGGAAATAATAAAATTGAATTTAACCAGGAGCAATATGCACTGGCCACACTTATTCAATGGATTTTTCGTTCGAGAGTTCGAAAGGGAGAAGAAGTTTACATATTTATTCCATCGCTGCGTATGAGAACTCTGCTTCGGGAATGGTTAAATTCTAAAAACATTGAGTCTGCTGCCGCCTGAGTTGTTCTGTGCGGAAGTAAAAATAAAATTTAATAAAGAAAGGATAAAAAATTATGAATTTAGAAAATGAAAAATATTTAGAACAATGGAACGCAACAAATGCTGCCCGTCTTTTGAAATCCGATGAGACAGTCGAACAAATGATAAATCATAATCCCGCTTACTTTATTACAAGCAGCGGACGGATAATTTCTCTTTTAAGAAAAGAACCGAAGGTAATGAAAGTGTTTTACGGCGGCAGTAAAAATGTTAGTCAAGTCGGAAATCGTAACAGGCCGCGCGTATGCCTTCAGGTAATGGGAGAAAGTAAGTGCTATTATATTCATAGACTTATGGCGGAATATTTTCCGATAGATCAGTTTATAACAGATGATTCAGCGCCTGCAGTCGTTCATCACAAAAATCCATCGGCTCCGCCGGAAGAAATAAACCGTTCCGAAAATTTGATAAAAGTGGATGAAGATACACACCAGGTTTTAACTACCATGGAGCGACAGCAGGGAGAAAGATGGCAGCTTCCGTCAAAAGAACAGAGTTTGAAAGTAATGAGTAAATTACTGGCTCTCGGCATTGGAAATGCGGTAGTATATGAAAAAATAGATAAAGCAACCGGAAAAGTTTTAGAAACCAGTGTAGGTGCAATAAAAGAAGTCAAGAAGTGCGGCATTCGAAAAGAGCGGACGCGCAAGAAAAACCAGGGAGACGATTGAAATTAGTAGCGCTGCGTTTAAAATTTCGCCCGATAAACGATTTAAAGAAACAAAACATAGAAATGCTATAGAAATCTGTAAATAGAATTTTATACACCTATCACGAACAACAACAGGTTTATCGGAAGATTTCGAATAAAACACGATATGCCTTCCGATAAACCATACAACGGTTCAAAACGGATTAAATATTAATGTTTAACCGTTTTCGGTATTCATAATAAGTTGCCTTACTAATTTTCAACTTCTGCATTAATTCTCCTGGTCGGACTTTTCCATCCAATACTTCCTGATATGCTTCACGAAATGTTTTGGACGACATTTTTGCAGGGCGTCCAACTGCTGTGCCTGTTTTGGTGGAGACCTTCTTGCCGTTTTTAACCGGCATGGCGGCAATGCCCTCTGCCTGGCGGCTCTTGATTTTTAAACGCTCCTGTTCCGCGATTGCACCCAGCACTTCAATCAGAATATTGTTGACCATATCTAAAATCCAGTCCTGTCCTTCCGGAAGATCCATCATTGTGGTAGGCAGATCAATAATCTTTACTCTTACACCTTTTTGCTTCCAATATTCCAGTTCCGCTTTAATTGCCGCCTTATTACGTCCCAGGCGGTCAAGCTCCTTAACAATCAGAGTGTCGCCGCAGCGTAGTCCCATAACCGATTTCAGCGCCTGGTATCCCTCACGCTCAAAATTCTTCCCGGATTCTTTATCTGTAATAATTTGTTCATCCGCAGCTCCAAGCCGTTTAAACGCTTCGATCTGCCGAGCAAGATTCTGGTCTTTGCTGCTGACGCGTGCATAATAAATGGTTGCCATAATATCTTACCTCAACGTCCATAAAAGTCTCTGTATTTTCCAAACCTTCCATTAAAGCTATATGGGATTTTTCCAGACTCCGGTATTGCTATAATTCCGGTAGTCTGGAAAAGTGTACTTTTTCAAACCTGTATTCCAAGAAGGTACAGATTAGTAGTATTTGGCGGCGGATTCATAGGCATCAGGTTCATTAAATAAGCCCGTGGCCATGCGCGCGGCGGCTGTATCATTTCCCCAAAGTCCTATATCAATCTCAAGCCCATTCAGCATAAGCAAATGATAGTAGTCCCAGAGGCCGTTGTGGTCATACAATTCAAAATCTGAAATCTGCCCCAGTACTAAACAAGTATTTTCGGACGCAATCATCAGCGCGCCGCTGACCGGGCATACCCAAGCGAAATGCGGAGTGTCGATCTTTATTTTTGTATAGCTTGCGTAATGAATATGAATTTTTACAGCACGGTTCAGCCTTTGTATGAAATGCGTCAGCCCCGCTTCATCCGGTCCAAAGCTCACAAACATAGTCTGTTTATCCGCCAATGTAAGCTGGTAGTCGTTATTTCTTAATTGTTGGACAGACTGAATTGCTTCCGTATAGAGAGTAAACGTTTTTGTGCCGATTCGCAGATACTCTCCCAGCTTTTTAGTCTGATAATCGGTCAAATGTAAAGACACGCCTGTCGGCCAGCTCAGAGTTGCTTCTTGTGTGTGTTCCAAAAGTTCAAAGAATTGGTTTATGTTCATTTCAGCGCTCCTTTCTGCCGTGAAAGCACAGCTTGTTATTTTTCATGTTCCCATATCATTTTGACATTGCAGTCACCGCAGATCAGGTTAATCTCTTTCGTTGCCCTGGCAATGTTTCCGCAGCAAGGACACACGTATTTACGGCTGTTGGTCGGCTTTTTAGCTCTTGGCGGCATATCTGTATTGTTCCCGGCTTTCGGTGTTCCGGTTGGAAAGCCTATGGAGGTTTGTCGAAATAATTGGATGTCCTGAAGGCCGTTCGCAATACAGAAATCTATAGTACGCTCCCCTGGCTCTGTGATTGTCCAACCATACTTTTCATGGCGGCCAATAATCAGTCCCCGCTCCTCTGCCAGGGCTTTAAAGTGAGCGTTGTGGTAAATTCCCCTGTTGGATGTATCCTTAATACCATTTTGCATCGCCCATAAGTGACAGCCTTCATGAATTAAGGTAGAAACAATATTTTCAATCGGTCTTGCCAGATAATCAGCGGAAATATTTAATTCCCGACTTGCCATTGCAGGGCTGTGCCATACCTTGTTGACTGATACATGACCATACGCCGCCGCGGTAGACTGGATAGTAATGGTCGGAATTTCCAGAGCATTTTGAAAATATTCTTCGTTAATCAGCTTAAAGACCTTTGTCAAATATTGCGCAGCTCTTTGATAATTGACCAATGGTTTCATAAGTACCCCTTTCTCCCCGTCTGGCCGCTAGGACAGCCGGAGCATTATCTGACGTACAGCCGTCTGTACTGGCTGATTCTCTGGTATTCCGCAAGACTTCCAAGGTCTGCCTCCAATCTCTTGGCATCCAGCGTGCGCCGTTCGCAGGTTGAGACCTTTACAGTAAAATTGTCACCTGTCTCAGAAATTTTTTCGTTGCTGTCCAAATATCCAATGATCTCACGCTCCAAGGATTTTACTTCTTCTGTAATTTCCTCTAATAAGACCTTCATGCTGCGGTAGTCCGCTACGGTCTTTGTTAATTCATCCATAGTTCTGCACATGCTTCATACCTCTTTCTTCTTTGGTAACAACCCCGGAAACATCTTCCTGACTATTGGTTTTCGCTCACAGGTATATGGGTTCTGGTATTGGAGGCTTTCGGCTCTCCGGTTGTTTGTTTTGATAATATGATCATACATCTATTTGCACAAATAGTCTATTGACAAAATAAATATATTTGCGCAAATATATTTGGATAATATGTATATTTACGCATATAGAAAAACATGTTATAATTAGATATACTGGAAAAGAATTGCAAAAATTTGGAGGGATGTTTATGTCTGAAGAGAAGAAAGTAAGCAAAGCGCAGCAAAAAGCGGTAAACAAGTACATTGTGAACAATTATGACAGAGTGAATTTAACAGTACCAAAAGGCCAAAAAGAGATCATAAAAAGACATGCCGAGACGCATAATGAAAGCGTGAATGCTTTTATTAACAGGGCGATCACGGAAACGATGGAGCGTGATAATTTACAGGGGGGAGATTAAAACTTGGCGGCAGGGAAATATTGAAGATAGACCGGTGAGCTGGATGGGGGAGAAACTTACTGAGGGAATGAACTTAATATTTTAATATGATAAAATATCGTAGTTTTTTGAAAACTAACGGTAATTTTTCGGATTAAGAAATTTCTTTCGTGAAAAAGCAATATTGTAAATATTGCATAAAAAACAAGGCAAATTTTCTTACTTATTGTTTGAAATTTAGAAATTTAAGTTGACCTTTTATAGTTATAGTGATAAAATTTATTTAAAACATTTTCATGTGAGTTTATAGAGAGAAAGAGGGAGTTGGAAATGAAAAAGAGAATATGCTTACCGTTATTTTATCTTTTGATTTTATTGTTGATTCCGATTTCTGCTTCCGCAGAGGGAAAACTACACGTTGTATCAATCAACGGACGAAGTATTGGAAAACCGCATTTTAACAAATTGTCATCATTATTAAACCAGAATAAAATTCCAAATTATACTTATGACGAGAAAAAGAATACTTATTCTTATAATACAGATGATAAAGAATTAGCAGATAAAGACAAGCAAAAAGAAATTGTTGATAATATTTATGCGACGATAGATAGAGCGTTTTCTGGAAATTCTTCGAACGATATTAGCTTTTTCTACTATTCAGGTCATGGTATTACACCAAACAGCAAATGGAACAGCGGCATTCCTATTGGTTATTATAATGGAGCTTTTGAGTTATTCAGTAGCAAAGATAACGAAAAAATAATGTATGATGATCTTCTAAAAAAACTAGCTTCATATGAGGGACGCATTGTCGTCATAATGGATTGCTGTTACTCTGGCTGTATTATAGAGAGGGCGAAGAAATGTTTATCTCCGCATACCTTACAAAAATTTTTGTTTATTACATCCGCGGATAAGAACAGTGTTGTCACAAACGGTACTTTTTCAAAACACATGTATAATTTCTTGTCAAATTATTCTAAGTATCAAAAATATGATGCTAATAAGGATGGCGGCTTTTCTCTTAATGAAACGATGAAGTATCTTCAGAAGAAAATGAAAATATTTTTCTTTATTCCTACGAACCCCCAATATACTACAAATGTAGTACATGTAGGTGACATTATGACTCCTTTATTTCAGTTTAATGCCACCAAGATGAGAACGCCAAAGCTATCCTTAACAAATGGGAAATCAGTGAATATTAAGTGTTCAACTCTGAGTACATTATCCCCATATATATCGATTAAGTATAAGTCGTCAAATAAGCAAGTTGCGACAGTAAATCAAGATGGGAAGGTAACAGCAAAACAGGAAGGAGTTACAGTAATTACTTCTTATTTGGCATATGGGAACACGAAGTTTTGCGGTACAGAATCTACATGTGAGGTAACGGTATCGTCACCATCAATAAAATTGAATAAAACAAAAGCGTCTATTTTTAGAAACGAATCACTGCAATTAACAGCAAAAGTTGGTAGTAAGAAGTTAAAAAAGGTTACATGGAAATCTAGCAATAAAAACATTGCTGCCGTTAGTTCTAAAGGACTCGTTAAAGGCCGGAAGGCAGGGACAGTAACAATTACGGCAAAGGCTAATGGAAAAACTGCGAAATGCAAAATAACGGTTACTAATCCTTCGATTAAGTTAAACAAAACATCAGTTACTCTTAATGTATCTGAGAGCGTACAACTAAAAGCAACTGTTTCAGGAAAGAGTAAAAAAGTTTCTTGGAAATCAAGCAATACATCAGTGGCATCGGTCAAGAGCGGGAAAGTGATAGCAAAAAAGGCGGGAACTGTAAAAGTTACGGCGAAGGCAAATGGGAAAACCGCAACATGTAAGGTTACGGTAAAAATGAAAAAAAATGTTAAAGTGATAGATGTTAGTTGCGGATATAGCCACACAGCAATTCTAAAAGCTGATGGGAGTTTATGGATGTGTGGAAGTAATGGTTCCGGACAACTTGGGAATGGTATTACATCTCGATATGATATAGCCCAAAGCACACCGATAAAAATTATGGATAATGTCAAGGCAGTTAGTTGTGGACATGACCATACGGCAATCCTAAAAACTGATGGAAGTCTGTGGATGTGCGGTAACAACTATTACGGGCAATTAGGAGATGGAACAAATATAAGTAAAAATAAACCTGCCAAAATTATGAGTAACGTAAAGTCGGTTAATTGTGGGGATTACCGTACGGCAATTCTGAAAACCGATGGAAGCTTATGGATGTGTGGCTACAATGTCAACGGTGAGCTGGGGAATGGAACCAATATAAGTAGTAACAAGCCAATCAAAGTAATGAACAACGTTAAAAGTGTTAGTTGTGGACTCGATCATACAGCAATTATAAAAAACGATGGAAGCCTATGGATGTGCGGAAACAACGATTATGGGCAGTTAGGAGACAGTAGGCCTCTTGGCTTGTGGGATATTAATAGGACGTTTGCTAAGATTATGGATAATGTTAAAGCTGTTAGTTGTGGGAGCCGTTATACAGCAATTTTAAAAACGGATGGGAGTTTATTGACATGTGGTAGTAATAGCTATGGGCAATTAGGGAATGGTGGAATTATCAGTACGTGGGAGAAATCAATTACGCCCACTAAGATTACAGGCAATATTAAAATTATTAGTTGCTCATCTGTTCATACGGCAATCCTAAAAACCGATGGGAGTTTATGGATGTGTGGTTACAATGAGTATGGGCAGCTAGGTGATGGTACATACGAAGATACAAACAAACCAATTAATATCATAAGTAATGTTAAGAATGTTAGTTGTGGATGGTCACATACGGCAATCCTAAAAACTGATGGAAGTTTATGGATGTGCGGTTACAATGAGTATGGGCAGCTAGGAGACGGGACAACTGTAGATAAAACTATCCCGGCTAAAATAATGTAACTTATCAAAACGCCGCTACTTTTTAGTGGCGGCGTTTTCTTAGTCCAGCCAACTTACCTGACGATTCGCACTCAAACTTCCCCTTCCAGTAAACAAGCTCAGTTTCAAGTTTATTAATAGACTTCTAAAGGTATTGTAAATCTATAAGCCCGTGGCTGAATACACCCATGAATACACCTGTCAAGACAGTGTGAAAACCCCCTTTCTATGCGGTATTCAAACAGATTTGCGGGTTCGAGCCCCTGAAGGCGCATGGAAAGTACCATTTTTGAAGTTATAGGAACTTCGGGGATGGTGCTTTTTTTGTGCGTGAAAATGCGGGTTAATATGAAAAAGTAGTGTTCTCACTGATTTCATGGTAAAATAGGAGTATCGGAAAAGAAAGGACGTGATATCATGCCATTGCCCGAGGAAAAGACCTATACGATCGAGGACATTTACAGTCTTCCGGAAGGAACCAGGGCGGAGCTTATTGACGGTCGGATTTATTATATGGCCCCGCCAAGTGGAACCCATCAAAAAATTTGTGGTGAACTGCACTACCTGATAAAAGACTATATTCGAAAAAAAGATGGTTCCTGCGAGGTATACGCCGCTCCGTATGCGGTATTCCTCAATAAAGATGATATAAATTATGTGGAGCCTGACCTATCGGTGATCTGCGATCCGTCAAAGCTGGATGACAAAGGCTGTCACGGCGCACCGGACTGGATTATAGAGATTGTATCGCCTGGGAATCCGGAACATGACTATCTCACAAAGCTTAATAAATATTGGCTGGCCGGTGTTCGGGAATACTGGATTGTTGATCCAAGGACAAAATGCGTTACGGTGTATTTCTTTGAAACGGGTATCCTGGCTCGTCATTATACATTCAATGACACAGTATCGGCAAATATTTATGAGGATCTGACGATTGACTTTGGCCAGCTTGCATTGTAGGACATTTGTCTGTTGTTGGCTCCGAGAGACGGCAGCGGTTTTGTTCTGCGCTTCTTGTGTAACCATAATTCGCAGACGATTTTAGTAACAGTTCAGCCCAGGTCTGCGCACAAGCTGCGCGGACCGTAAGAACGTGATTCAGGAGTGCAAAATCCCATCGCCGCAGGC
>ERZ1643249.4766-NODE-4766-length-11156-cov-14.033871_pt1 | contig 11156 bp, 9 predicted proteins | sample MGYA00579263_ERZ1643249 | MGnify/ENA primary metagenome ERZ1643249 (study PRJEB29033, sample SAMEA4952264) | chicken gut metagenome | biome: Broiler Chicken; feature: Gastrointestinal Tract; material: Caecum | place: Ireland | collected 2018 | study: Broiler...
CAATTACATTATCTATATCATTTTCAAAAGTTATTCCATTACTTACACTTTTTCTTTCATCTTTTTCATAATAAAATTTTACTCTATCATCATCAATTCCATTAGCATAATTATATATTTGTTCGCCTAATTTTCCTAAATGTTTAACTATTCTATACTTATTACTTAGTGCTAAGTCTCCTATTGTTTTTATTCCCATTTTATTTAACTTATTTTTTGTATTTTTTCCAACATAAATTAACATTTCCACAGGTAAATGATAAATTTTACTTTTATAGCTATCATAATCAAGTACTGTTATTGCATCCGGCTTTTTAAGCTCGCTTCCAAGTTTTGCCATTGATTTATTAAAAGATACTCCAACAGAAATTGTTAGTCCATATTTTTTCTTAATTTCTTCTTTTATCTTATATGCAATCTCATAAGGAGTACCAAAAATATTTATACTTTCTGTTATATCCAAAAAAGCCTCATCTATACTAAATCTTTCTACCCTATCAGTATATTCTAAATATACATCGTTTACTAAGTTTGAATATTTAACATATTCATCACGATGAGGTTTAACTAAAATTAATTTTGGACATTTTTTTAAAGCAGAATATACAGTCTCTGGTGTATAAATACCATATTTTTTAGCAATTTCATTTTTTGCAAGTATTATACCATGTCTTTTATTTGGATCACCTGATACTGCCATTGGTATATTTCTATACTCAGGATGTTTTAACATTTCAACAGATGCAAAAAAATTATTTAAATCACAATGTAAAATCCATCTCACATCTATCACCAGCATTATTATATCAAACATTTGTTCATGTGTCAAATAATAAAAAATAATAGATTAAATAAATCTATTATCCTATTTCATTAATAAAGTGAAATACTTTTCCATTAGCTGTTGTTACTTGCTTTCTATATAAATCTAATTTTACAATATTTTTAGAAACATATTTGTTTTCATCTTCATCACTTTTATATATAAAATAAAAATTAAATATGCTTCCCTCTTTTAGTAAATCTTTAAAATTATTAAATTTCATATTTTTATCTTTTGAGTTAATGAATTTTTCAATTTCTATATCTTTTACTTCATTCTTATTCATTAATATTCCTCCTTTGATAATTATCTTTAATTACATATTTATTTTACAGCGTAATTATATCATAAATTTTATGTAAAGTCAAATATAAATAAGCAGTAAAAACTGCTTATTTATATGAAATATTATATAATCTACAAATATCTCTGTCTATATTATTTATAAATTCGTTTTCTTCTCTTTTTTCCAAAAAATATGAATTTAATAATACATTAAATCTATCATTTTGAACAGACTTAATATACAAACCTATACCATTTTCAGCTATAGCATTAGGATATTCAAAATATTCTTTAATTTCAGTTTCAGGTATATTTATGCATTTTGAAAAAACAATATTCACTATTTTAAACTTACAGTCTTGCATTTTATATACAAAATCATAAAAAAGTACTATAACATTTTTAAGCTCTGAAAAAATATTTTCTATGTCATGATCAAACTCTATTTTAGCATAAAAGTTTAAACATTTTGGTTTAAGTACAATTCTGTACTCTATTCCTCCTCTTCTTTTAAATAATACTGTCATTATCTGCTCGTTTTCATTATTATAAATGTTCGATACTTCATAATTTAGTATTTTTCTAAAAGAATTATTACATTCACGTGTAATTTTATCAAGCAAACATCCGTCTATAAATTCAATTTTTAACTTAACACCTTTTAGTGTTAAATCCTCCTTTTGTATACTCATACGCAATCCCTCCTTAAAAAAATTATTTTTTATCATGCATATTTATAAGTATATAGATTATACCACTCTGTATTGCTTATGTCAACAATAATATAGCAATCGCTAAAAAGCAGAAATTACATTGTAAGCATATCATTTTATATAATTTTATTAGTTATTCTATCAAAAAATTTAATATCTATTTAAATTTCATATTCAAAAATGTTTTAAGCGATGCTATACAACAAAAAAGAGCTATGTATTAACATTAAACTATGTTTAATTTATTAATACACAACTCTTTTTATCATTTTAATTTCATAGATACAATTTTAGATATTCCATATTCTTGCATAGTAACTCCATATACCGATGATGCTACTTCCATTGTCCCCTTTCTATGTGTTATTACAATGAATTGGTTTTTCTTTGAATAATCTTTTATATACTCAGCAAATCTATGAACATTTACATCATCTAATGCTGCCTCTATCTCGTCAAGTATGCAAAATGGTGGTGATTTTATTTGTAATATGGCAAATAACAATGCTGTAGCAGTTAATGCTCTTTCTCCTCCAGAAAGTAAGAGCATATTTTGAAGCTTTTTACCTGGTGGCTGCACTTCAATTTCTATTCCACTATTTAACACGTCATTTTCATCAGAAAGTTTTAATTCTGCTTTTCCACCACCAAACAATTCCTTAAACGTAGAATCAAAATTTTGTGTAATTATTTTAAAATTTTTACTAAATTGTTGCTTCATTATACTAGTCATATTAGATATTAAATTCTCAAGCTTTTTCTTTGTCTCTTCTAAGTCATTTTTTTGATTAATTATGAAGTCATACCTTTCTTTTGTCTTTTTATATTCTTCTATAGAGCTTATATCTACATCACCTATTTCTTTAATTTCTTTTCTTACCTTTTCTGCTTCCTTTTCTACTTGCTTTATATTTATATTAGATATATCATCAGATAATAAAGCTTTTGAGCTAGAAATAGTAAGCTCATATTCATCCCACATTTTATTTTTTAAATTAGTAAGCTCTACTTCAAATTTAATTCTTTTGGCTTCTTCCTTTGATCTTTTCTCTTTAATAGAATTTAGCGTATTTAAAGTTGTAACTACTCTCTTATCTATTTGTTCCATTTCTAAATCATACGCATTTTTTTGATCTTTTAAACCATTACTATTTTGCTCGTATTCCTCTTTAAATTTAGAGCTAGTTTCAATCTTATTTTTTAACTCATTTACTTCATTTATTATCTCTTGTTTTTGATTATTTAATTGCTGTATTTCAGATTTTCTTCTATTTATTGAATCTTCAAAATTTTTTATATCATTTTCTATTTTCTCTTTCATCTCATCAATTGATAAAACTGTTTCATCAAAAGATGATAAAGATACTTTTAAGTTAACAACATCCTCATTTAAAATATCTATTTCATTTTGCTTTTCTTTATTAAATCTTGTATATTCATCTACAATTTCTTGATTTTTAGAGTTTTCCTCTTCAATATTAAAAATATATTTATTATTACTTTCTATGTTGCTTTTTAAAATACTAATTTTTTCATGCATTTGATTAAACGCATTATTAAAATTGTTCTTTTGCTCTTCGATTTTCTTAATTTCTTTAACTATATTTTCACGTTTTTCTGTTAAAGTAGCTATATTTATTACAATTTCTTCTTTTTTTGGCTGAATATTATCGTACTTTTCTTTTTCTATCTTTTTTTGCTCTTCAAATTTTAATATTTGCTCTTTTACATTTTCTAATTCTTCCTGAATTCTAGTAACTTTTATCTTTAGTTCTTCTATTTTATCTTTTCTTCCTATAACACCACCAGATTTTGTAGAGTTTTTTCCACCAGTTATACTACCAGTTTGAGAAATTAGTTCACCAGACAAAGTTACCACTCTTAAAGCATTTTTTATTTTCTTAGATATAGTAATTGCATTATCAATATTATCTACAATTACTGTGTTTGCAAGAGCTAGTTTTACTACCTTTTCATACTTTACATCATATGTAACTAAGTCTGATGCAAATCCAATGACACCCTCATACTTTAGTACTTTGCTATTAGTATTTAAAGTTGAAACCACATTATCTAGTGGTAAAAAAGTAACTCTTCCTAATGAATTATCATTTAAATATGTTATTAAGTTTTTAGCAATTAATTCATCTTCAACAACTATATTTTGAATAAATCCACCAAGTGCAATTTCTATTGCATATTCGTATTTTTCATCTGTAGATATAATTCCAGCAATTGTGCCATACACTTTACTATTATTTTTAGCATAGTCTAATATGGACTTAACACTTTTACTATATCCCTCATTTTCATTTTCTAAATTTGCTAAATAATTATATTTAGCTCTTGTAGTCATCAAATCCTGATTAATTTTAGTTCTTTTTTCATCTAGTACATCTATAGTATTTTGTATATTTTTTATCTTACTTTCAGCTTCTAAGACACTATTATTTATATTAATTAATTCCTTATTATTTTTTTCTAACTCTATATTTAATTCATTATAATCTGAATTTAAATTATCTTTTAAAGATATATTTTTTTCATTTTGTTTTCTTTTATCTTCTAATTGTTTCTCTTCTGATTCAATTGTAGCCATAATACTACTGTTTTTGTTCTTTAATTCAAACTTTTTTTCATTATTTTCATCTATGTTTTTCTTTAAAGATTCAATCTCAATTCCTTTTTCATCCAACGTACTTACAATCTTTGAAAGCTCACTTTCTTTTTGAGATAATTCCTCTTCAAATTTCTTCTTATTTAAGAATACATTTTCTCGCTTTTTATTTCTTTTTTCTATTTCTTCTTTTAATAATTGTATCTTTTGATTGTCTTCTTCAATTTCATTATTTAACCTTATAATATTTGCAGAAGCTGCTTTATCATTTGAATCTAATAATGATATTTTAGAATTCATTTTTTCTTTTTCACTTTCTATCTTGTAGTAGTCTTCTCTTAAAGCTTCAATTTTATTTGATATTTCTTGTATTTTAAGCTTTAATTCTTTCTTTTTACTTTCATTTTCAATGGATAGTTGCTCTTGTGTTTTTACATCTCTATCTAATGTCTCTAACACATCATCTATTTTTTTTAAATCTGACGCATTATTTTCTATACTATTAATAAATAACTTTACATCTAGTAATTTTAGATTTTCTCTTAAATTTAAATATTTTTTAGCTGTTTCTGCTTTAATTTTTAACGGTCCAATATTATTTTCCATTTCATTTAAAATGTCACTTACTCTTTGAAGTGTTATTTGAGTATTATCTAATTTTCTAGCTGCTTCCTCTTTTCTCGTCCTATATTTTACTATACCTGATGCTTCCTCAAATATATGTCTTCTTTCCTCGGATTTACTAGATAAAATTTCATCTATTTTTCCCTGAGAAATTATACTATAACCATCTTTTCCAAGACCAGTATCCATAAATAGATTTTGAACGTCCTTTAATCTACATTCATTACCATTTATTAAATAATTACTTTCACCATTTCTATATACTCTTCTCGTAACTATTACTTCATTATATTCTATAGGTAAAGTTCCATCTGAGTTATCTAGATACATTGATACCTCAGCAAATCCCACTTTTTTTCTTGCCTGAGTTCCTGAAAATATTACATCTTCCATTTTTGATCCTCTAAGATTTTTAGGACTCTGCTCTCCTACTACCCAACGTATTGCATCAGAGATATTACTCTTACCACTTCCATTAGGACCTACTATAGTTGTTATTCCATCTAAAAATAATATTTCTGTTTTATCCGCAAATGATTTAAAACCTTGTATTTCTAACTTCTTTAACTGCATATCTATCCCCTTCAATATACAAATTATATTATATCTGGCCTTTTTTTGCAACTTTTAACATAATTTTTAAATTTTTTCTTGATTATGTAAAATAATTATGTTATAATATAGTTGTAAGGTTTATTTTAAGATGAATAAGAAAAATAATTATTTTTTTATTTTTATTTTAAAAAATAATTTTTTTCTTATAAGTTACGAAAGAAACCAAATAAAATTAGGAGGCAACTTTGTTGCAAAAAAAGAAAGGATGGTTGATTTTATGAAAAATCAAAAAGGAAGTAAAAAGAAAGAAATTTTATTTGGAGGAGAAAACATCAAACGGTTATCTATTTAAAATTTACGAAGAAAATAATACTATAAATAGCTTAATAGAATTTGAGCATTTCGTAAATTTAATAGTAGACAACTGTGCATCAAGGAATGACATAAAAAAATTAAGGATGTATGAATTTGAAGAACTTGTAGTTCACAATTCATACTTTAAAAATAGTTATAACGAAAGTTATAACGAGGATGTTGAATATGATTTTATTAGAAGTTTATCATTTAATGATAACTTTTAATTCAAATAAAGCTCACTTAATATGTGAGCTTTTTTATTGACTTTACATAAACTTGATGATATAATTCTATTATCATTAATTATTTCATTCTAGTTTAATTAAATAAAGAAGAAAGGAGCTATGATATATTATATATCATAAAAAATTATTATGAAGAAATTAACAAGTTATAATTTTAAAAAATTAGGAGGAGCTATTGAATTATTTAGTATTCCATTAAATGATTTATTAGATGATGATTGTACTCAGATTATAATGTCTAAAAATTTATTTAATGCATTTGATAATAGCTCAAAAAGTAAAAAACATTATGACAAAACTACATCTTTAGCACTATTTAGATATATTGTATTTTTATACAATGATACAATAGAAACAACAAAAAAATATGGGGCTTTAACATATTTAAAAAAGATAATAGATTCATTAGATTATATTACACCACCTCAAATTATGGAATTATCTTTAAAAAGTTTAAACTCCATACTTGATCAAAAGCCTCGGTAAGATAAAGAAGAAATATTTAAGTATCAAAAATGCTAGACATACTTTAACAAATAATGAGCTTAATATTTTTTGTTATATTTTAAAAAATAACAATAATTATGTAAACTTATCAGATGCTAAGAAAAGATATAATTATATAAAATCTATATATAATAACAACTCTATTTTACAAGATAATGTTAGTTATTTATCTTTTCTAAAAGAATTAGCAAAGTATGATTACGACACTACTATAAATTTAAGGATGTATAAAATACTTGATATTTTCAATTTACATGATGTAAACTTTGAAAATATCAATGAAAGCAAAAAATTAATTAATGATTATAACAATATAATATTAAATAGTACATTATAATTAACATATTATAATTAAACTAGAATGACCGCAAAAAAAGTGCACTTAAAGTGCACTTTTTTACATCATTCCAAACTTTTTTGTTGACGCTCTAAAAGTTTGATTGCAAAGTTTACTCCAAACTTTATATTCTTGCATATCCTTATCTATTATTTCTACATGATATACATCTTCAGATAATTTTATTATTCTTATAATATCATTTTCTTCATAATCTATATTAATTAGTTTTTCACTCATAAATGTTAAATATGATTGTCCTGGTTTATATATTATTTTTGCATCTTTATCGTCTAATTTATCATTATTTTTTGCATCAACTATTTCTAAATCTATATTTTTGACTTTATATAATGTTCCATTTATTTCTTCATTTTGTGCTTCATCAAGTCCAAAAAATTCTGGTATCATTGTCTTTATATAATTAGGTACTCTTATTGCTTCAGGTTCTTTGGAATTTTTAGATGAAAGTTCAAAAATTAAATTAGATACATTATTCAAATTTAATTTTTTTACTTTAACTAGCTCATCTTGATCTTCGGGCAAAATTTCCTTCTTTCTTTTTAGTGTCTTTTTAGGTGCTTTTTCTTTAGTTATATCTAATTTTAAATCAGCTTTTGAAAATAGTATATCATTTATATCTAATGATTCATTTGGATCTATCCCATCTAGATCTGATATTTCTTCCTCATCTTCTTCAATTTTCATAATTTCTTCTTGTTTTTTATCTTCTACTTTAGGTAGTTCTTTTTTTGATATTTCATCTTCTTTATAATCTATTGTAATTTCTTCCTGCTTTTTTAGTGGTTGTATTTCATCTTCTGGAATATCTATATCTATTGATATATCTGATAAATCTACTTTTGGTATTTCAACTTCTTTATTTATAATATCATCTGCTACTTCTACAGGATCTTTTTTACTCTCTTCTTTTTGAGGCTTTTTACCTAACAACTCAGATATACTCATAACACTATGATTATATTGTCTTGTGGAAAATATTTCTTTATTTTCTACAAGCTTATTTATTTCATCCTTATCCAACTTATTAAAGCCATCAAGTTCCACAATTTTTAGCAATTCTTTTATTTGTGATTTATATAATTGCTTATCTTCACTATTTTTTAAATCGTATACTATTTGAGTATACAAAGACAAGTCCGTTTGAATTCCACTCTCAGACATATTTGACGTACAAACATACATATATGCTTCATTTGAATATTCAAATATACAAATATTTGAGTCAAATTCATTTATATTATTATTAGAAAAATAATATACGTCATTTGTATAAGATAAAAGTCCATCAAGCATGCTTCTTGTTGTTGTCTTTTTATCTATTCCTATCACAAAAAATAACTTAGTTTTAATATCTATTAAATCTTCTTCTATTATTTTATACCCAGTTTCTTTGAAATTACCTATAAAAAAATATGCTTTTTTTGCATTATTTTCTAAACAATTAGAAATAGCATTTGCTATTGTATTCTCATTTTCTCTTTGCATTATTATTTTTACTTGCATAATAACTACTACACTCCTTATATTAATACTTATATGATATAATAAAAAGAAAAAAAAGTAAAGACTTTATTATTTAAAGTCTTTATATTTTGATGACTTTCCAAGTCCTGGTAACGTCATAATATTTCCAGCATATGCAACAATAAATCCAGCTCCAGCATCAATTTTTATATCTCTTATAGTAATTGTAAAATCTTTTGGTCTTCCTAATATTTTTGCATCATCTGTAAGAGAGGATGGAGTTTTTGCTATGCATATTGGTAACTTACTATATGAATTATCATTTGCAATTTCTATATTTTCAATAGCTTTATCTAAAAATTTTACTTCCTTTGCGCCATATATTTCTCTACAAATTATTGATATTTTTTCTTGTATAGATTCTTCAAGACTATATAGTGGTTCATATTCTGATACAGTTTTATCTAATATTTCAGCAACTTTATTTGCAAAATCTACTGTACCTTGAGATCCCTTTTCAAAGCATTGTGATATTTCTACTTCAACCCCATATTTTTTAGTAAATTCTCTTAAAAACTCTATTTCTTTTTGAGTATCTGTTTCATATTTATTTATGCATACCATAACAGGTACACCATATTTTTGCATATTTTCAATATGTTTTCCTAAATTAACACTTCCCTTTTCTAAAGCTTCTAAATTTTCTTGCGTTATATTATCCATATTAACATTTCCATTATACTTTAATGCTTTTACTGTTGCTACTATAATGGCTAAGTCTGGTTTTAAAGATGCTTTTCTACATTTTATATCCATAAATTTTTCAGCTCCCAAATCTGAGCCAAATCCAGCTTCCACTATACAATAATCTGCAAGTTTTAATCCAAGCTTTGTTGAAATCACAGAATTACAGCCATGTGCAATATTTGCAAATGGTCCAAGATGAACAATACAAGGTGTTTCTTCAATTGTCTGTACTAAATTAGGTTTTAACACATCTTTTAAAAGTGCCATCATTGCTCCAACAACTTCAAGTTCTCTTGCATATACAGGTTTATTATCTAATGAAAAAGCTACAAGTATATTACCAAGCATTTTTCTTAAATCTTCTTTATTTTGTGCTAAGCAACATATTGCCATAATTTCAGAAGCTGCAGTTATTTCAAATCCTGTATTATAACTTAATTTTTTACAATTTATTGTGATGTCTCTAAGAGATCTATCATTCATATCTATTACTCTTTTTATGAATATCTTATCTTTATCTATATTTAATTCATTTCCATTATATATATGATTATCTATTACTGAACATAATAAGTTATTTGCTGATGTAATAGCATGAAAGTCTCCTGTAAAATGCAAATTTATATCTTCTTGTGGCTCCACAGTTGCTTTTCCTCCACCAATAGCTCCACCCTTTATACCAAAAACAGGACCTAAAGATGGCTCTCTTAAAACAACTATTGACTTTTTTCCTATTTTATTTAGTCCCATACTAAGTCCTATTGATTGAGTTGTTTTTCCTTCTCCAAAAGGTGTTGGATTAATTGATGTCATTAATATTAACTTACCATCCTTTTTGTCCTTAATTTTTTCATAATATTCATCTGATATTTTAGCTTTATATTTTCCATAAAGCTCTAGTTCTTCATCTGGAATGTTAAGCATTTTACTTATCTCTTCTATTTTCTTCATAAAAGCGCCTCCTTAAAAAAAATCTGTAATAAAATTACAGATTTTTACTAGCAACATCTGTATTGCTACTATTATATTATTTTAAATTATATTTGTCAATTTAAACAAATATAACATAATTATTCTCCACTCTTTCCAGATTTTAATCTCAAATATCCAAGCTCAAACCATTCATTATATGCAAGATTTAATCTAAACACAACTTTAGGCTTTGCACCTGCCCTATTTTTATCTACTACACATGCATAATATCTAACATTTGGATCTTTAAATCGCTCTAAGTCAAAAAATTTAGTATCAACTTCTTCCTTAGAATATTCATAATCATCTAAATTCTCATTATGTATTTGTTTAATGAGCATTAAAGTATCTAATACTTCTTTTACTGTTCTACTTACTGCTAAGTCATTAACATTTAAGTTTATTGGCAAAGTAGAGCTTTCTGTAAGTTGCAATGATGAACAAATAAATATTTTTAAATTTTGTGCTAAATTAGATAATATTGTAGCTGTTCTTTTTATTTCTTCTCCACTTCCAATATGCTCTGTATCTGTTTTTAATGTATCATAAAACATATATTCAACTTTATATCTATAATAATAATTTGTAATAACTTTTTTTAATTCATCATTTGTATGATCAGTAATATTAATAAAATAAATTGAATTATTTATTTGTTTATCTAACCAATCTGTTGCTGCAGTTACTTTATTAAACTCAGAAGATACTCTTGTAAGTCTATTTACAAACTCTTCTTGAGTTTCATTTTCCTTTTTTAATACAAACCCTTCCTCATCAACTTCTACATCACTTGGGTTATCTGGTCTATATTTACATTCTAAAAGCTCTCCCTCTGTCTTTCTTATTTCTTGCCCATGTAACTTTTGAATTGCAGGATTATTTATTA
>ERZ1643249.4772-NODE-4772-length-11150-cov-4.757819_pt1 | contig 11150 bp, 13 predicted proteins | sample MGYA00579263_ERZ1643249 | MGnify/ENA primary metagenome ERZ1643249 (study PRJEB29033, sample SAMEA4952264) | chicken gut metagenome | biome: Broiler Chicken; feature: Gastrointestinal Tract; material: Caecum | place: Ireland | collected 2018 | study: Broiler...
TCCTCGAAGGCGTGGAACGCGCTTTGCGGCGGCTCCACCGGTTCCGGCCGTGTGAATGGAACAGAATCTTCCATTTCGTTTGAATGACTTTTCCGGGCGTTGTTCCCGTGAGTCCATGAAGCAAGCAAAATCAGGGGCAGATTTACAGTCTGCCCCTGATTTTTTATGTTTCTTAAAGGTATTTTAAAGGACGGCCCTTGGCTGCCACGAGCAGGCCACACGGCGTGGGAAGGCCCTTCTTTTTTTCGCCGGGCGGCCTGCAACCGGTTACAATCTTGCTACCTTTCGACAAAATCCGCGCCATCCCCTTTCCCAGACAGCCTTCCTGTGTTATAGTGAAGGAAATCCAAAAGAAGGGAATCAGGAGCTATGAAAAAATTTATGCAGGAGTTTAAGACCTTTGCACTTCGCGGAAACGTGATGGACATGGCGGTCGGCGTAATCATCGGCAGTGCGTTTTCCGGGATCGTCACCTCCCTGACGGATAATTTTATCAACCCGATTTTGAACCTGGTCACGGGCGGCGCGACATACACCTTGCAGGACGTTGCAAGCTTCGCGTCCAGCTTCCTCACCGCTGTGGTGAATTTCCTGGTTATGGCGTTTGTACTGTTCTGCCTGCTCAAGGGAATGAACAAGTTGGCCTCCTTGGCCCATAAAAAAGAGGAGGCGCCCGCCGCGGCAACGACGAAGAAGTGCCCGTATTGCAAGACGGAAATTGCAATCGACGCAACCCGCTGCCCGCATTGCACGTCGCAGTTGCTGGATGTGGAAAAGCCGTAAGGCGTTTGGCAGGGCGCAGCAAAACAGGGGATCGCCTTTTTGCTCTCACACGTGCAAAAGAAGAAACTGCATGGGAAACGGCCGGCTGTGACAACAACAGCCGGCCCGCTTTATAAAGATCCGCCCCGGTGGGCGGTATGGCCACAGGATAGGGGCTGCCCTTCCAAAGGAATCCATCGCGAATGCATTCCGTGTCGAAATCCGGCTTTATTCTGTGCGCCAGACATGCTATAATGGGTGTAAATGGCTTTCGCTGGCAACGCAGGTTCCCTACCAAAGGGAGGGCCCCCTTGGCAGCTGGACCTATGCGCGGCGGGCGTATGCCATCCAAGAACATGGAAAACTTGAGGGAAAAGAGGATATACAATATGTCGGCAATCACACAGGCAAAGCGGGTTGTGGTCAAGGTGGGCACCTCCACCTTGACCTATGAAAACGGCAAGATCAATTTGCGGCGGATGGAGTCCCTGTGCAAGGTGCTCAGCGATCTGCAAAATTCCGGCCGGGAGATCATTCTGGTGACCTCCGGCGCGATCGGCGTGGGCGTGGGCAAATTGGGGCTGACAGAACGGCCGCAGGAGACGGAGAAAAAGCAGGCGCTTGCAGCCGTTGGGCAGTGTGAGCTGATGTTCATGTACGACAAATTCTTTGGCGAGTACAATTGCACGGTGGCGCAGGTGTTGTTGACCGGGGATGTTGTGTCCAGCCCGCACAGTAAACAGAACGTCATCAACACGTTCCAGGAGCTGATCGGGATGAACATCATCCCGGTGGTCAATGAGAACGATACCGTCGCCGTGGACGAGCTGGTCGGGATGCAGATCGGCGACAACGATACGCTCTCCGCGATTGTGGCCAAATTGACCGACGCGGACCTGCTGGTCATCCTGACCGACATCGACGGCCTGTACGATGCAAACCCCCGCGCGGATTCCAACGCAAAGCGCATCCCGTTTGTGCGCGAGGTCACGCCGGAGGTCATCGCGCTGGCGGGCGGCACCGGCTCCAACCGCGGCACGGGCGGCATGCGGACCAAGGTCAGCGCGGCGGCGATTGCCAACGAAGCGGGCATCTGCTGCTGCGTGATGAGCGGTGCGAATCCCAAAAACCTGTACCATCTTTTCGATGGCGAGCAGATTGGGACAGTTTTCGGCACTGGAAAGCAGTAAAATAAAATCGGGCACCGTCCCGGGAATAAAGAGGTGGATTTCATGACGATTTTAGAGCAAATGGGACAGAAGGCAAAGGAGGCGGCGCGTGCGCTGGCGGTGGCCGGGGCCAAAAAGGACGCGGCCCTTCTGAAGATGGCGGACGCCATTGAAGCGCACGAGGCGGAGATCCTGGCCGCAAACGAAATGGACCTGCAAGCGGCGCGGGAGAGCGGGATGCGCAAAAGCATGTTGGACCGCTTGGCGCTGACCTCCGCCCGCATTGCCGGGATGGCGCAGGGGGTGCGCGAGGTGGCGGCGCAGGAGGACCCGATCGGGCAGGTGGTGAGCGGGTTTGTCCGTCCGAATGGCCTGCAGATCCAGCGCGTGCGCGTGCCGCTCGGCGTGATCGGCATCATCTACGAGGCGCGCCCCAACGTGACGGCGGACGCGGCGGCGCTCTGCTTGAAGGCGGGCAACGCCGTCATTTTGCGCGGCGGGAAGGAGGCCATCCATTCGAACACCGCGGTGGCTGAGGCGATGCGCCAGGCGGTGGAAGAAGCCGGGCTGCCCGCGGACTGCATCCAGCTGGTGCAGGACACCACGCGCGCATCCTCCATCGAAATGATGGGCCTGACCGATTACCTGGACGTGCTCATCCCGCGCGGCGGCGCAGGGCTGATCCGCTCCGTGGTGGAGAATTCCCATGTCCCCGTGATCCAGACCGGCGTGGGGAATTGCCACGTCTATGTGGACGCCTCCGCGGACATCGATATGGCGGCCAACATCGTCTTTAACGCCAAGACCTCCCGCCCGTCGGTCTGCAATGCGATGGAGACGCTTTTGGTCCATCAGGACATTGCCGGGCAGGCGCTGCCGGCGATCAAAGCGCGCCTGGACGCGAAGCAGGTGGAGCTGCGCGGCTGTGAACGGACGCGCGCGATCCTGGGGGACTGCGTGGTGCCGGCCGAAGAAGAGGACTGGGGCCGCGAATACCTCGACTACATCCTGGCGGTCAAAGTGGTGGATTCCTTTGAGGACGCCCTCGCGCACATTGCGGCGTATTCGTCCGGGCACAGCGAGGCCATCATCACGAACGACTATGCGAATGCGCGCGCGTTTACGGAGCGGGTGGACGCAGCGGCGGTCTATGTCAACGCCTCCACGCGCTTTACCGACGGCGGCGAATTCGGCTGCGGCGCGGAGATCGGCATCTCCACCCAGAAGCTGCACGCCCGCGGGCCCATGGGCGTGCGCGAGCTGACCTCCACGAAGTTCATCATCATGGGGGACGGGCAAATCCGATAAGTATATAATATAGATAATCATACGGAGAGGATACATGAATAACCAACTCGAAAATCGAAAGAACCGGGCGCGCAAGCACCCAAAGGCGGAAACTGCCCAGGAGAAGAACACGGAGCAGGAAAAAGCGCCCGCCGCGGGAAAGCGGCGCAAGGAGAAGATCGCGGACTTTACCGCGGACTACCGCGATGCGTTTGCCGAGCGGCCGACCGTTTCCTCGACCGAGGACGATGCGACGGAGATCGACGATTTTTATCCGGATGCAGACGAGGACGACGCGCTGTTGACCAAGTGGGCGCTGGAGGAAGAAGAGGCGGAGATCCCCTCCCTGCCGGAGCGCCCTGCCCGCAAAAAGGGGCGCAGGCGCTATGGCGTGGTGGTGGGCTCCCTGGTGCTCCTGCTGGCGCTGGTGGGCGTCGTGTTTATCGCCGGCACCATCGGCAACCGGATCTACACCACGGTGACGGACGATTCCCAGCTGCGCGCGTACGATACCTTCCTCACGCCGGTGGTCATGCAGGACCCGGCCCCATTTGAATCCATCGAAGAGGCAAACGAGGACTTTATCCTGAACGCTTCCCTTTGGAAGACGATCACGGCCAACAACGGGACAAACTACACGGAATACGACGAGGCCGGGCGCGCGCTGGTGCCTCTGGGGGACGTGGTGGACGCCTGCCGCGCGCTCTTTGGGCCGGACTGCCAATTGCAGCCCAAGACCCCGGCGGAGGAGACGTTCTTTGAATACGACTCCGTGCAGAATGAATTCCATGTGGCGCTGTACAGCTCGGACAGCAGCTATACCCCCTATACGGAGAGCGAGCGGAGGAGCGGCGGCAAGGTGTACCTGCGCGTGGGATACGTGTCCCCGAGCGACGAATGGCGCAACCAGACCAGCAGCACGTTGGAGGGGCCCACGCCGACCAAATACATGGAGTATGAGCTGACGCAGGACCCATCCACCCAGGAGTATTATATTTCTGCCATCCGGTCTTTGGAGGAAGAGCAATAAGAAAAGAACCACGGGCAACCATTACCCGTGGTTCTTGATGGTTTTCGCGATACATGTTACAGCGCGATATACAGCAGGGCGAACAGCAGGCCGGGATCGGACTTTTCCTCGCTGAGGATCAGGATCAGCGCGAGGAGCAATGTCCGGTCGCTGTCCCGGAAGAGCATCTGGAAGATGTCCGTCACGGGATTGGCGGGCCGCACGGCTGCTGGCGGGGCGGAAACCGCCGGCTGTGCCTTGGGCGGCTGCGCCTGCCGCTGGTTGGAGGCCGCGGCTTCCCGGCCGGAGGGGGATGCCCCCGGGGAAGCGTGTGCGGACTGCTGCGGGTGCTGGGAACAGTCCGCGTGCGCGGCTGTGTTTTGCGGCGCATGCTGCCCTTGGGCTTGTGCGCCGGGCGTTTCCCGCCGTTCGGCGGGGGCATTGCGCGCGGATGGGGCAGTTTGCCGCTGCTGCGCGTGTGTATCGCTGCGGCGGGATTCCGGCTGCCCGCCGGACTGGTATTGCATGGCGCGCGCCTGCATCTCGCGAACGCGGCGGATGGCATCCTGCTGCATCCGGTTCATTTCGCTGTCGCTGACCGCCATCTCACCACCTCCAATGGACGCGGCGCCGTTTCACAGGCAGCGCAAGAAGCGCCCTGTGGGGACGGCCCGCAAGAATCGAGCGCATAAAAAGGGGATTGGCCGCCCGATGGCTCCCTCACCGGTTGCCCCTTCGGGATGCACGCTTGGCAAACGCTGGACAGACCGACGGGAAACGGGCGCCGCGTGGGGCGTCCCATTTCCGTCCGGCGGCTAAGCGGCCGGGGAAGGCGGGGGCCCGCCGGGGCTAAAGGATGCCTTGGCTGCGCAGGAGGGGGAGCATCCGCATGAGCTGCAAGATTTTTGACGCCTGGTCCAGCTTGGTCTGGCGCTCGTTGCTGAGCATGGGCCGCAGCGCATGCAGGAAGCGGGTGCTGTCGTCCTCCTGGTTTAGGCTGGAGAGCAGCGGGGCGAGTTTCATGACGGTTTGGAGCATATCGCCGTCCAGCCCCAGGCCGGAGAGGGGGATCCCCTGTGCGGATGCCTGTGGGACGCTGGGCGGCGGGGCAGGCGGAGCGCTTTCTGGCTGCGCTTCCGGCGTCTCTCCCTGCGGCGCACCGAACTGGCTGAGAAGGCTCGCTATGGCTGGATTTTGCAGCAGTTCGCTGATTTTTCCGGTTAAGTCGTCCATCGCGTTCCCTCCTTTCTGGATGTGCCGTGCGGCTTGCGCGGGGACCGGGGGTTCAACCCTTGCCGGTCAGTTTTTTCAAAAGCTCCTGTGCCTGCGGCGTGCTCAGCACGCGGCTGGTGGCTTCCTGATCGTTTAGGATCTGGTTCAGCTTTGCTGTGTCAGCAGGGCTGAGGCTTTTCAATAGGTTGTTGAGCATCTTTGCCTGCTCTGCATTCGGCGGATTGACTGCCATCGTTCGACCACTCCTTTTTTGATGACAAGCGGATATTGCTTGATGGGTCATCAATAATATATGTCGGTATAAGATAGTATATGATACAAATCGGAATGCGGTTCGGCCTGTCCGGGCCCGCCATAAGGGAAGGGAAAGAATTTACATGCGAATTTTAGTAGTATCGGACACCCACAGGGACCAGTATGCGCTGGAACAAGCGGTGCTCCGCCAGCCGAAGGCCGAGGTGGTCATCCATCTGGGCGACGGCGCGGATGAAGCAGAAATGGTCAAAGCAAAATTTCCCGAGAAAACCTTTTTGCAGGTGCGCGGCAACTGCGATTGGGGGTGCGATTTGCCGGTTGATGCGGAGATCACCCTGGAAGGGAAGAAAATTTTTTATACACACGGATATACACATAATGTAAAATACGGATTGTATAATGTGTGCTGTGCGGCCAGGGAGAAAAAGGCCGACATTGTGCTGTTTGGCCATACGCACCAGGCGCTGGCGGAATACGACGATGGATTGTACATCCTGAATCCGGGGAGCTTACACGGCAGCATGGGGACGTATGGGATCATCGACATCACCAAGGCGGGGATTGTGACGAATATCATCCGCCTTTGAGCGGAGCGCTGCTAGAAAAAAGAGGCCGCCGGAGGGGTGTTTTCCCATGCTTGCAGGCACGGGCGGGGCGCGGTTTTGGAGGCCGCCCGCGCAGAGAGAATTCCACGCTGCAAGCCGGTTGACAGCGGGAAAAACACATGGTACTCTATACATGGATACCAATAAATTCCCGCTGGAGCGGGAACCCTAGATAGAGCTTTACAAATTGAAAGGGGATTAAATGATGAGTGAATACGAGAGATGGCTGGCCCAGAAGTTGGATGACCCCGATTTGACGGCGGAGCTTGAGGCAATCCGCGACCAGCCGGAAGAGATCAACGACCGGTTCTATTGCAACCTGGATTTCGGTACAGCGGGCCTGCGCGGCGTGATCGGCGCGGGCACCAACCGCATGAACGTCTATATTGTGCGCAAGGCCACCCAGGGCCTTGCGGATTATTTGAACGCCCATGTGCGCAACGCGAATGTGGCGATTGCCTACGACAGCCGCATCAAGTCCGATGTATTTGCGAAAGAGACTGCGGCAGTTTTGGCGGCAAACGGCATCCACGCGCACATCTATCCGTGGCTTTCCCCGGTGCCGACCCTCTCCTTTGCAACGCGCTATTTGAAGTGCGATGCGGGCGTCTGCGTGACGGCGAGCCACAACCCCGCGAAATACAACGGCTATAAGGTCTACGGCAGCGACGGCTGCCAGATCACCAGCGAGATGGCGAAGGAGGTCTCCGACGCAATCGCCAGGACGGACGTCTTCGAAGGCGTGAAGCGCATGAGCTTTGAAGACGGCGTAAAGGAAGGCCGCATCAGCTATATTAAGGATGAAGTCATCAACGCCTTCTTGCAGGAGGTGCTGAACCAGAGCGTGATACCGGAGCCCTGCAAGGGCCTGAAGGTGGTCTATACGCCGCTGAACGGTTCCGGCCGCGTCTGTGTGACGCGCATCCTCGACATGATCGGCGTGGACGATGTGACCGTCGTCCCGGAGCAGGAGATGCCGGACGGCCACTTCACAACCTGCCCGTTCCCGAACCCGGAGGTCAAAGAGGCGTTGCAGAAGGGCCTGGAGCTCTCCCAGAAGGTGCAGGCCGACCTGCTGGTCGCGACCGACCCGGACTGCGACCGCTGCGGCATCGCCGTCAATCAGAACGGCGAATATGTATTGATGAGCGGCAATGAAGTCGGCGTTCTGCTGCTCGACTTCATCGCACAGGCGCGCATCAAAAACGGCAAGATGCCCAAGGACCCGGTGGCGGTCACCACCATCGTCAGCACCGACATGGCGGACGCCGTGGCCAAGGAATACGGCATCGAGATGCGCCGCGTGCTGACGGGCTTTAAATACATCGGCGACCAGATCGCTTCCCTGGAAGCGGCCGGCCACCCGGAGCGCTACATCTTTGGCTTTGAGGAGAGCTATGGCTACCTCTCCGGCGGCTATGTGCGCGACAAGGACGCGGTGGACGCGAGCATGCTGATTTGCCAGATGGCGTACTACTACAAGCAGCAGGGCAAGACCCTGGTCGACGCGATGAACGAACTCTATGCAAAGCATGGCTATTACAAGAACGGCCTGTTGAACTTTGCCTTTGAAGGGGAGGACGGCATGAAGACCATGAACCGCATCATGGACACCCTGCGCGCCAATGCGCCGGCGGAAATCGCGGGCTATCAGGTCTCCGGCTGGTCCGATTACGAGGCGAGCAAGCGCTATGACGGCGGCGCGGAGAGCGAAATCTCCCTGCCGAAGTCCAATGTGCTGGAATACCGGCTGGAGAACGGCAGCAAGGTGATTGTCCGTCCGTCCGGCACGGAGCCGAAGATCAAGATTTACCTCTCCGCCAAGGGTGACGGCCAGGCGGCCTCGGAGGAGATCGTCGGGAAGCTGGAAGCGGCGATCAAGCCGTTGCTCGGCATCTGATGCAAATAGCCGGTTAACAGCGGCCCCTTTGGGGAATGCTGAAAAGAGCGATAGACAAAAATGGGGGCGGATGGGAACCATCCGCCCTTCCTGTTTTCAAGGAGGAATATGCCATGTTAAAACGACTGTTGGACTGCAATACCACGGATCTGGAATCCATGAACAAAGACCAAATCCTGAAATCCATCGCCATGAGCGAGGGACGCATATTGGCATGTGAGACGATCGGCGCGGTGCAGCCCATGCTGGGCAACATCACAAACGCGGAGTTCGTCTGCGCCATGGGCGCGGACGTGGTCATCCTGAACATGTTCGATGTGATCGAGCCCCAAATTTGGGGCCTGCCGAAGGTGGAGCCGAAGGACACCATCCGGGAGATCAAGCGCCTGACCGGGCGCCTGATTGCGGTGAACCTCGAGCCCGCCGAGCAATCCTTCTCCGCGGGTTCGGATGAGGACATCTGGAGCCTGACAATCGGCCGCAGGGCGAGCCTGCAAAACGCCAAGACTGCCGTCTCCATGGGCGCGGACATGATTGTCTTGACGGGCAACCCGGGCATCGGCGTCCAGAACAAAGCGATCACGGCTTCGCTCAAGGCGATTGCGCCGGAGCTGGGCGACAAGGTGATCTTGGTGGCGGGCAAGATGCACGCATCGGGCATCCTCTCCGAGGCGGGGCGCGGAATCATTACCCGCGAGGACATTTCCGAATTTGCCGACGCGGGCGCTGATGTGATCCTCCTGCCCGCGCCGGGGACGGTGCCGGGCGTGACGATGGAGTATATCCGCGAGCTGGTCAGCTATGCGCATTCCCTGGGCCTGTTGACCCTCACCGCGGTGGGGACGTCCCAGGAGGGCGCGGACCAGCAGACCATCCGGCAGATCGCCCTCATGTGTAAGATGACCGGCACCGATATGCACCATCTGGGCGACGCAGGCTATATCGGCATGGCGCTGCCGGAGAACATTATGGCTTATTCGGCCGCGATCAAGGGCATCCGCCACACCTACCGCCGCATGGCGCGCTCCATCAACCGGTAACGCCTATCCCCGGCGGCGGAGCCGGAAGAGTGTTTTAGAGCAAAAAAGAAGAAAACCGTTTCCCGCAGGGCCCGCTCCGGCAGATGGAATCCCGGGAGGTATCCCACGGCGGGTCAAGAGGGCCGCCGCTATGCCGCGCGCGTGAATCCGACCACCCGGCCGTCCCGGTAGGAGAGGGTGCCGTGGTCGCCCACCTGTAAATCCGTATAGAGCGCTTGCCCGGCAAACAGGGAACGGGTCACCCCGCCGATGGAAAACAGGATGATATAGTCCGTTTTCGCATCCGAGGCGCGCGCTGTGCTGGTGCGGCCGGAGGGGGAAACGTTTTTTCCGATCACCACGGCCTGTGCGCGTTTGAGGTTCCGGCGGTTGTTATGTACAACCGTCACAAACGAGAGGACGCTGAAAAGGGCGACGGTTCCCCATAAAATGCAAACAAAGATTCCGAATGGATTCATGGCTTCCCCTCCCGAGGACGTCTGGCGTTTTTGCCGCACGTGGCGGCCGTCTGATAGCGATGGAGTTTGCAGAAAAAGGCGGGACAGATTCCGCAGCGGAATGGCAGCGGGACAGTCCCCGCCGGCTGACGGTTGTACGAAACGAAAATAGGCATCGCTGTTTTTTGCCCAAAATTTTCTTTTGCTCATTAACAACGAAGAATTTTGACAAAAAGGGACACATGTGATAAATTCTCACGCCGAAATGTCCATCGCCTCCTATTCCCATTTATATTGAAAAAAGGGCCGCTCCATGTCTAGGCACGCAGTGGCTTTCGCAGACACACAGTATCTTTCGCGGACACACAGTGTCTTTCGCGGACACACAGTGTCTTTCGCGGACACACAGTGTCTTTCGCGCCTACGGCGAGGGCTACGCGGGCAGGCGGCTGGGAATTTTGCTTTCTTGCCCGGACACACAGTGTCTTTCGCGCCTACGGCGAGGACTACATGGGCAGGCGGGCAATTTTGAAAGGAAGGAGCTGTCCGTCATATGGGCGGATAGGCCGCTTTTCCGTTGACAGGAATGCAATTGCATGAAAGCGCTATCGCCTTTCTCTGTTAGGCCGGGCAATGGTTCGAAAGGAACAGCGCTCCCGGGCGGAAAGACCGTCCGGAAGCGCTGTCCAGATGTGCTTATGTGCGATACAATTCTTGTAGCCTGCGTTTGGATTGCGGGGCGGGAGTTCCAAAGGGCCGTCGGAAAGGCGGACGGCCTTTGTGAGGAAGCCGCAGCTTTTCCTCATGAATCATTTAAAATGGGGATGGCCCTATTTTTACTGATTCCAGGAATAATAATAGATGGCGTCGTCCTGCAAATCGACCATGCCTACGACGATGTTTTGAAACAAGGGGATATCTTGGTCAAAATGCGCATGGTTCAGCACGGCCCCAAATTGCCGGTCCCACGAGGAAAGAATGCAGTAGAATCCCTGCCGGATCCCACCCTCACGGAAGAGGTCCCTCGCTAGTTCTTTGCCGGGGAGCGAACCGATGGCCTGCACCCGTTGCCGCAAGGACTGCGCAACGTCCTCCGGCAGCGGGAGGGGCGACCAGCGCGCCATAGCGCCCTGGGAGAGGAATGCATCCCGCTCGCCGGGCGGGAGCGAAAAGGCATAAAGCCGGTATCCGTCGCCCATAGCGCCATAGGCATCTTCTTCGAACAGGACCTCCGTGTGCTCCGGCAAGGCCAGGCCAAAGCTGTCCGAGAAGAAGGAGTAGGGGTTCTCTTCCGGCCGGGTTGTTAGGAAGATGGCTGTTGCCGCAACGATCAACAGAATAAACCCCAAAAGAATTTTAGGATGTGCAAAACATCCGGTTTTGTTGGAATTCATAGATGTAACTCCATCGTGATTTTTGCCTTTGCAGATCGAATCATAGCGCCCCTAAAAAA
>ERZ1643249.4773-NODE-4773-length-11149-cov-271.553633_pt1 | contig 11149 bp, 10 predicted proteins | sample MGYA00579263_ERZ1643249 | MGnify/ENA primary metagenome ERZ1643249 (study PRJEB29033, sample SAMEA4952264) | chicken gut metagenome | biome: Broiler Chicken; feature: Gastrointestinal Tract; material: Caecum | place: Ireland | collected 2018 | study: Broiler...
TGTTCTTTTGGAATGTTTAAATCATTTATATATTTATATATTTCGAAGTTTTCATCTGGAGAGGTGATTATTTCGGGAAGATAATCAAAGCTGCGAGATTTTAAATATGTTAAAATTTCGTTTTTAATTTTATTTTTTTTATATACAAAAGTGCCATCACTAGTTTTAATAATGGTGGCATCGCCTTTCTTTTCATAGCTTTTAGCGTTTAATTTGTATTTTTTTAAATCATCACTAAGCTGGGACAATGAGTTTATCTCCTATTTTAAGGTCATTTAAATCATTATAAGCTTCTAAGGCTTCTTTGGTTACATCGTATTTTTCCATGATGGATTCAATGGTGTCATTTTCAGTTACTATGTGAACTTTATAGACGACATAACCTTCATTTTCATCCATGTTATCAAATATGGATTTAACGGTTTCTGGACTTGCGGATACTGGTTTTACTTCTTCGGTCTCATCATCTTTTTCAGCCTCTTCATAAGATACTGGTTTTATTTCTTCTACTTCTTGTTTTTCCTCTTGGATTTCTTCCATTTCTCGTTCCTCCTTTTCTTCTAGGTTATCGATTATAAGGGTTATACTAACTGATAGGACTTCGTTATTAATTAGTTCGTAAAAGAAATCATTAATGTCGACTGTGGCTTTATTTAGTTCGTACCTCGAATCGATACTAATGTCAAATGGAATTTCAAATTTAAAAGGATCGACATTAGTACTTGTGTCTGTAAGTTTATAATTACCACTTATAATAAAGGTTCCAGAAATTAGATTGTTTTGTATTTCGTATGTGTGTTCAAGAGAGATACTTCTAATTTCAGCTATTTTGGTTTCAAACGATATATCTCTTTTAAAAGGAACTATTTTTTCCATGTTCTCAATCCTCCTAGATAAATATATGAATGTTAATTTTTTATATGAATAAAACTCTGAATTTAATCAGAGTTTATACTATCTAGGATATGTTTACCATTTTTATGCTGTTGCTAATGCTGATTCTACTTCATTAATTATATCTTTTAGTAAATTTAATATTTCAGTAATATCGATACCATTAGAATATTTATATTTATTACTATAAATATTCCATAGTTTCTCTATTCTTTCATTACCAATTATAGAATTTATAATTTGTTCATAGTCATTTAAATATTCAAATGAATTTCTTTTAGTAAACGTATTATCCACTGCCTCTTTTAAAATATTTATATCTATATCTTTTCTTAATTTAGTTAAGAAATAATATATATCATAAAAATCTTTCATTCTACTATTAAATACACCACGTCATAATACTGTTTCAATTTTTTCCGCTAATATTGTTTCAATATTATAACTGGTTATCATTATTGTTCTGTCTTCAAATATTAAGGGATATTTATATTTTAATTCTCTTGGTGTAACTTTATCACCTGTAGATATATCAATTTCTAAATTAACCTTTAAACTTTGTAATTTACCTACAATATGGTATTTATTTCCACCATACTCATCATCTTCTCTAATATCAGTTATATCTACTACATCAAATTTAACAGCATCTTTTAAATTAATGCTTAATATTTCGTTTAATACTTTTAACATTTTATCTTTTGATACATCTATCCCTGTAATTGTAGCATCCATATCTTTAGTCATTCTATTACCAATACCAAACATAGCAGATAGCAATAATCCACCTTTTAAGATAAAATTATCTTGATAGTTAGATACAGAAATTCTTTCTAACACTCTTTCAAACATATATCTTTGTAATATTTCATAATAATTAAGATCATATTTATTTTCCATTTCTTTTGCTAATCTTTTTATATCGGTTATATCTACCATTTCATCATGACCTCCACAATTGTATTAACCTTTTCATAAATATTAAAAATTTTAGAATATTCTAACAATAACTCAATATTTTTATCTTTACTACTAAAGTAATAATCTAATACTCTATTCTGGAGTTCTAAATCAAAATCCTTTTCAGATTTTAACATATCACAAATACATCTTTCAGCATTATATACTTTAACAGGATTACCTAGTGGACTAGTCACCTTTATAATACCTATTTCATAATGATTTTCTGAAACATAATGAATATTATAATTTCCCCTAACTCTTTTATTTCTTGGCACAGTTATATCAATTACAGATGGTGTCTTATTTGTAAGATTTAAAATATGAAGTGCTGTATTATATGAAAATATTGCACTTGGATAGTTTTTTTGTAAAATATAATATTCATCTTTAAAAATCTTTGTACTCATGTATAAACCATGACTAACTTTTTCTATAATTCCTTTATCAATATAAAATTTAATTTGTGATTTATAAATATTAAGTTCTACTAATTCAGCAGTAGTAATATAACCATTATTTTTTTCTAAAAATTCTGTTAGTTTTTTTTCATTATTCATAAAATCACCCATTTACTTTTGTACATACATTACAACATTTTGCCGAACAAAAGTAAATGTGATTATCTTAATTTGTTGAAAATTATTTTTTTTTTTAATTTGAAAGGGTTGAAATTTTCCCTATCCATCATATTTACCATTCCATCCAGCATATAAATTAATGCCTACTATTACATATCCACTGTTTACAATTATAAATATATTATCACTTTAAATTAATCGTATACAACCGCTTTTATTATAATTTTTATAGAAGAAAAGAAAGGATTTTTTCCTTTCTAATTATTAAAGTCATCTAAGAAATCATCAATTGTCATTATTTGTTCATCAACTTTTTCTAATGATATTTCTTCTTGTTTTGGTTCTTCCTTTTTTTCTTCTTTGGTTTCTTTTTTATTTTCAGTAACTTCGGTTTTAGTAAAGGCTTTGTGAATTTTATCTTTTGTCACTTGTGTTCCTGTTTGATATCTATCACATATTGGGAATGAAGTAATTTTATAATATGTTATTTCATCTGTTAAAATTCCTATTTCATCTTTATGAGTTACTACAAAGGCATCAATTATATGATATGGATTTGTTTTTACATCTCTTATGACTTGAACTCCTTTACGAGCTCTTGAGGTTATCTCAAATTCATCGATTTTAATTCGTTTTGATGTGCCTTTGTCGGTAATAACTATAAGGAAGTCTCCATCTGTAAATGACTGACCTGAGGCTACTGTATCGTCTTTTAGGTTGATAGCTTTGACTCCACTTCCTCTTAATGAGGTTACTGGAACTTCTTCCGTTTTATATCTTAAACCAAGACCACTGTGAGTTGTAATAAAGATTTCTTCTTCGGCTTTAGTGACATTAATTACTCTATCACCTTCTTTTAGTTTCATTAGAGTTATTGGTTTTGAATATCTTTGGACTTTTAGCTCTTGAAGTGGGGTTTGCTTAATCATACCTTTTCTAGTAATGCTTATAAAGTTTACTTTTTCATTAAAGTCTTTTACTAGATATGACGATAAGATATCTTCGTTACTACTTATTTTAACGATATTACTTACATGTTTTCCTAGGTCTTTCCATTTTAAATCAGGTAATTCATAAACTGGGATATATAAGAAGTTTCCGAGACTTGTAAATAGGATTAAAACATCCATTGTATTTGCTTCATAAATACCAATTGGGTGGTCGGTAACTTTTAGACCGGTTGCCTCTTGAGATGATGAGTAACTTCTGGTTGACACTCTTTTAACGTAGCCTTCGTCAGTGACAACTACTATACAGTCTTCTTTTGGAATTAAAGATGTTTCATCGATTTTTATTTCAGTAACTTCATCTTTAATTTCAGTTTTACGCGGTGTGGCGTATTCTTTTTTAACGAGATTTAATTCAGTTTTCATAACGTGTTTTAAAGCTTCTTCGTTTTCTAAAATTTCAGTCCATATAGCTATTTCTTTTTGTCTTTGTTTGATTTCTTCTTCTAATTCTGTAACATCAGTATTAGTTAATTTGTAAAGTTGCAAGTTGACAATAGCTTCAGCTTGTTCTTTGGTAAAGTCAAATTCAGTTTGGAGGTTTTCAATGGCGTTGGCTTTATTTTTAGATCCTCTAATTACTTTGATTACTTCATCTAAGATTGAAAGAGCTTTTATAAGGCCTTCTAAGATGTGCATACGAGCTTTGGCAACTTTTAAATCAAACTCGGTTCTTCTTGTAATTACTTCTCTTTGGAAAGCGATGTAGGCATCCAAGATTTGTAGAACGCCTAAGGTCATCGGTCTTTGATTGACAATGGCAACCATATTATAGTTATACGATATCATCATGTCGGTGTTTTTAAGTAAGTAATTGACAATTAGATCTTCGTTGGCACCTTTTTTTAGGTCAATCGCAATTTGAAGTCCGTTACGGTCAGTTTCATCTCTAACTTCTGAGATACCGTCAACTTTTTTGTCAATTCTGATTTCATCTATCTTTTTAACTAGTGCGGATTTATTAACATCATATGGTATTTCAGAGATGATAATTTGACGATTGCTTTTTGGCCCGGTTATTTCGTATTTACAGCGGACAGTTACTTTACCTCTTCCGGTTCTTAGGGCTTCAGCGATGCCTTTTGCGCCTTCAGCTACTCCACCAGTTGGAAAGTCTGGACCTTTGATGATTTTTAAGATATCATTTAAATCACAATTTGGATCTTCGATTCTTTTGATGGTTGCATCGATTACTTCTCCTAGGTTATGCGGGGGAATATTAGTCGCATATCCGGCGGATATTCCGGTGGCTCCATTTACTAGTAAATTTGGGAATCTAGCAGGTAAAACAGTTGGTTCTAAAAGAGAGTCGTCATAATTTAAGCTCATTAAAACCGTATCTTTACCGATGTCTTTGAGCATTTCACCAGCAATTTTCGATAGTCTTGCTTCTGTGTAACGCATGGCGGCGGGACCATCACCATCCATGGAACCATTGTTTCCTTGCATTTCAACGAAACAGTGGTTATTTTTCCACCATTGACTCATACGAACTAAGGCATCATAAATACTGGAGTCACCATGTGGGTGGTAGAAGCCCATGATGTTTCCGACAGCTTTAGCTGATTTTTTGGTCGGTTTGTCGTATGTATTGCCATCTTTATACATGGCATATAATATTCTTCTTTGAACTGGTTTCAAACCATCCCTGACGTCTGGTAGCGCTCTATCTTGAATGATGGTTTTGGCGTATTTGGCAAAGTTGTCACCCATGATATATTCTAGAGAATAGTCATATATTTTTTTGTTTACATCTTCCATATTTTCACCTACTTCGCATAATTATCTTCTAAGGTAAACTGAATGTTTTCTTCAATCCATTCTTTTCTAGGTTCAACGTTGTCACCCATTAAAACACTGACTCTTTTTTCAGCTAAAGAGGCATCGGTTAGGTTGACTTTGATTAGACTTCTTTTTTTAGGATCCATAGTTGTTTCCCAAAGTTGTTCAGCGTTCATTTCACCTAGTCCTTTATATCTTTGTTTTTCAAGTTTTACTTTATTTTTCTTTCTTATTTCTTCAGCACCTTCATCATCCCAAGCATAGCCATAGATTTTATTACCATTTTTTAAGGCATATAATGGTGGCATGGCGATATATAAATGACCATTTTCAATTAATGGTTTCATATAACGATAGAAGAAAGTTAAAAGTAATATGGCAATGTGGGCTCCATCATCATCGGCATCAGTCATGATGATAACTTTATCATAATTACAGTCTTCTATTTTAAAGTCACTACCTATTCCAGCTCCAATCGTTTGAATCATGGTGTTTATTTCTTGATTAGCTAAAACGTCTGTTAATGGGGCTTTTTCAGTGTTTATAACTTTTCCTCTTAAAGGCAAAATAGCTTGGAATTTACGGTCTCTTCCTTGTTTGGCAGATCCACCAGCTGAGTCTCCTTCGACTAAGAATAATTCGTTGATTTTTGGATTTTTAGATTGAGCTGGGGTAAATTTATCACTGATAGATTTTTCTTTTTTACCTTTACCTTTACCACTTCTTGCTTCATCTCTAGCTTTTCTTGCGGCTTCTCTAACTTGTTTAGATTTAACCATTTTTTCGAGGATTTTAGTAGCTATTTCTTTATTTTCTTCTAAGAAGAATTCTAGTTTTTCAGAGACGATACTATCGACAACTGTACGGGCAATTGGAGTTCCCAATTTACCTTTAGTCTGGCCTTCAAATTGCAATAGTTTTTCAGGTATTTGAAGTGAGATAATAGCTGTTAGGCCTTCTCTAGTATCAGGTCCTTCAAAGTTTTTGTCTTTGGGTTTAAGGTAACCGTTGGTTCTAGCATAATCGTTAAATACTCTCGTGATTGCAGTTTTGAGTCCTACTTCATGAGTTCCACCGTCACTTGTTTTAACGTTATTAACGAAGGATATAATATTTTCTGAATATGTTTCTGTATATTGAAAAGCAAGTTCAACGTTAATTCCTTCTTTAGTTCCTTCGATATCAACTGGTTTGTGGATATTTTTTTTGTCGGCATCTAAGTATTCGACAAAGGAATTTATTCCATTTTCGTAGTGATATGTTTCTTCTCTATCTGTAATTTCATCTTTAACTTTGACGGTTAAATTTTTAAGTAAGAAAGCACTTTCTTGCATTCTTTCACAAATAGATTGGAAAGAAAACTGAGTTGTCGAAAAAATGGTGTCATCCGGCATGAAATGAACTTTAGTTCCAGTTGCGTTTGTCTTTTCTAATTTTTTTAGAGGGACGGTAACATGGCCCCCATTTTCAAACCTGATGTAATATTCATAGCCATCTCTTTTTATATTTACTTCCATCCATTTACTTAAGGCATTAACAACTGAGGCTCCAACTCCGTGAAGTCCACCTGAAACTTTATAACCTGAGGTTTCAAATTTCCCACCGGCATGAAGAATTGTATATATTACTTCAGGGGTTGATTTACCACTTGAATGCATACCGACTGGGACTCCGCGACCAAAGTCTTCGACGGTAATACTTCCGTCTTTATTGATTGTGACGTTTATTTTGTTTCCATAACCGTTTATTACTTCATCAATTCCGTTATCAACTATTTCCCATACTAAGTGGTGAAGGCCCCTTTTATCGGTTGATCCTATATACATTCCTGGTCTTTTTCGAACAGCATCTAGGCCTTCTAATATTTTTATTGAATTTTCATCGTATTTTGCCATATTATCACCTTTATAATCATAACAAAAAAAACTCGTAAAATCAAATGAATTGTATTGTTTTACAAGTATTTTTCGTTATTTTTTTATTTTTTTAGTAGGGCAATAGATAATCTTATAATAAAATTTCTAATTTTTTTTCAGAACCTTTTATAAGTATTTTTTTGTATTTTTCTGTTCATCAGTATTTTTTGAAATATATTATGATTATTCATGGCTTCAGCTTCTTCTTCTAGCTCATTTAGGGCATCTTTAATTGTTTCACAGGTGGCACTATAGATTGTCTCACCTGCTTTATTTTTGACAATAATTTTAACAAATTTATAGTCTATTTCATTTACATTTTTAATAATTGGTTTTATTTCAATTTTATAGCCATCTAGCAATAACTGATCTATATTACTGTCTGGAATTTTTGTTCCTTTTTCACCACAGAGTTTATCAAATAGTAGTGTTTCTTCCATGATGTTTTCGGAAGCGTCATCGAGGGTAGAAACTAGGCTATAGTTTTGGCTACATCCAATAATTTTTTTGCCTAATTTAAATTTAACAGTGCGCAATTTATCTTTATTTACACATATTCTAAGTTTGTAATTTTCATTTTTGGTTCTTTCGTCTAAATCTTTTAATTCCTCACCATTAAAATTGTATTTCATTTTATTTCAGTCCTCTCTTTCAAGAGTATGTTATACATTAATTATTAGATTTTGTCAAATTATTCACGTAAATGATCTTCAAGTGAAGCGATACTATAACCTTTAGATAATATATAATTTATTATAGCTTCAATTTGATTATTTAAGGCACTATCAACTTCAAGGGAGATTATAGCTCCTGGAGTTAGAGATTTTTTGATGTTCATAAGTGGATTTTGTTTGATTATTTTGGTTGGCATAATAGTAAAAGAGTCTTGAATACTACATATTTTTATAATTTTTTTATTAGGTTTTGGTGTATAACAATAGTTATAGGTTTGAGGTCCGATGTTGGTAATAATGGTTTTTAACCAAACAAAATCACTATCTTCGTAATCTTCGTTATTGCTTAAATTTCCAATGGTATGGCCATCTTCGATGAGATTTATTATTTGATTGTGATGTTTTTCTAAATATGTACTATCGATGAAAAATGAACCTTTTATTTTGTTTTTATTTAATATTTTTATAATGTTGGTGATGTCATCATTTTGAGTTGTCTTAAAGATTAGGCTTATTCCTTTTTTACTATTTGTACCACCAATTACATATTTATCCTTATTTTTATCTAGGGGGTTATCTACAGGAATTTTTTTATAGACTAAAAGTTTATCGTCAAAGTAACCTACTTGACGCATATTTTGATAGCTTTTCTCGACATCGACTTCTTTGCCACTAGTTCCGGGAATGATGGTATCATCTTTGATAATCGGTGGTGTGGCATTTTCTTTGTATCCATCTTTTTTGCTTTTAATTTCTAAAAGTAATTCATCGGTTTCTTTAGAGGCGGTGGTTATTTTATCGGTATAGATAAAACTTCCGACCATTAAGGTTAAGATTCCAATAATCTGAAAAAATTTTTTCATGTTTTCACCCAGATAATTATATGCGTTTTTATAGAGCTTTTTTCACACTTTTAGTCTTTTTTCATATCATAATTTAGAGGAGGCAGTTGATGTGAATAATATGTATTATTATAGTGCTCAGCAAAGGGTTCCATATAAAAATCAGGTGTATTATGGAAATGATGAGAGACTTAGTGGATTTTTAGGTCCATTTATTTTAGGCGGGATTACAGGTGGTTTAGTGGCTCCGTTTTTCTATGGACCAGGAAGACCAGGTCCGGGACCGATGTATCCCCCAAGACCATATCCACCAAGACCATATCCACCAAGACCATATCCACCATATTGGGGTCCAATTTATAGATAAAAGATGTGCGGGAACACATCTTTTTTAGTTTTCGTTATATTGTTTAGTTATTGCATCTAAATCTTTTACTATTTCGTCAAATTCTTCGCTATTTTGAAGTCTTACACCACTGGCAAATTTATGACCACCTCCGTGATGGCGTTCTAAAATATGATTAATTACAGGACCCCTTGATCTGACTGAGATTCTAAATATTTTATTGTTTTTATCTTCAGTACATGTCGCCCAGACTAATATTTCTTTGATAAAGTTAAAGTTGTTGATCATATTTCCGGGAGTGGCAACGTCAACGTCATATTTTTTTAAATCATCATCGGTTACTTTGATATAAGCTACGCCATTTTCAGTAATAGTAAAGTTAGATGAAAGAAAGTTTTCGAATTTTATTTCTTTATATGGTCTTAGATATAATTCATTATATATTTTATTAATGTCAATGTCTGTATCCTCAAGCATTTTACTTACGAGTTTGAATGTTTTAGGAGTTGTATATTCAAACATAAAACGGTTTGTGTCAGTGACAATTCCAGCAAATAGGCAGGCGGCAGCTTGGGGAGTTAGTTCCAATTTAGTTTTAGATACGAGTTCAACGATCATTTGACAAGCTGATGAAGCTTCTGGATCTATCCATTCTAAATCACATGTTTTTTCGATGAATGGATGGTGATCAATTTTGATTGATTTAGAAAAGTTTTGCGGATTTGCACTATCGATGCGATGAAGGTCTGGAGTATCGGTAACAATTAATAGAGTTTTTCCTTTTAGTTCTGGAAGTTTATCTAATTTTCCTAAGAAACTAAATCTGGATGTCGGATGACCAACGGCATAGACTTCTTTGTTTGGAAATTTATTTAAGATTATTTCTTTTAAAGCTAGGGAACTTCCTAGAGCATCAGGGTCTGGACCGATATGATGAGCAAGAACAATGACTTTAGCTTTTTTTATTTCTTTGTATATTTTTTTATATATGTTCATGGTTTTCACCTTCTTTTCGGTAGTTTTCAATTACATTTATAAATTCTTCTTTAGTGTTTGTCTTAAATATTTGTTTTTTTACTTCAGCAGAATCTTTTAAGCCTTTTAGGTAATAACAGCTTTGTGTACGCATTTCTAAGAGAGCGACTTTTTCTGGTTTAATTTTGAGTAGATAATTAAAATGCTTGATAATCATATCTATTTTTTCGTTAACCGTTGGAAGTGGGAGTAACTCACCTGTTTCTAGATAATGAACAGTTCTTTTAATGAGCCAAGGGTTTCCTAACACTCCCCTACCTATCATAATAGCATCACAGCCTGTTTCTTCAAGCATTTTTTTAGCGTTTTCTGGTGTTTTAATATCACCATTACCAATGACTGGAATTTTGACGGTCTCTTTGACTTCTTTTATGATATCCCAGTCAGCTTTACCGCTATATCCTTGACTTCTAGTTCGACCATGGACTGTAATGGCACTGGCTCCAGCTTCTTCACATTTTTTAGCGATTAAAGTGGCATTTATATGATTTTGATCCCAGCCACTTCTTATTTTAACGGTTACGGGAACTTTTACTGTTTCAACGACAGTTTTAACTATTTCATAAACTTTATCTGGGTCTTTTAATAGAGCACTTCCAGCCTGAGCAGAGACTGCGACTTTTGGTACTGGACAGCCCATATTAATATCGATAATATCTGGGTGCATAGTGTCTTCGATAAATTTAGCCGCTTTTTTAAATGATTCTTTATCAGAGCCAAAGATTTGCTGGGAAATAGGACGTTCAAAATCAGTCATATAAAGCATATTTATTGTCTTTTTGCTACCGTAACATATAGCTTTGTCACTGACCATTTCAGCGACAACTAAACCGGCTCCCATTTCTTTGGCAATTGTTCTAAAGGCACTATTAGATACGTCGGCCATCGGAGCAAGAACAACTTGATTTTTTATTTCAACATTTCCTATTTTCCACTTCATACTTCTTTTCCTTTCCTTTGTAATTATATTATAAATATAACTTTTTTTCAAATAATATAGAGTTTAAAAAAAACACAAGTTTTTTTGTGTTTTCATATAAAATATTATTGAAGAGATTTAATTTTTTCCTTAGAAAGACCAGTTACTTCTGATATTTTTTGAATACTGTCCC
>ERZ1643249.4775-NODE-4775-length-11144-cov-16.733790_pt1 | contig 11144 bp, 13 predicted proteins | sample MGYA00579263_ERZ1643249 | MGnify/ENA primary metagenome ERZ1643249 (study PRJEB29033, sample SAMEA4952264) | chicken gut metagenome | biome: Broiler Chicken; feature: Gastrointestinal Tract; material: Caecum | place: Ireland | collected 2018 | study: Broiler...
TAAATTTCCCGTTAATGTTTAAAAAATTTTAGGACATCTTCAAAAACTATTGACAGTATTTTTCCAAAAAAATAATAAAGACGACGAATTTTTCTAATTCGCCGTTATGAGTTCATCTCCACTTTTCCAACAATCTCATTAATGTCTTCAATATTATTTTTCTTCATATACTCTTCTATTTGTTTTATAGTATCAATGCTTGTTGTAGGAGATATAAAGTTTCCTGCACCTATTGAAATCGCACTTGCACCAGCAAGCATAAACTCAATGGCATCTTCTCCATTAACAATTCCGCCCATTCCTAATATAGGAATTTTTACTGCTTGTGCAACTTGGTAAACCATGCGGACAGCAACTGGTTTTATTGCAGGTCCTGAAAGTCCACCTGTATTATTAGCTAATACTGGTTTTCTTTTATTTATATCAATTTTCATTCCTAGCAAAGTATTTATTAATGACACTCCATCAGCTCCTGCATCCTCTACTGCTTTTGCTATTTCTGCAATATTAGTTACATTTGGTGTAAGTTTAACAATAAGTGGTTTGTCTAAAACCTTTCTTACTTGACTTGTAACTTCTTTTACTCCATCATAAGTATTACCAAATGCCATACACCCCTTTTTTACATTTGGGCAAGATAAATTTAATTCAACACCATCAATATCAAGTGTATTTAAAATTTTGCATAATTCAACATATTCATCAATAGTACTTCCACATGCATTTACTATTATTGCAGTATCATATTGCCTTAAAAATGGCAAATCATTTTCTGCAAAATATTCTACTCCTGGATTTTGTAAACCTATACTATTTAACATTCCACTTGCCGTTTCACAAACACGTGGTGGTTTGTTTCCACTCTTTGGTTTTAATGATGTTCCTTTTGTTATTATTCCACCTAATTTACTTAAATCAAAGAAATTACTAAATTCTCTACCATATCCAAATGTACCAGAAGCTACTGTTACTGGATTTTTCATTTCAATTCCAGCAAAATTTATTTTTGTATTCATCTAAATCTTCCTTTCATTTTTAAATATCTACATCTTTTGCTTGAAACACAGGTCCTGCTTTGCATACATGCCAATATTCAGGTTCTTCTGCGGTACTTTTTGCAGTTTTCACTGCACATCCAAGGCACACTCCAAGCCCACATGCCATTCTTTCTTCTAATGAAATTTGACATGGTATTTCTTTTTCCATTGCAAGTTTTTTCACAGCTCTTAACATTGGTAATGGTCCACATGCATATATACTATCTATTTTTCCGTCTTCTATATCTTTTCTTAAAAAGTCGATTGCAAAACCTTTTTCGGCATAACTACCATCATCTGTTGTGATTTGTAGTTTGTCTGATACATTCTTAAATTCATTTTCTAAAACTACTAATTCCTTATTTCTGAATCCAAGATAAATATTTACATTTTTGTTTTCTGATTTAGCACTTTTTGCAAGTTCGTATAATGGAAATACTCCAATTCCTCCACCAATTATTCCTAATTTTTGATAATTTGAATATTTAAATGGTCCAAAACCTAAAGGTCCTATTATATCAATTAATTCTCCTTCTCTTTTTTGAGATAAAATTTTTGTTCCTTTGCCTTTTATTTGAAATATAAATTCTAATATTCCGTTTTGCTTGTCCATATTGTAAATACTTATTGGTCTTCTTAAAAATGGTTCAATGTCGTCATTTACTCTGATTTCTATAAATTGTCCAGGTCGTGCTGTTCCTGTTATTTCTTTTGCTTTAACACTATATTTTAACATTTCTGGTCCAATTTCTTGTTTTTGTATTAGCTTTGCTTTGATGTTTACAGGCATCTAAAATCCCTCCTATTTAATTTTTATTTTTGAGCATAACTCTTCTTTCATTCTTAAAGCTTCTGCTCTTGTAGCTTTTGCATAATCTTTTTCTTCAAATTTGTTTTTCCATATATCTGATTTATATGCACACATTAGGCTTCTAGAAGCATTTACTATTCCTCCTAATCCGTTTTCATCAAATCCTAATGCTATGTCTTCTGCTTTTCCTCCTTGTGCACCATATCCAGGTATTAAAAAATATGTATGTGGTGCTACTTTTCTTAATTGTTTTAGTTGCTCAGGATATGTTGCTCCAACTACTGCAGAAATGCTACTATAATTGTACTCTCCTCTTAATTCTTCACCCCAGTTTTCCACATATTTTGCAACTCTTGTGTAAACTTCTTCTCCACTTTCTAGTTTTACATCTTGTAATTCTCCTGATGATGGATTAGATGTTTTTACCAAAATGAATAATCCTTTATTGTACTTTTTGCAATCTTCTATAAAAGGTTTTACACAGTCTGTTCCCATATATGGATTTACTGTTACAAAATCTATATCATATAATGATTGCTCGTTTTCTCCTATTTTAGTTTTTCCTAAATATGCATTTGAATACCCTTGTGCTGTTGAGCCTATATCTCCTCTTTTTATATCTGCTATTACAAACATTCCTTTTTGTTTTGCATATTCACAAGTTTCTTTGAATGCTTGAATTCCTGGTATTCCATACATTTCATAAAATGCAATTTGTGGCTTTATTGCAGGAATAACATCACATATTTCATCAATTAATGCTTTGTTATATTCTATTATTGCTTGTCCAACTCCTTCTAGTGTTTCAGGATATTTTTCCTTTACACATTTTGGAAGCATTTCATATCTTGGGTCTAATCCTATTACTGTTGGATTTTGCATAATTTTTATTTTGTCTATTAATTGGTCTATTATATTTTTCAATTTTTTCAATCCTTTCTTATTATGAACTATATACAACTTTTCCTGAAACTATTGTATATTTTACTTTTCCCTTTAATTTTTTTCCTATAAAAGGACTATTTTTTGATTTTGAAACTATCATTTCTTTTGTATATACATATTCTTCATTTGGATCAAATACTGTAATATCAGCTATTTTTCCAACTTCTATTGTTCCTCTATCTATTTTTATTAGTTTAGCAGGATTGTATGATGTAACTTTTACTAAATCTAAATATGTTAAATCTCCTGTATCTACTAGATTCATTATTTCTGCAGGTAGAGCTGTTTCAAATCCTATTATTCCATTTGGTGCTTTTGATAATTCTTGTGCTTTTTCATCTTCAGAATGTGGTGCATGGTCTGTTATTATGCAATCTATAGTACCTTCTTTTAGTCCTTCTATAATTGCCAATCTATCTTTTTCTTCTCTTAGTGGTGGGTTCATTTTTGCGTTTGTTCCACTTCTTTTTACTTCATCTACAGTAAATGTAAAATAATGTGGACAAGTTTCACAAGTTATTTTTACACCTCTTTTTTTAGCATCTCTTATCATGTTTTTTGAAGTTTTTGTACTTATATGGCAAATATGTGCCCTCACATTATTTGTTTCAGATATAACAATTTCTCTTGCAGCCATTATTTCTTCTGCTTCTGGAAGTACTCCTTCTACTCCAAGTTCTTCTGCAACTTTTCCTGCATTTATTGCACCTTGAGATACTGATTTTTCTTCACAATGTGATGATACAAAAGTTCCTAATTTATCTGCTTCAATTATTGCTTGCCTCATTGTTCTAATATTCACAACAGGCATTCCATCATCAGAGAAAGCTATTGCTCCTGCTTTTTTTAATTCTTCAAAATTTACTAACTCTTCTCCTTTTTCTCCTTTAGTTACTGAAGCATATGGCAAGATGTTACATAACCCAACTCTTTTGCCTTCATCCATAATTTTTTGCAAAATAATAGTGCTATCTGGCGTTGGTTTTGTATTTGGCATAGGGCAAATTGTTGTAAATCCTCCGCAAACAGCACTCTTTGCACCCGTTTTAATTGTTTCTTTGTATTCAAAACCAGGCTCTCTTAAATGGCAATGAATATCAATCATTCCGGGCATAATATATAAGTTTGTGCAATCAATTATTTTTTCTGCTTTTTCTTCAATGTTTTTCTCAATTTTTGCTATTTTGTCATCTTCAATTAGGATGTCACATTTTTCGAATGTATTTGTTTTGTAGTCTATTAGTGTTCCGTTTTTTAATAATGTTTTCATATTTTGCTCCTTTCTTTATATTTTTTAGCAAAATTATTTACTGTTGTTATTCTATCATGTTGTAGTATGTTTTTCAACTTTTTTTTATTGACTTTTTATAGTTTTACACTTAAAATGGTTGTAGATATATTTTTAGTTTGGAGGGATTTATATGTCTGATTTAGTTTCATATTTATTTGAAACAAATGCAATTAGATTTTGTGCAGAAAATAAACCTTTTTGGTACACTTCTGGTAAAATAGGTCCTTATTTTATTAATACTCATTTCGTTTATGGTAGTGAAAAAGATGCTACTGAATTATTATCTTTTATTGATGAGTGTTTAGCTGATAAGCTATCTTTGCCAAATAAAGTTTTTGAAAAGGTATTAAAACAATATCAAAATAATACTATTTATAGAAATGTAATTGATACTATGAAAGATTTCATTGATAAAAATATTAATGTTTCTGAAATTGATTATGTTTCTGGTGGTGAAAGAAGAGATTGGTTTTTCTCTAATATTATCGCACATCTTCTAAACAAACCTCATTTAAGTATTTATAAAGATTTATCAGTTGTTGAAAGTGATAGTAATTTCACAAATTCTAAAACAATTACTTCTTTGAATGATAAAAAAGTTTTGCATATAGCAGATTTAATAACTGTTGCTTCTAGTTATATTCGTGCTTGGATACCTGCGATTAAGAATTTAGGTTCTAAAATTTGTTGGTCTTGTGTTGTTGTTGATAGAATGCAAGGCGGAAAGGAAAAAATAGAAGCTGAAGGTGTTAAAGCTTTTTCATTGGTTCAAGTTGATACTAATTTATTCAAAAAAGCTCTTGATTTGAATATTATTAATAAAGCTCAACTTTCTATGCTTGATGGCTTTTTTGCAGACCCAGATGGAACAATGAGACAGTTTTTGATTGATCATCCTGAATTTTTAAAAGATTCTTTGAATGCTGATGAAAAGACAAGAAAGCGTGCTCAACTTTTGGTTGATGGGGATTTGTATCAATTGTGACATTTGGTGCCGGTTCTGTTTTGCCAAAATGACATTTGGTGCCGGTTCTCTTTTGCCATTTTGACATTTGGTGCCGGTTCTCTTTTGTCATTTTGCATTATTAGTAAAGCTGATTAGATTAATTATAGATGGTTATAATTAATTTATAATATTTTATTATAGAAATGGGAGGTGATTTTATGGAATCTTATGAAAATGGTGAAGCTATTCATTCTGTCGATACAAATTCTGTACTTACTAACACATTTTTTAGAATGTTTTTAGGTTTAATTGCTAGTGCTGGAACAGCTTATTATGTTTATGAGTCTGGATTATTCATTTCAGTTATTTTGAATGGATATTTTATGCCTTTAGTTATAGCAGAACTTGTAGTTGTTTTAGTTTTTTCTTTATTGTTTAGAAAACTTTCTTCTACAGTTGTTACTTTGCTATTTTTTGCATATGCATTTTTGAATGGTTTCACTTTATCAGTTGTTTTTCCAGTTTTTGAGATGACTTCTATTGCTTATGCTTTTGCTGGAACCGCTGCGTTGTTTGGAATTTTATCATTTATTGGTTATACTACAAAAAAGGATATTTCAAAATGGGGTTCAATTCTTAGTGTTGCTCTTTTAGTTGGTTTAGTTTTGACTATTGTAAATATATTTTTAGGTAGTTCATTTTTAGATATTGTTTTGGATTGGGCTATTTTGTTGATTTTCTTTGGAATAACTGTTTATGATATTAATAAAATTAAGGCTATGCAAGAGGCTGGTTTTTGTGAAGATGAAAAGATTTATGTATATGGCGCTATGGAGTTATACTTAGATTTTATTAATATTTTCTTGAGAATTTTATCAATTTTTGGTAAACGTAGAAATTAGCATTTGAGCATTTGGGAGCATTTGGGACCGGGTCTTTTTTGACACATGTCAATTGTGCCAATTGGGACCGGGTCTTTTTTGGCATTTTGGCATTCGGTGCCGGTTCTGTTTTGCTATTTTTTGTTTTGATTACATTATTTTAAATAATGTTTTTGTGTTTTTTTCAAAAAACTCTTGATTTTGTTTTTGTTTTGTGCTATTATATATTAGCGTTTAATTATGCAGTTTATTTCGAGGCGTAGCGCAGTTGGTAGCGCGCGTGGTTTGGGACCATGAGGTCGCAGGTTCGATCCCTGTCGCCTCGACCAATTTAGACCGTTTTTCAAGAGAATTTAAGAAAATTTAAGAAAATTTGAAAACAGTCAAGAAATATGAAAAGTGCTATTTTCTAAGGGATTTAGAGAATAGCATAATTTTTTATCATTCTGAAAAATTCTCAAAAATTCCAATATTTTGTTCAGAAAAATGTTCCGCAATTTTTTAATTCTTAAAAAAAATTGTTCCGCAAATTTCCGCAAGACAAAATTCGTTGATATTTAGATACTTTCAGTGTTGTCAAAGAAAAACTGAAAGGAGAATTATTGCTATGGATTTTATACCTTATAAAGCAAATGAATATCTTGAAAATGTTTTCTATCAAATTCCAAAAGAATTGTTTATAAATCCTTATTATAAAAATTTATCTTCAGATAGTAAATTACTATATGCACTTTTACTTGATAGACTATCTATATCAATGAAAAATGAATGGATTGATGAAGATGGAAATATATTTTTAAGATTTTCAAGAAAGGAAGCACAGGAAAAATTAAATTTATCAGATAAGACAGTTACTAAAGCATTTAAGCAATTAACAGATGTAAAATTAATATATGAAAAAAGGCAAGGATTTAGAAAAAATAATATTATCTATGTTGGAAAAATAAATCATATATCAAATGAAAAATTTATGAGTCGTAAAAATTACGATTCAAGAAACGAAAAATCTACGAATCAAGAATCGGAGAATTTACGATGTAGTAATAATAAATATAATAAAACTAATTATAGTAATATGGCACAGAGAAAAAATTTATATTCAGATTATGAACAAAGAGTTTATGAACCAGAACAATTAGAAAAATTATATTGTAATGTATAGAAAAGGAGATTTAAAGTTATGGAAAACAAAGAATTAAAAGATAAATTTATTGATGAAAAAACAGGAATTGAATACACATTAGTTGGTGATTATTATTTACCTAATTTAGTAATAGAACCTCAAAGAAAAATAGATTTAAATAAATATGGTCGATTAAGATTAGAATATTTAAAAAATCATAAAAAAGCAGAATACACTATTTTATTTATGAACAATAAATTAACAGACCATTTGGAAGAAGTACAAAAAACTGCAACAAAAAGAGTAAAAGAAATTATAAAATCATTACAAGACCAAAGTAATTTGACAGAAGAGATGAAAAATACAGACCAACTTTATTGGGTAGGAATGATGAATAATTTTAAAAATCAAGCTGAAGAAATTGTTCTAAAGAAATTAATTTATGTATAGAAAAGAGGTAACTGAAATGGAAGAAATGAAATTATATGATATAAATTCAATAGAATTTAATGAGCTAATGGATAGTGCAAGAATGCAACTTAAAGATAGTAATTCAGAGTATAAAGAATTAAGAAAAAAAGCTACTGAAATTATGGATAAGTATCCTAATATACAATTACTTTTTGAAAATGATGAAGTTGTAAATTTAAATAAAGAAGAATGTAAAATGTTACAAGAATTAGTATCAATTTATCTACAAATGAGCCAATATGAAGATAGAAAAATTTTCTTTTTAGGAGCAAGATAAAATTATTTTTACTTTAAAAATTTAGGAATTATTAAAGAATAAAATAACTTATTTAAGAGGAGAAATTTAAAAATTCTTCTCTTTTTTGATGTATTTTAACTACTTTATAACTTGGCGATATTTTGAAAGCAAGCATCGCATTTATACTCCCGTATAAATACAACTTGTCAGTTTTATATAAAAACTGAATTATGGGGAATGCCTTCCCCAATCCCCTTTAAAATATAAATATTTTTTTGCTGTTTTTTAGGAAAAAAGATTGCCAATTTTTTTGAGAAAGGAGAATGAAAATTATGAGAAAAAGAAATATAAAAAAACAAATATGGCTAGATGTAAAAGAAGATGAATTATTGAAAAGAAAATCAAAAGAAGCAGGCTTAAGTGAATCTGAATTTATAAGGAGTTTAATTAAAGGTTATAGAATAAAAGCGCAACCAACCGAAGAAATAAAATTATTTCAAAGAAAACTTTATGGAATAGCCAATAATATAAATCAAATTGCTAAAGTTGCAAATTCTAGATATAGTGTTTCGCACGATGATTATAATTATATTTCAAAGACTCTAGCTGATTTTATTTTAAGATTCGAAAGGAAGATTTATTCAAGACAAAGATAAGGAGGTTTTGAATGGCAATTACAAAATATAAAGTTATTAAGAAAAATTTAGAGGCAGTAATTAATTATGCAATGAACGGAGAGAAAACGGAAAATGGTATTTTAGTATCTGCAATAAACTGTCTGCCAGAAACAGCTTATTCTCAAATGATGCTAACTAAAAAAGTATTTCATAAAGAAGATGGCAGATTAGGCTATCATATAATACAATCTTTTAAGGAAAATGAAATTTCCCCAGAAAAATGTAACAAAATTGGAATGGAATTAGCTCAACAATTATGGGGAGATAAATATCAAGTATTAGTTTGCACACACACTAATAAGCAAAATATTCATAATCATATAGTTTTAAATTCTGTTTCATTTACAGATGGAAGTAAATATCATAACTCAAATGTTGAGATTGCATTACTGCGAGAAACAAATGACGATCTTTGTATCAAATATGGATTAGACGTAGTTGAAACTGTAAAATCGAATAAAGGAAAAGATATAGCAAGAAGTAGAATAAGAAATTATAATCAGAACGAAGGAAAAATGGAACTTATAAAAGCAGATATTGATAAAGCAATTAAAGAAGCTACAAAGTATCAAGAGTTTGTAGACATATTAAATTCTAAAGGATATTTTATAAAAAAATCTGGAAATTCTATGTCTATCTTATCTCCATATTATAATAGAAATATAAGGTTAGCAAGGACATTTGGAGATAACTATACTTTTGAAAATATAAAGTCTAGGATATATCGTAATGGTGCATATCAAAGTTACAAAACAAATGATGATGAAAAAGTATATAAAGTAAAAATATATGATGGTATTAAGATTAATCAAGAAAAGTTAGAAACTTCATCTTTTTATAGATTATATGTCCATTATCTATATTTATTAGGAAAGTTACCACCTAAAATTCATTATGAGGAAAGAACAAAACAATATTATCAAGAAATAGACAAATTTAATAAATTAGCTGATGAAATCAGTTTAATATGCACATATAATTTAAATTCAAAAGAGGATGTACAAAATTTAAGAATACAATATATTAAACAGGTTACACCTTTAAAGGCAGAACGAGAAAAATTAAGGAATTTGTATAGGAAAGCTACTAATGAAACAGACAAGTCTTTTCTTGAATATAAATTGAATAATATTACAAATGATATAGATAAAATAAATGCTAAAATACAAACTTACAAAAGAATTATAACTACAGTTGAAAAAGGCGAAAAGGAGAATTGCTTAGTCAAGAAAAGGCTAGAGGATAATAGATTTAAAAGCGAAAAAGAAACTGAAAAAAATAAGGACAAAAGAATAGATAGAGCTACTTTTTAGTAGTTCTATCTAAAAGTAATCTTAAAAATTTTGTGTTTTATACCATTTTGCGAATTCTACCATTGAATCTATTGACTCATATTTTTTTCTATTCTTTCTCTCATCATCAGACATTTGAGCTAAAGTTTTGTCATATCCATAAGGTATAAAGATATACCATAAATCAGACCATTTTTTGTCTGTATCATTTCCTAATATTTTTTCAGATAATCTTCCCTCATGTTTTCCTAAAAATTGATGTAATTGGTTTCCATCGTAAAAAGATAGATACTCTGTAAACCTGCAACTTCTATTTTCTTTTCTATCCATTAGTTTCAGTATGCCTTCTATTCCTATAGTATCTAAAGCAAAATTTACAAAGGCTCTAGGGAAACCATCTAATTCATCTATCCAAAAGCCACAATCTAAAGATATACATGGCTTGTTTACTAATTTATAAGCTTCCATTACCTTATATTTTGATATGTATTTTATATCATCACTTCTTGGTTCTTCTAATTCATATTCAAATACTTTAAAATTTACTCCTTCTAATTGCTTGTTAGCAGATGCAATTTTTCCTTTATTGTGTGTTACAAAAACTATTTCACCCATTTGTTATTCTCCTTTATAAAATATTTTTCAATTCTACTAAATTATTAATTTCATAAGTTGGCTTTAAATCTGTTTTATTTATAGTGTTCTTGATATTAAACCAGCAAGAATCCATTCCATTTTGAATACCACCTAAAACATCTTTTTCTAATTCATCTCCGATTATAAGCATATCTTCTGTTTTATAAGAGTTTATACTACTAAAAAATTTTGCGAAAAATTCATGGTGAGGTTTCATATGTCCTGCTTCTTCAGCTGTAAAAGTACCACTAATATATTTTTGTGCATTTATTTTACTTAATTTGTTATTTACAGCTATTTTTGGACCATTTGTGACTATATATATTTCATATCGTTTTTCATATAAATATTTTAAAATATCATAAGCATTTTTTATTGGAATGATGTTCTTACTTAAATAATATATATACTTTTGATTTATTTCAACACTTTCTTCAAAAGAAATATCATTAAAAAATTCTAAAAATCTTTGAGCTCTAATCCATTTTGTTTTTTCTTCATTGCTTTTAAATATATAAGGATCTTTTATTTTACCTTCAGCTCGATCTTTCCAAAATTGATTATCCATTTTTATAAAACTTTCTATTCTTTTTGTAGTAGTATTTTCTTTTCTTTCGGTTAATATTTGTCTAATTGCATATCTTCTATTTTCATCGTCATCAATTAGAGTATTATCTAAGTCAAATAGCAATTTTCTATATGTTTTCTGCATTAAAAAATCCTCCTATATGATTATAATACCATATATTGAGGAAATATTTTTGTCACAATTATTTTTTTATTGTATTTTTATCTA
>ERZ1643249.4777-NODE-4777-length-11140-cov-9.301128_pt1 | contig 11140 bp, 11 predicted proteins | sample MGYA00579263_ERZ1643249 | MGnify/ENA primary metagenome ERZ1643249 (study PRJEB29033, sample SAMEA4952264) | chicken gut metagenome | biome: Broiler Chicken; feature: Gastrointestinal Tract; material: Caecum | place: Ireland | collected 2018 | study: Broiler...
ATCTACCTCCACTACGGACTTTCACCGTTTAGCTAAACGACATGCCTGTCGCACTATAAAAAACAACCTACAAACTTTATAGTTTGCAAGTTGTTATAAATTGGTGCGGATGAGAGGACTCGAACCTCCACGCCGTGGGCACTGGTTCCTAAGACCAGCGCGTCTGCCAGTTCCGCCACATCCGCATTTTTATATAATTACTTGACAAAGATTATTCTAACACATTATACTTTCTATTGTCAAGTATTTTTTTTATAAAATTAAATTTTTTTCATTGTAATATTATTTATCAATTTTTTATTATTTTCATATTATATAATAGTTTTTTATTGAAAGGAAAATTTTTATGAACTTAAGAATTTACACAATTCAGATAAAATATAAATTCATTTATAAATTTATAATCCCATTAATTCCATATAAACTTTTAACACTAATATTGCTTTTCTGAATTTTCTTTCTTATATTTTTGAATGTATCTCTTGCATATAAATTTGCTTCAAGTAGATCTTTTTCATTATATTTTTGATAATCTTCTCTCCAAATTATATCTTTTCTTCCTGTTTCAATTTCAAAATCATTTATTATTATTCCTTGAAATCTAATAGAATCTAGTTTCATATCTCCTTCTATATTTATAATTATTGCTTCATCAAAAATTTTGTACTGATTTAAAAGTTCTTTGTTAAAGTCCATATTTAATATTATTTGAGATTTCATTAAGCTTTTGTTCTTATTGTTTGATACTATTATTAATATTCCTTCTTTTTCATGTATATCTTTTTCTATTTTTCTTAGTTTATCAATATGATTTGTTACTACTACTAATTTCTTATATTGTTTTGCTAGTATTTTAATTAATTCTATAGATAATTCTGTTATTTCATTTACAGTTATTGCCATTTCTGTTTCTGCTTTTATTATCTCCTTTTTACTTATTATGTAATTTAAAATATCTATAGCCATATGTTTTTCAAGCCATCTTCCATCAAAAATTTTTATATCATTTGAATATAATGTATTTACTAATTTTTCACATTTCCATAAAGTTTTATCTAGTATTACAGTATTTACATCATTTTTAAAAATTTTATTTATCAATTTTTTTATATTTTTTTCTTTTTCTAAATCACACCAAATTTTAATATTATCATTTTGTATTTCAATCTTTTTGCCAAATAATTTATGCTTATCCATTTTTTCTATATAAAAAGTTTTTATTTTAACCACCTCACCAAATAATATGATAATTAAATTTGAAATATTCCTTGTTTTTTTGTGGATTTTATGGCATAATAAATATATTGAATTTGAAAAGAGGATGTTTTTTAAATGAACCACAATTTAGAGAAATTAGAGTATGATAAAATATTAGAAAAATTATCACATTTTTGTAAAACTTATATAGGAAAAAGATTTGCTAAAGAATTACTTCCTTCACAAGATATTAAAGAAGTTCAAAATAATTTAAATGAGACTAATCAAGGTGTTGTGCTTATTCAACGAAACAGTTGTCCTCCTATTGAGGAAATTGCTGATATAACTGTATATTTAAAAATATTAGATAGTTTTGGAACTTTAAGTGTAAAAGCTTTAATTGAACTACAAAATATATTACAAATAGCAGAAGATTTAAAAAATTATTTTTCGCAAGATTTTTTAGCCACATCAGATTTTTCAGCTCTTGAGCCATATTTTAATAACTTATATACTAATCCAAGTATTGTAGCCACTTTGTCAAAGTCAATTATTGATGAAGATAATATTGCAGATTCTGCTTCAAGTAAACTTAATGACATTAGAAAAAAAGAAAAAAGAATTGAACAAGATATAAAATCAAAATTAAATACAATGATACATTCATCAACTTATTCAAAATATATGAGAGAAAACCTTGTTACTATTCGTAGTGGTCGTTTTGTAATTCCTGTAAAAGAGGAATATCGTTCTTATATTAAGGGATTTGTTCATGATATTTCAAGTAGTGGTTCTACAGTATTTATAGAACCAATAGCTGTATTTGATTTAAATAATGAACTTTCAAATTTACACATTGAAGAAGAACAGGAAATTGAAAGAATTTTACAAAATTTAAGTAGTTTATTTTACCCTTATACAAAAGAATTAGAAAATAATGTTAATATAATTGGTAAATTAGACTCTATTTTTGGAAAAGCTAGATTTTCAATAGATTTAAATTGTTCAACTCCAGAAATTAATACTTTAAAAATAATTAACTTAATTAATGCACGTCATCCATTAATAGATCAAAATAAAGTTGTACCTATTTCTATAGAACTTGGAAAAGATTTTAAAACATTAATTATAACAGGTCCAAATACTGGTGGAAAAACTGTAACATTAAAAACAATTGGCTTACTTTCTGCAATGGCATGTAGTGGTTTAAATATTCCAGCAGATGAACATTCCAGTGTTTATGTATTTGATAATGTTTTTGCTGATATTGGTGATGAACAAAGTATAAGTGAATCTTTAAGTACTTTTTCATCACATATAAGCAATATTGTTAATATAACAAATTCTGCAACCAAAAATAGTTTAATTCTTGTTGATGAATTAGGTTCTGGTACAGACCCATTAGAAGGTGCAAATCTTGCAATTAGTATTTTGCAATATTTTTCAGAATTAGGAGCTATAACTGTTGCTACTTCACATTATCAAGAATTAAAAAAATATGCTTTAGTTACTCCAAATTTTAAAAATGCAAGTGTTGAATTTGATATAGAAAATTTGCGTCCAACTTACAAATTATTAATAGGAATTCCTGGTAAGAGTAATGCTTTTGCTATAAGTAGAAAATTAGGTTTGAGTGAAAAAATTATCGAAAGAGCCTCAAGCATGATTGATCAAGATTCAGTTAATTTAGAAGATTTATTAAAAAACATATATGATACAAAATCAGAAATTGAAAAAGAAAAAGAATTAACTAAAAAAGCTTTAGAAGAAGCAGAAGAATTAAAAAATAGTTTATTAACCAAAAATGATGACATTATAAATAATAGAAAAGAATTAATTTCTAAAGCCAAACAAGAGGCTAAGCAAATTTTATTAGATGCAAAAGAAACTGCAAATTCTATTATAAAAAATATTAATTCAACCAGTTCTGCATCTAATGCTAATAAATTAAGAAATGAATTAAATGAGAAAATATCAAATTTAAATATTGAAAAGCATCAAGTAGAATCAAATGAGCCTATTTTTAAAGATGAAATTAAACCAGGTTTAAGTGTTTTTGTAACAAACTATAATTCTGATGGAATTGTATTATCTAATATTTCAAAAGATAATGAAGTTCAAGTTCAAATTGGAGCTATGAAACTTAAAGTAAATATTAAATTTTTGCAAGCAAAAAAATCATCAGATAAAAATAGTAAAAATTATGAATATACAAAACGTTCTGATAACTTAAAATCAAAATCTGTAAGTTCTGAAATTAATTTACTTGGATTAACTGTTGATGAAGCTATTCCTCTTGTTGATAAATATTTAGATGATTGTTTTATGGCAAAGCTTTCACCAGTTCGAATTGTTCATGGAAAGGGTACTGGAGCTTTACGTAATGGAATTCAAAAATATTTGAAAACAAATAAATATGTTGATTCTTTTAGACCAGGAACTTTTGGTGAAGGTGAAATGGGTGTTACTGTAGTAAATTTAAAAATTTGATAAAAAGCGACAAGTTCTAAAAGTCTTGTCGCTCTTTCTTATTTTTTCTCTATAATTTCATTTTGATTTTTGTAAATCGAATTTGCTGGAACTACTCCTCTTACAGAAGAAAGTGGATAAATATTTGTATGTGCTCCTATTATAGAGCCAGGATTTAAAATACTTCCACATCCTACTTCTACTTCATCACCAATCATTGCTCCTACTTTTTTTAGTCCAGTTTCAATTTTTTCTTTTCCGTTTTTTATTATAACAAGTTTTTTGTCTGATTTTACATTTGATGTTATTGAACCAGCTCCCATATGTGCTTTATATCCTAATATTGAATCTCCTACATAGTTATAATGTGGTACTTGAACATTGTCAAATAGAATAACATTTTTTAGTTCAGTAGAGTTTCCTACAACAGCATTGTTTCCTACAATGGCATTTCCTCTTATAAATGCACAATGTCTTACTTCTGCATTTTCTCCTATTATTGCTGGTCCTTTTATATATGCTGTTGGATAAATGGTTGCTGATTTTGCAATCCAAATGTTTTCTCCTTTTTGTTCATAAATATTTTTATCTAAATTATTTCCTATTTCAATAATAAATTTGCTAATTTCTGGTAGAACTTCCCATGGATATTCGAATTTTTCTAATAAGTTTTTTGCTATTGTATGTTCTAAATTATATAGATTTTTTATTTTACATTCTTCCATTTTTATAAGTTCCTTTCAAATTTGTTAATTTTCCTTTTTTTCTCTATTCCAAAATTTTTCATAAAGTTCTTTTGCGGTTTTTGGACTATCTACACCTTCTTTATTTTTTACAGGTGCAAAATCATCTTCTCTTTTTCCTCTTAAAATCGCTATGTCATCAAAAAATTCAAATGCGTCAAATATGAATGATTCAAATTTATATGAATTTGGTTCTTGTGGAATAATTTCTTTTCCGTCTAAATCTATATATGAATTCTTTTTAAATGCACTATGATACATAAGTATTTCTTTACTTATTTTTTCTATTGCTTCAATTGTGTATAAGTTACACATTATATGTGATTCTCCGAATTTAAGTTCTCCATCACTATCTGTTTCTTCTGCCATTTTTTCTGGAAGCTCAGTATATTCTATTACTTTTGGGTGTCCATTCATTTTGCAGAATACTCCAACTTTTTCATGTGGATTTGCTTTTACAACTGATTTTGATGCTATTTGTACACCTTGTGAAATTGCCATTCCAAGTAAAGTTACATCAACCATTTTTAATAATGCATTATCTACTGATCCTATAAATACCCATTTTATTCCTTTTTCTTTCATATCTGTTAAGCATCCACTTCTTCTTAATGATGAATATGTTCCTCCATTTCCATCTGATGCTTCTTTTATTTTGTAATCTTTTCCCATCATTAGTTTTCCGTTTGTGTCTACAATTGGAAGTTCGCTTTGTGTAAATATTTTTACATAATTTTTGTCATATCCAAAATAATTGTTTTTTTCTAAGAATTTAACTGTCTCTTCATTATTTTCTTTACTTGTCATTATGTACCAATTTATTGTTACTCCATATTTTTGGTTTGCTTCTTTTAAGTTATCTACTAAAATTTCAAATAAATATTTTCCTTTTCCATATACATCTAATTTGAATGTTCCTTTTGGTCCATTGTGTCCTAGTCTTGTTCCTTGACCTCCTGCCATTGTTACTACAGCATATTGATTGTTTTTTACAACTTTTTTCCCTAATCTATCAAATTTTTCTTTTTGTTCTTTTGTAAGTTTTGCTTTGTCTAAATATTTTAAAGCTTCAATTTTACTTTCTTTGAATTCTACTGTTTTTTTTGTACTATTATATAATTCTGTTATTTGATGCAAATCTATTTTTTGTATTTGTTTAATTAATTGTTCTGCTTTTTCATCATCTAGTTTATCAAGAAATTTTATAATGTGTTCTTGATTGTATTTTTTAAGTAAGTCTATCGTTTCCTGTCTTTTATCCATGTTAATTCTCCTTTATTTTGAGTTTCCCTATTTTATTATATGTTTCTTAACGTTCCTATTCTATCATAAATTTTTTTTTTTTGCAAGATTTATCATATTTATTAAGAATTACCATATATATTAGTAAAAGTTTAGTTTGTCTTAAACAAAAGTAATTTTAGAATTGTATAGGAGGTATTTAAATGGAAAATGTAGGCTTATATCAAGATATAGCCAAACGAACTGATGGAGATATTTATATTGGAGTAGTTGGCCCTGTAAGAACTGGTAAATCTACCTTTATAAAAAAATTTATGGATTTATTGGTAATTCCTAATATTGATAATGAATATAAAAAGGAAAGGGCTAAAGATGAACTTCCTCAAAGTGCAGGAGGTCGTACTATTATGACTACTGAGCCAAAGTTCGTGCCTAATGAGGCTGTGGAAATTACAATAGATAAAAATTTAAAGTTAAAAACTCGTTTAGTAGATTGCGTTGGATATTTAGTTGATAATGCTATTGGGTATTTAGAAGATGATATGCCAAGAATGGTTAAAACTCCTTGGTCTGATGAGGAAATTCCTTTTGAAACTGCAGCTGAAATTGGAACCAAAAAGGTTATTGAAGAACATTCAACAATTGGAATTTTAATTACAACAGATGGCTCAATAACCGATATTCCTCGTGATGATTATGTTAAAGCTGAAGAAAGAGTTGTTAGCGAGCTTCGTGCATTACATAAACCTTTTATAATTTTATTAAACTGTGCAAATCCTTCTTCACCAGAAGCAAGAGGGCTTTCAGTTCAGCTTTCTGATAAATATAATACAAAAGTTATTCCAATAAATTGTGAAGAACTTACTGCAGAAGATATTAATTCAATGTTTGCTAGTCTTCTTTACGAATTTCCCGTTGAAGAAATAAAAATTAACTTTCCAAAATGGATTGATGGATTAGATTATACTCATCCTCTTAAGGCAAAATTGTTTGAACAAATAAAAAATGCTTTTACAGATGTTTCTGCTTTAAAAGATATATCTAATTGCATTACAGCAATTGAGTCAACAGATATTATATCTAAAACTTTTGTTGAAAATATAATGCTTGGTACCGGAAAAGTTTATATTACAATTAATTTAAAAGATGAGTTGTTTTATAATGTTCTTTCTGAAATAACTGGAATGGAAATTACAAATGAAGGTGAATTATTCTCTATAATGAGTGATTTAGCATGTACTAAGAAAAAATATGATAAAATTGCTGGTGCTCTAGAAGAAGTAAAAGCAAAAGGTTATGGAATTGTTACACCATCTATTGATGAACTTGTTTTAGAAGAACCTGAAATGGTTAAGCAAGGCTCTAGATTTGGAGTTAGACTTCGTGCTACAGCTCCTTCAATACATTTAATTCGTGCTAATATAGAAACTGAAGTTTCTCCAATTGTTGGTTCTGAGAAACAATCAGAGGAATTAGTTAATTACTTACTTTCTGGATTTGAAAATGATCCTACAAGTATTTGGAATTCAAATATTTTTGGAAAGAGTTTGCATGAACTTGTTAATGAAGGATTACAAACAAAACTTGCTAAAATGCCTGAAGAGGCTCAAATGAAATTACAAGAAACTTTAGAGCGTATTGTTAATGAGGGCTCTGGTGGTTTAATTTGCATTATTTTATAAAATATTTTCACAAATATAAAAGAACTAAGTTGTAGGATACAACCTAGTTCTTTATATTTTAATTATTCTCTTATTTCATATCCTTCCAAATTTGGCTCTTCAAAAACTTCATCACTTACATTATCAAATTCATATTCTCTTTCTGCTGTACTTGTACCATTTGAAGATTTAACATATAGTCCTGTATCTTTTTCTATATATATTTCATTATTTTCTGTACTGTTTAAAAATATTGATGCTGGTATATCTGTTATTAAATAACATTCTTTTCCATTGTATTCTGTTTTTTCTATTTTCATCATTATACTTCCTACAAATGTTTGAAAATCATTTGCTGTATCAAAAAAATTAACTACACCAAACATTATTGTTGAACCAGTATCTAATTCTGCTACATTTGAATCTTCTGTATCGTAATATCTATTTGTTTTTCCGTCTTTTTCATATGATGAAATTTTTGAAACTTTTCCATTTTGGTTTCTTTCCATTATTATTGCTATTTTACCATCTTTTTGGTAATAGTCAATATTCATTGTTGTTCCACTATCATCTGATTCTGATGATTTTATATGATAATTTGTACTATTAAGATATTGTGCTACATTTTCTTGTAAATTTTTAATAATTATAAAATTTCTGATTGTATGTATTAAAAGCAATATAACTAAAGCTAAAATAACTAGAAGAATTATAATTAATATAAGTTTTTTCTTTTTCATAAAAACCCCTCCTTTTCTTATGTTCAAATATAAAAGGTTTTATATTCATAAAATAATTATACCATAATTTTCTATTTATGTAAAGAGGAGACAAAACACTTTGATTGTCTCCTAAATATTATTTTTTAACAGCAGTTTTTCTTTTTATTATTCTTTTTGCAACACCATAATAATATTAGAGATATTATCAATAATATTATTAATGTTATTAATAGTACAATTACTGCACCTATTGTTAGAGCTGCAACTATTCCAACTAAACTCTGAGCTAATACTCCAATAAAAAAGAATAATATTAAAGATATAATTGTTGTTATAATATATAAACATGTGCAATCTTTCTTTTTGCATTCTTTTTTACAATATATATCATATTCTGGTTCCATATTTTATCACATTCCTTTCTGAAGTATTCCAGTACTACCTTGTACTAATATATATTATGAAAACTTCTATTTTTTGCTACAAAAAATATTAATCTTGTAATTTTTATTTAAATGTAGTATAATAGCATTATTCAATAAAAAAGAAAGGACAATTTGAGTTGAAAATTTTAAGTATAGATACAGCAAGCAATTTATGTACAGTAGCAATTTTAGATGATAACAAATGTAAAGAAGAAATTATTGTAGATGATGCAAGAAATCATTCAGAAAAAATAATGCCTGTAATTGAAGAAGCTTTTACAAAAACAAATTTAAAATTAACAGATATGGATTTAATTGTATGTGACAAAGGTCCTGGCTCTTTTACTGGAATTAGAATTGGTGTTGGAACAGTACTTGCTTTTCAAGATAGTTTAAATATTCCATGTATAGGAATTTCTTCTTTAGAGTCTTTAGCATACAATGTTGAAAATAGTGGAATAATTTGTTCTCTTATAGATGCAAAAAATAATAATGTCTATTTTGGATTATTTGAAAAGAAAACTACTTATAAAAAAATTGAAGAATTTAGTTTTAAAACAATTTATGAAGCTATTTCTATATTAGAAAAATATAATAATATTACTTTTGTAGGAGATGGCTCTGTTACTTATAAAGAGCTTTTAAAAAACAAATTTAAAAATTGTATTTTTTGTAATAAAAACAATTTAAGTAGTTTTTCTTTAGGATTAGCCGGATTAAATGCATACAAAAATAATATAGATACTAGTTTAATGCCATTATATTTAAGAAAATCTCAAGCAGAAAGATCATTAGAAGAAAAATCTAATTAACAAAAGATAATTTGGTAAGAATTAATTTATAATAGAAAGAATGTGATTAAATATGGAAATAACTGAAATGTCTTTAAAGGATTTAGAACTAATGAAAAATACTTTATATTCTGATTTTGATAATTTTTGGAGTTATAATGTTTTAAAACAAGAATTAGAGAATGATAAAACAAAGTATATAATTGCAAAAGAAAAAAATGAAGTAGTTGGTTTTGCTGGAATTTCAGTTATTTTTGATGAAGCAACTTTAAATAATATTGTTGTAAAAAAATCTTGTAGAAAAAGAGGAATTGGAGGAGAACTATTAGAAACATTAATAGATTTATGTTCTGATTTAAAATTAAAATCATTTACTCTTGAAGTTAATGTTGAAAATACTCCTGCAATAAAGCTTTATGAAAAATTTGGTTTTAAAAACCTTGGTATTAGGAAAAAATATTATAATAATTCTACAGATGCATATATTATGACAAAATATGATTTATAAAAAAAATGTCCCTAAAATTTGATTTTTATGGGACATTTTTTATTTAATTTTTAATTAAACGAATTTCTCGATTTTTATTATAGTTCTTCCACTTTTGGTTTGACCAACTAGTTCTTTAATAACAAATCTTCCTTTTCCTCTAATTGTAATAATATCTCCTGCTTTTATTTGTTTAGTTTTTTTGGTTTCAACTTGAAAATTTATAAATACTCTTTCCATATTTATAATTTCTAAGGCTTTATTTCTAGAACATCTGGCAAGTTCTGATATAACATTATCTAATCTTAATGAAGAAACAATTATTTCTAGCTCTTCTTTTCTAACTTCAACTTTTCGTAAATCTTGTATATTTTCAATTGTAATTGTTGATTTTGAAAAACGTGTTAGTTCTCCTAAATTCTCTAATAAGAACTTAGTAATTTCTTTGCTTACTATTATATCTGCTCCATCACTTTCTACTATTATATCTCCTATTTTTTCTCTTTTTACTCCTAATTTCATTACTCCACCTAGATAATCTCTATGTGTATATTTTCCATTTAAATCGTCTGGTAATTTAATTCTTATTATTTGTACAATATTTACTAAGTTTTTTTCTACTACTTGTTCGTTAAATTTTTCTGGATAAAAGACAAATATTTTTCTTTCTGCATCTTCATAACCACCATAAGATATATAGTTTTTTATTTCTTGTTTTTTTATAAATTTTTGTACTAATTCAACTTGTGCCATATCTAAAAAATCTGTATATTCTATTTTATTTTTTTTATTAGCATTTTCTGCTTTGTCTAAAATTTGTGCTAATAACATCTTTTCGTCTTTATTTTTGTATTCACTTAAAAGTTCTCTATTCATTTTTATTTCCTTTATTGCTTAAAATTCTTTAACTATTTCTTCCTTGTCTGTTACTCCAATAAATGTTTTTGTTGGCATTCCTTTTTTGAAAATCATCATTGTTGGTATACTCATAATGTTATATTTTGTTGCCAATTCTCTGTTTTGGTCTACATCAACTTTTACAAATTTAACATTTGTATATTCTTCTGCCATTTTGTCAATTATTCCAGCCATCATTTTACATGGCATACACCATGTTGCAAAAAAATCAACAAATACACAGCTTTCAGATTTTAATACCTCGTTTTCAAATTCTCCAGTATTTTTTATTTCTAAAATTTTCATTTAAATTTCCTCCTTGTCTATAATTTTTTTACATATTGTATAACACTTAATCCTGCAATCATCCCATCATTTACTGCTTTTGAAATTTGCAAAGTTCCTCCTATACAATCTCCACAAGCAAAAATTCCACTTATGTTTGTTTCCATATTTTCGTCTACCTTTATTTTATTATCATTTAACATTATTCCTAATTTTCTTGC